>MDSY01068388.1_pt1 | contig 11286 bp, 1 predicted proteins | sample 811131 | NCBI WGS metagenome assembly MDSY01 (sample SAMN05326643, study PRJNA326480) | marine metagenome | isolation source: seawater | place: Atlantic Ocean: South West | collected 2010
AGAACCAACTGTAGAACTATACCATGAATAACTGTAAGGAGCGGTACCACCACTAGCAAAAGCAACAGAAATAGAAGTACTATCTGAATGACAAAGTAAAACCTTTGAAGATGTAATGACTCTAAGAGGAGAATTAGGTGCCGTAATAATTATTGTATCTCTAGTTAAACAATCATTATCATCCATGACAGAAATCAAATACGTACCTAAACTTAAGTCTGAAAAAATACTGTCAACAGGAAATGGATTAGGATTTAAAACCCCATTAATAAAAAAACGATATGGCAATAAACCACCCTGAGCATTTACAGAAATTCTAGCATCATTGCTATTGTAACAACTAATGTTGGTAACTGAACAGGATACTGATATTGGAGCAGAAACTTGACTAACAACAAACGTTTTTTGACTAGAACATCCTGCAACATCAAAAACTCTAACGATATAAGTTCCTGGAAAAAGATTTGAGAAAGTAAATGAGTTTGAATTAACATTATTCGCATTCTGAACAACAAGATTACTTGCATCAAGTAAATCAATACTCCAAGGAGGTTGAGTGCTAAGTATATCTGGAGATAGAGTAACAGAACCATCATTACCTAAACATGAAGCATTAATAACAGACGTGTTAATATTAAAGGTAGAGTTAATTGTAATTGTTACTGAATCAGAAAAACTATTCCCAGAGCAAGACACAGGCATATCCGCATAATAGGTTGTAGTAACAATAGGGTTTACACTTAAATAAGGGCCAAAACCTAAAGAATCACCTGCAGCATTATACCAAGTTGTTGGACCTACAGCTGGAATTTGAAAAGGAATTTGATTTATTGTATAAGAAGTATTACCATTTGGTAAAAATTCCCAACCTTCATTATTTGCAGTCCATTGTAAAGGAAAATTTCTAGGCAAACCACTTATTGGGTCAGTAACAATATCAAAATTAATAGAATTTACATCAATCAATCCATGAACTGCAGCACCTCCATTAAAAGTAGAGCATATAGGTTTGTCTTGAATAAATATTTCTATTTTACCAGAACCTTCATGTAAGAATAATTGAGAAGTTGAAATCAAAGAATTACATTGGAACATAGGCAATGAACACCAAGTTACTATATAAGTTCTATTTGGAGAAACTCCAAAAGAGCCAAAATAAACAATCCCACCAACTCCTGGATCAGTATCGTGCCATGGTGTAAGTATTGCATTTTCAGGTTCAAAACCTGGGTTAGGAATAGCAACATTAATTCCAAAAGGAGAAAAACCATTGGCATTGGTAGTATCAAAAGTAACATAGCCATTTGAGGATACAAGTAATTTAGTATATGTATTGCCATAAAAAGTAAAAGGGAACCCAATATCTTCTACTCCAGTATAAACATCATCAGTATCCATAGAATCAATAGTACTACTAACAGCTGATAAAAGAAATGGCTGTGTTGAACAGATTGTTGTATCATCATTAAATATTATTTGAGCATTTATTGATTGTAAAAAAACACTAATCACTACAACTAAAAAAAATATTTTTTTCATTTTCTAATTTTTAAAAAAGAAAATCCCTGTTTAGTAAAACAGGGATTTTCTCAAATTTTTACTATTTAATTATCTTAATAAAGTTATTGAACCTTTATTCTCATAATAATGACCATCTTCTCCATCAGCAGTAAGAACATAAAAATATACTCCATCAGGTAATTCTTGACCATCAGAACCTCGTCCATCCCAACCCTTATCTAATTCTGTCCAGTTCATGACTAGAGATCCCCACCTGTTATATATTTCTACAAAAACAACCTTAATTCCATTTTCATTAAAAATAAACTCATCATTTATTCCATCACCATTAGGCGAGAAAACATTTGTTATGAAATCAACTCCTTGCACTAATATTGGAAAAGTAACAGTATCCTTACAAGAAGTATTTACATTTTCAACTACGACATAAACCTCATTCAATCCAACTTCAGTAAATTCATAAGAAAACTGCTGATACTCAATTATAGGCTTAACCCAAAGATTATTCCAGGACCAATAATGATTAACAACTATAGAATTCCCTGCGATATCTTTTGTCGAGTCAATAAATGTAACATTAAAAGGAGGATGAGATGCACCCGCGTAATTTAAAGTCTTAACTGTTGCAATAAAAGAATCAACAGGTGCAATAAGCGTGTAATCAAAATTATAAATACATCCATTAGCATCTTCTATATCAACAAAATATTTGCCAATTCCAAGATTATAAATATCCTGAGAACTAGAGTTGAAATTAGGACCAGACCAAGTGTAATTATATGAATCATTACTAAAAGCAACACCACCACTTGGATTAAGCTCAATCCAACCATCGGAAGCACCTAAACAGCTAACTTGATTTAAATCAATCCCATACATGCTCCAATCGTAATTATCCTTTATCGGCTCTGGCTCTTTTATATCCCCTGAAGAATTTAAAGGACAGCCATTTGCATCTGTAATCAATAAAGTTATATTTCCTTTAGATAATGAAGTAACTGGGTTAAATGAAGTTCCATTACCCCAAAGGTATATATATGGCTTTAACCCACCAGTTGCAAAAACTTCTATTTGTCCATCATTATCTCCAAAACAACTAATAGGCTGAACAACTAGAGAGGTTATGCTAAATAATTCAGGCTGACCAACAAAAACGGTATCAGTTATAGAGCAATTATTTCCATCTGTGATTGTAACTTGATAATTGCCTGTTTCTAAAGAATTAGAATTTCTAATAGCTCCACTCATGGCTCTTACTACAAAAGGGAAAGGGCCTGTACCTCCAATAGGATTAATCTGTATAACACCAGTAGCATCACCATTACATTTAACATCAGTAATGGAGAAATTATTTTGTAATTTATCTGGCTGATTAACGACTATAGTATCAGAAAAATCACATCCCTTAGAATCAGTAATTGTAACACCATAAGTACCTGCTAGTAAACCAATCTCTTGGGAATTATTAGAGCCTAAAGTATCTCCTAGTGAAGATAATGGTGGTAATGAAACAGTAGTATCCCAAGCATAAGTATATTGAGGAAAACCTCCAGATGGACTAAAAATTATTCCCCCATCACTCTCACCCCAGCAAGAAACATCAGTAATTGATGGATTTCCTAAAATAGGCAAAGGTCCACTAACATTAAATGGAAAACTAACATCACAACCTTCATAGTTAATACCAAAACTAGCAGTATTAGCATAATGTGCTACTAATATATAAGATCCAATAGAAAAAATTGAATCAGTAATAGCTGTAGAAACAGTAGTTGATCCAGTAGACGTATTCCAAGAATAATTAAATAAAGGATTAGCTCCTGGGAATTGAATCCTTGCTACACCATCATCACTATCAGCACATTTAGTTGGATCTGTTACTACTCCAGGAATAATAACATTAACTAAAGTATTAATAGTTTGATTAGCAATTCCTCCTGGAATCACCTCACCATCACAACCATTATCATCAGTGATATAAACAGTATAAAATCCACTACATAATTCATCTATTAAAGTGTCATTTATAATTTGCACTTGGAATGGAGAAGGAATTGGCCAAATATTTGACTGACTTACATCATAATAATAATTTCCAGTACCTCCTGTAATATTAACAATTATTTGCCCATCACATGAACCATCACCTGTAATAAGTGTTCCATCACCAATACAAGTTTGATCTATTGAATTATAAATTCCATATTCTAGTTTTTGAGGCTGTGTAAGCTGTATGTTTTTGGTTCTAGGACACCCATTTGTATCAGTAACAATTACAGCATATGAGCCCGAGTAAAGTGAACTAATATTTGGACCAAATTGAGTAAAACCACCTGTACCTGTCCAGACAAAACTATAGGAGCTAAAAGGAGGATACACTACAGATGTGAAGAAGACAGTATCTTGAATTCCATTAGTAACTACTAATGAATCAATCATTACAATCGAATCAACAGAAATCGAACCATCAAAACCATCATGGCAATTTACATTTGACACTGAAACATGTATTGAATTTGAATTAAATGTATTAGTAATTGTGTCAATTTTAATAGATGCAGTTGCAAAACAATTTCTATCATCAACTACAACAACATTGTAACTACCATCAACAGTGTTAACATTAATTGGCTCTAAATTCTCTGCGCAAAATTGAGAACTTTCAAACAAAGGAGAGGAATTATTCTGAAGGAATTGATCATCCCATTGATATAGGTATCCAGGTGTACCACCAAAAGCTTGTGCACACAACTTAGCTGAATTAGTAAATTCACAATATGCATATACTGTAGAAGTATCGACAATAATAACTGATAATTGAGTTGGTTCAATAATTTCTACAGTATCTGTAGAAACACAACCTTTGTAATCTGTAATCTGTAAAACATGTATTCCAGGAGGTAAATTATCAATAAATAAACTATCACCTATAATACTATCACTAGAGTTGTAAATAAGACTATCAATAAACCAAACAAAAGTGTAAGATGACTGCTGATTACTAACATTATTCCCTCCAATTCCATAAGAAGTAGCTGTTCCATCATTAAATCCAAAGCAACTAATTGGGTCAACTTCAGAAGCAATAGCATATAATTTATTAGGCTCATTAATTCTAAATCTAATTCTTTCCCTACAACCAGCATTATCAATTATTAACACATCGTGTCCCCCCTCACATAGTCCAACAACGGTATCAGGCTGATTAAAAACAGATGTGCCTGGACTAACATCCCAAGTGTATGAATGAGGATAATCACCACCAAGAGTACTCAATGATACTTCTCCATCGCACAAGTCAAAACAACTTACTGAGTCTTCTATAAAATTAAGCTCAAATATAGTGTCACCTATTAAGTCAACATAAAATGGTATTATTTTTCTATTTATGTGAGAAATTTCAACACTATCCTCAATCGTACACCCATTTGGATCTGTAACTGTTACAGTGTGCCATAGGCTTCCTGGAAATGGGATTAGTGTATCAGCCCATAAAGAATCAACTGTAGGACCTACATTCCCAATTCCGTTTAATGGAGAACCAATTCCAAATAATGGTCCATTATGCCATTGATATGAATAAATCCATGGCTCAGCCCCTCCAATAGCACTAACTTCAGCACTAGCGGTATATTCACCCCAACAATTTACATTACTCAATACTGTTGTAACAGAGCGCAATGAATCACATGGTTCACTAATAAAGACATCAATTATATTCGGGCACTGCATGTAGTTAAAAGGTGTAGCTAATAATTCACCTGTAAAAGGGTCATATTGACCATAAGTAGCATCAGGAATTGAATCATAAATATATACTCTGTATCTAGATGCAGTAAGATTATCAAAAATTATAGAATCTAGTACTCCGGAAAAAGTAATAACAGTATCAGAGTAATTAGCTGAAGGAACAATTGCATTAACATCTCCACAAGGATTATAAACTGAATTATCCTTTAATAAAACTGCATACCGACTAGTCTTACTAGAAATTGGAATAATAGAACTACCATTAAATGCTATAGAATCAAATCCACCAAAATTTGATAAATGAATTTCTCCTGTACTATCATATTTACATGAAACATTAATTACAGTATCTAAAATTGTTGCAAAAGTATCAATAGGTTCAATAACTTCAAGATACCTTATAAACTCGGAGCAACCTAAAGAATCAATAACAACTACTTTGTATGAACCTGCACTAAGATTAACTATAGTATCACTTGGACCAGCACCTACACCACCTTGAACAGTAGCAATAGTTGCACCAGTAAAAGGATTATATTTAATCCATTCTGTCTCATAATATTCATCTCCATCATTAGGAATTCCATTAGGATCAAAAGGAACTCCACCAAGAGAACCATTTTCAGACTCAGGGCGTACAAAAGCAAAGCCTAACGCTTCATCCTTACATGTGTATGCGGTATCAATTTGAGTACAAGATATCTTATGTAAAGTAAAAATTAGATTTCCTTGATTATTTGCTAGAGTGTCATCAGGATCGTTAAACGCAAAAGAAAGTGGTAATCCCGCTCCAGTAAAGTAATCATTTTGCGGACCAGAACCATTAACATCAGAGGGGTTATAATAAAAATAAGTATTATTAGGATTTAATACATCAATATCTGGTCTTATTTCATCACCATTAACAGTCCAAAATGGACCAGTGTTAGGATTGACAATTAATGGATTCAAGAGAAAAGCAGCATCTTGATCAAAATCGTTTGTATTAAATTGCAAAGATGTTAGACCAAAAGTCCCACTAACTTCCAATAAATATTGAAAATTAGGTGGTAAAATAATTGTTTGGAATATCCAGGTCGAAGGATCATCTGCATTAACTGTATGAGTAAAAATGTTAAAAGTAGTATCCAATTTTTCATCAACACCACAAGCAAAAATGGTATCTGGCTGATCAATAAATACTGAGGCATAAGGATTAATACATCCAATTGTATCTTCAACTTGTATAAAATACTGACCAGTAGAAAGACCTGAAAAACTAGACGCTGAACTTGAAACTATTAAATTAGTATCAGAAGAAAACAGTGAGTATGTAAAAGGAGCAACTCCAATAGAATTAGTAACGTAGACATCTAAGACTCCAGTTAAATCACCATAACATGGATTAACATCAGTAATAATTAATGAATCTAGCTCAAGCGTATTTCTGTCCTTTACAACCCTTATAGTATCGCTTACTGGAGGACAATTACTACTATTCGTTACTGTAACAACATAATCTGTAGTTACAATAATTGAACTATCAGTAAGTAACGTATCTGCAGCACTTAACACAGCTGGATTACCAGCTACTGTCCATTCATAATTATAAATAACAGTATCAATAATTACATTCATATCACATGTAAGCTGTCCGTTAAAAATAGTACTATTAACTCGAAATTCATGAAGATATTCTCCAGTAAGCAGAGTATTATTAGGAGCAGAATTACTGTTAGCAGAAAAATTCCAAGTGTAAGTATGATTAACACCATCATATAATGCATTATTTAGCAATGGTACATTATTACCTTGCAACGCATTCCAGCCCCAAACAACATTATGACTATTAGTTGATAATGGCCAATCCATAAAAGCAGCATCATAATTAATAGCAGGATTACTTGTATCCGTTGCTGTACCACTACAAGTTAATGAGTAAGTACGATTTGGAGAATCATATAAAGAAAAACTAATTCCTGAATTGTTAGATGAAGATAAGTCTAAAATAAAAGACGTAACTGGATTAGCTCCAGCTGAAAAAACAGATTGAGTGTCAGGTACCAAAGCAGCCACATTAGGTAACGGATTTGCAATAGCTTTAAGAAGAATATTTTGACTACAAAGCAGAGTAATAGAATCCTGATCAGGATTAATAACTACATACATAGAATCTGCAGCAATAATTTCAATTAAGTCTATAAAATCACCAGTATTTCCCAAAGCATCTGAAACAGATAATGAATAAAAACCTGGAGGCAAATTAGTATGTGTTGCAACATGTGAGGGGTTGTAATTACTTGGCGGTGGACATCCCAAACAATCTACCCGCAGGGTATCACCAGAAGGTTGATTTAACCATGTAAAAGTATAAGGAGGAATCCCAACATTACTTACACTAGCAAATATTTTACCATCATTAAAACCAAAACAAGTTTCATTAGTAATATTAACTGTTTGAAAAGTTGTTAAAGATGAGTCAGGAAAAACATATAGTGTAGTATCTTGTTGGCAATTATTTGAATCAGTTATTAAAATAGAATAACCACCATAAAAATCATGAGAAAAATATATAGAATCTAATAGCAAACTATCAGAAAGGATAGGTGTATATGGTGGTGGGGATTGACTGTAGGATGAATCATACCATGATATTGAAAATCCACCAACACCGCCTGTTAAAGAATCAATTTGTATACTCCCATCATTATTCCATGTCGCAGATGTATTATTAACTGTAGTAATAATACGAATTGGATCTGGCTCAGAAATAGATATTGTGTTGAAACAAGAATCTTGCCAAGAATTATCATAAACTGTAACCAAATAATCTCCAGCAACTATTAAAGGGTTATTAAAAGTAAATGATGACAAACCAAAAGGCTGAGATTGAATAAAACTAAGAGGATTTAAAGAATAGACTGAATATACAAATCTTGGAGCTGGAAGATATGGAAAAGGTCCTAATCCAGCAGTTGTATCAACAGTAATTTGGATACTTGTAGGATCACCATTACATAAAACAGACGCTGCTACTAAATTTAAATCACAAGGATTCCATTCAATATTAAAACAAGTATCATTGCTACAGCCGATTGCATCAGTAACTAAAAGACAATATGTATTTTCACATAAATTAAGTAAATTCTGTGAATTCGCAAAAGAAGTACCTAAAGTATCCCAATTAAAAGAATAAGTGGGACTGCCACCATTTATTGACGGAAAAATAGATCCATTACAAGAATTCTGCGAACTATTATTATTTATACTAGCTGTAATATTTATTTCAGGAGCTACAATTACCGTAACAGTATCCGCACATAAAACAACTCCAAAAGAATCAAGAACAACCTGATAATCAGTTGTTGAAATTGGGCTTACTGTAATACATGAATCTGAAGAAATAAAATTATTATTAGTAATATCTGTCCATGTAACAGTAGGCACAAAAGCGGAATTAAAAGCCTGAAGACTAAGATTATCTATAGACCAACTTTCATCATTAGCAACAGGCAATGAACTTATAGGTGGCGTCAAAGAACCATTTGCTAAACCTAAACCAATAAATTTCACCTCCAGGCTTGATGAAGTATGAGAAATCATCTTGCTAAACCTAAATACTCCTGTACCAGCAAGCCATGGCCCTGTACAGCCTCCTGGAAAAGTAGAGCATAAATTTCCGTTTATATCAGAAATATTTGTTAGATCACTCGAAATATTACATGTAGCGCAAATATTAGTGCCTAATATAGGACCTTGAGTATTTTGAAATGACTCAATTAACACAACATTCCCATCAACTTCTACAGAAAAAGTCTCACCCTGAGTGTTTCCATCCCAAGAATCATGTATATAAAGATCAAACTCAAGTAAAATTGAATCATGAGACACTGATGGAATTAAGTTTAATTCTACAACATCATTGCCAAAACTAAGATTACCGGTACCTGCTAAAACAGAAGTATTATTAAAAAATAATAGATCAAGATTCGTAGTACTGCTTGACCATTCTCCATTACCTATTCCTGATTGGAAATCCTGAATGTATGAGAAGGTTGAATTACCACTAACATTAACACAATATGTAGCCTGATCACCATAACACAAAGAATCTGATACTGGCAATAAATTACACTGAGCATAACAATTATTGCTTACGCTTGTGACTAAAAACAGAAACAATACTAAGTTTAAAAAACTAGTATTTTTTAATAATTTATTTTTCATTATTTTATTTTTAAAATCAATTTTCAAATTAATTGAATTCTTATTTTTTAATTTAATTGCAAATATACTTCTAAATAACATTTTCATAATAACTATTATTTTATTTTAAGAACAACCTCCTTTTAATAACCCTATTCTATAATCAATTTATAAATTGATTTGCCTTTCTGTTCTACTTCAATTTCTACAAAATAGATACCACTTGATTTATTTTCTCTTTTTAGAACATGTTTATCTGAATTTACAACCTTGTATTCCTCTATTAACTTACCAAATACATCAACAACTCTAATACTCGCTAACTTTACCTCTCTACCAAAACTAACTGTTGTTTGATCGTTAAAAGGATTAGGATAAATACTTAACACTACTTCCTTAGACGTCTCATCTATTGATGTTGGTGGTGGTGGTGGTGGTGGTGGTGTATTATATTTAATACCATCAGACTCTACAACACAACCATTCGAATCAGTAACCCTAACATAATATGTTCCTGCGCTATAAATATTATATGTAACACCTGCCTGTAAACTAACATTAGAACCTTGCGCTCTCCAAGAATAAGAATAAGGTAAAGTACCCCCTAGAGGATTTGCTGTCAACACATAGCCTACAGAATCAATACCCACCTCTAATTCCACTAGTGGCTCATTTATTGTGAATACAGCACTCTTCTCACAGTTATTATTATCCATTACCGTTACAGAATAAACACCTGCAGATAAATTTATATTTGTAGCTCCTGTAAGAGAAACTGGATCCCAAGCATAAGTATAAGGACCTGTATTGACTGGGCTTGGAAAAATACTAATAGCCCCTGTATTATCTCCATGACATAAAACATCTGTATGTAAGGTCTCTGTTATAATGATCTCACTCCCATCATCAAGAGTATAAGGAAGTGAAGCAACATCACATCCTGCTAATATTTGCCCTAAACTATCTGTATACTGAACAGTAACTAAATAATCTCCTGAAGATAAATTAGAAATCGTATTAGAAGAACTACTAAACGTAGGGTCAGATAAACTCTCCCAAAGATAAGTATAGTTAGGATCTACTAAAGAAACAGCTAACTCTCCAGTGCTAGCACCAAAACATGAGATACTATTTAACAAAGAAATAGAAGGTGTAGGTAATACATTTAATGAATTAACTACCGCCTGATTATTTGCTAACACCAAAGACTCACACCCATTATCATCAGTTAAACTTACCGTATACTCTGCTGAGCATACAAATAATATATTCCCTAACTGTACAGGGTGTTGAGTAACTACTCCATTAAGCGTATTGGTTAACAAAGCAGTATAAGGAAAAGTACCTCCTGATAAAGAATCTATGTGAATTAATCCATCACAAGCACCAGCACAACTCTCATCTGATGAATTAGAAATATTAAATAAAATACCTAAAGGTTCAATAATATCAACACTTGTGTTCCTAGTACAATTATTTATATCCGAGACAGTAACAGAATAAGTACCTGCTGATAGATTATTAATCACATCTACATTACCTAAGGATATACCGCTAGGACCAACCCAAGAATAAGAATATGGAGCATGACCACCTGAAGCAAATACTGAAGCAGAACCATCTGCAGAACCATAGCAACTAACATCTGAGTAAGCAGAATCTAATATCATAGTATTAGTTACATTAGTAATATCTGCTGTATCTATTGCTGTACAGCCTCTAGAATCAGTTACTACAACTGTGTATACATCTGCCGATAAATTGGTAGCGATTGCTGTTGTTTGAGAAGCTTGAAGAGCATCATCCCATAAATAAGTGTACAATGAAGAA
>MDSY01098337.1_pt1 | contig 11285 bp, 10 predicted proteins | sample 811131 | NCBI WGS metagenome assembly MDSY01 (sample SAMN05326643, study PRJNA326480) | marine metagenome | isolation source: seawater | place: Atlantic Ocean: South West | collected 2010
CGACGTTTTTGTCACGTTTGCTCCAAACTCTTTGATGCTTCTTATAATATTGTGTGTGGATTTATGCATATTTATAGCATATGGCATATACATGATGGCATATGCATATGCATATATGTTGAAAAAGCGAAAAAAAAATAGTAAAAAAAGCACCATATGTCATATGGCCAACTGTACAGTAATATATTTTGACGAGTAGACAAGAGGACAACACACGACGTGACTGACGAGCCATAGTGAGGTAAGTGCATATTTTGAGTCTAAAACTCGAGAGCGACGTGGTGCGATACCAGATAAAATAGCAGACGGGTTATAACTCCTATTATTACGTCGTGAGTCGTTTTCTGTTGCGCATACGATATCCTGTATCCCCCAAATTCCTTTTGAGCTATCGCTTTTATACACCAACGGCACAAAGAGGAGAGAAGAGAATTATGGTCTCTTCTTCGGGAGACGCTAAATTTTTCGTCTCTACTTCTAAAGGTAGATGAACTTTTTAGAATCATTGTGCATACTCATGAGTACGGTTCTATCGAAGGAGAAATTGCTGAATGGCGTGAAGAACTCAGAAGAGCTGATCAAGACAAACAAATTGATGTTTTAAAAAAAGGTGAGTTATTTTTACGTGAACGAAGTAAATTGTGTGAGTGCTTCGATAGTGATAGCCGCCATGACTGTGGGTAAAGATGTATCTTCATTATTCGCAGAAGTTTTGAACTGCATGCAAACGGATAATATTGGATTGAAAAAACTCGTTTATCTCTATCTTATCAACTATGCAAAATCTCAACCAGATCTTGTTATTTTAGCCGTGAACACGTTCGTTAAAGTATGTGAAAACTTCAATACTAAATATCTTGACTTTTTTTTCTACATTAGGACTCACAGGATCCAAATCCGCTCATAAGAGCACTTGCTGTTCGAACAATGGGATGTATTCGTGTCAATAAAATCACTGAGTATCTTTGTGATCCACTTCACGAAACTTTACAGGTAAATAACCAATATCCACTTCAAAGTCCTTTCAACTTTGTATTGTAGGACACGGAAGCTTACGTAAGGAAGACTGCTGCGATTTGTGTAGCGAAAATGTTTGATATAAATCCTGAGCTAGTTATTGAGAGGTATATGCGTATTTGAGTTTTAAAGATCTGTCTTAGATGTGTACAAAAGGGGATTCCTTACCCAGTTACAACTGTTACTTGCGGATCCAAACCCCATGGTAGTGGCAAATTGTGTTGCAGCTTTGAGCGAAATTAATGAGAAAAACTGTGATGTCGTTCTAGACATGAGTTTTGATGATGTATTCAAGCTACTTAATGCTCTCAATGCGTGCACTGAGTATGTTTTTTTATGTTTTCTTCCACGAACTTATTGACTTCTGACTTAGGTGGGGGCAAATATTTATATTAAATGCGTTAGCATCATATCATACAGATAATGAGGAGCAAATACTTCAAATTTTGCATCGTATCACTCCACGTTTACAGCATGCGAATCATGCAGTTGTGCTATCTGCCATTCAAGTTTTATTGAACCATTCAGAGGTATTATGTTCACTTTCAGCTTAAAATCAAAACGCACTTCTCCCCAAATTTTCAGGGGTTGAGACGGAGTGAGCTTCAAGCTGAATGCATTCAAAAAATTATCCCGCCACTTATTACACTCCTCAACTCCGAGCAAGAAATACAATATATAGCTTTACGAAACATAAGGCTCGTCATACAGCGTTACCCTGACATTTTACGGCGGAATGTTCAGGTATTTAAGTTGTTTATTACAATTTTTTTCTAATTTTGCAATAGGTGTTCTTCTGTAAGTACTTGGATCCAGTTTATTTAAAACAGGAAAAACTGGACGTTATAGTCAGCTTAGCGTGTGAAGAAAATATTGTACAAATATTGAATGAACTTCGAGAATATGCTACAGAAATAGATATTGAGTTTGTCAGGCACTCCATTAGAGCGATAGGGCAATGTGCTATTTCCTTTGAAAAAACTGCTGCTCAGTGCGTCGACAAACTACTGGAGCTTGTAAATACGCGAGTGAACTATATCGTGCAGGAAGTCGTTATAGTCATGAAAGATGTATTTAGGAAATATCCTAATGAGTATGAAGGAATAATCAACACTTTATGCGATTGTCTTGAGAATTTGGATGAACCAGTCGCGAAGTCTGCAATGGTGTGGATTATTGGCGAATATGCGGAGCGAATTGAGAATTCTCAGGAACTTATTTCGAGTTTTGTCGACTCTTTTATCGAAGAGTCTTCAATAGTACAGTTGCAGTTACTCACTTCCGTGGTCAAAATTTTCTTAAAGTGTCCAGATCCGGTGTCGCATGCAAACATGGAGCGTTTGCTTTCAGTCGCATCATTTGAAACGGACAACCCAGACATACGCGATCGAGCTTTGGTATACTGGCGAGTATTAAGTTCTCAGTCAAACTGCGCCCATGATGTGATTCTCAATCCGAAACCGATCGTAGAATGTCAACCTAAAGTACATGGTACGTGACTTTCTTATCACTTTTTTCAGCATCTCAATGCATTACTTTTCAGAAGCAACAGTACTAGATGAATGTTTGCAGCAACTTTCCATGGTAAGCTCAATCACAAGAAAGTGAAAATTGTTCTACGTCTATGTTGACAACTAAGAAAGAGATGTGAATTCCTGGTACCATGTAGCATATATTGGTACTTGGTACCTGGCACCTGAAAAGAGAGTCTATTTTTAAAGCAAACTTGAAACTCAAAAAAGAAATATTTTACGTTTACTGTACCGGTACCTAGATGGTACTGGTACATTAACCATCTGCTGAAGGCTTTTGGTGTTGTACTATCAGTACCACTAGTACATAGATTTAGGAAAAAATCTTTCTCGACTCTTTGTATGATAAAAAGGATTAAAAAAATTTAAATACTTCATGCAACTTGTACCCATAGATGTATGCATATAATACACTGTACCATGGTACCAGTGGTATAGGTACCACACTCTCCCTATATTACTATACGTACTGTTACGAGTAAAATCCTAAAAAACAAAACAAAAATCTTGTCTGTCAATCTGCACTCTGCACACACAGTCTCGGGCACGTTGCATTCTATGTATGGCAGTGTAAATTATGGTTTAAATTTATCAAAATAAGCCACAGACAGACAGACAGACCACAGATAAAAAAAGGAAAAAAGTAGGAGACTCGTACAGACGACAGACCCAAAAAAAACGAAACATTTTAGCGTGACACAAATAAAATTATACAATTGTGGCGCTATAAGTGAGGTTTCAAGGAACTAACTAAGAAGTACCCAGCGCTCGTATAAGTTAAAAGCTTTGCAGGTAAAGAGGTAACCACGAGCTGTTTGTAGCTGTTTTGTGTTTCGGTTTCCTCGTCCTCAAATAGTATAATTTCAAACGCGAAACCAAAAAGGAAAAGGAAAAGAAAGACAGTTGGTTCCAAAGGAAGAAAGTGATAACTGATAACTACTGTTAATCAATGGCTACATTAGCTAGGAGAATTAAGCAAGTTTCGAAATTGCAACTTAGATCTTCCGAATTAATCTGCGTAAGAAATCTCCATAACTTTTCTAAAAGTATCATTAACGATGAAATATAGGTTCGCTATCGTTCCAACAGCAGATGGTCAAAAAATGATCAGCCTACTGGCAGGTATGAATTATTCTATTTTCACTAAATTCGATGATGAATTATACTTCAAAAATTTTCAGCTCCGTCGGAAATACTCTTAGTAGAGAAGTTCGGAAATCATGTGCCTGGCAGTTCTATTCTACTTTGGCTCAATCTGTTGAAGAGCGGATTGTAGTACCACAAATGGGTGATTCCATCACCGAGGGTACGTTAGAGAAGTTCTTGAAGTTTCCGGGAGATAAAATACAGGTCGACGAAGTTGTCGCCTTAATTGAAACAGATAAAGTTACGCTGGATGTGCGCTCCACGAATTCTGGTCAAATCAGAGAGCTGAAAGTGTCAGAAGGCGAATCAGTGGTTGTTGGACAAGAAATTATGTCTTATGTTCCATGCTTGGTCGATGATATCGTGAAAAAACCTCGTCCTGAAAGTAACGCAGATGACGACGATCATGTAAATATTTCTGTTGTTGTCCCAACGATGGGTGATAGTGTTTCTGAAGGGGTAATTGCAGCTTTAAGCTCTAAACCCGGGAAGCATGTGAAAAAGGACGAGTTGATAGCGCAAATAGAAACTGATAAAGTCACAATTGACGTTCGCTCTCCAGATGATGGTCTTTTTGTAAAGTATACCGTGCAAGAAGGTGAAGCTGTGTGTGCTGGGGACATGATAGCACAAATACTACCAAAGTCAGGAATATCTGAGGTCCAGATTAAAGGTGAAGTCAGTTCCGAGAGTTCTTCGTCTATTTCTGTTCCTTCTACTTCTACGCTTAAATCAAGCCAGTCAGAGTCCCGAGGTGAAAGCAGAGTGAAAATGAGTCGTTTACGAATGCGAGTCAGTGAACGTTTAAAGTCTGCTCAGAACACGTATGCCATGTTAACCACATTCAATGAAATCGATATGACTAATGTTATAAACATGAGAAAAAGATATAAAGATCAATTCCAGGCTAAATATGGGGATAAACTTGGATTTATGAGTACATTCGTAGCAGCGAGTGCAAGAGCATTACGGGAAGAAAAAAGCGTGAACGCAGTAATAGAGAATGATGAGATAGTCTTCAAAAATTTCGTTGACATTTCCGTGGCAGTCAGTTCTCCAAAGGGCCTAGTTGTTCCGGTTCTACGTTCAGCTGATAAAATGACTTTTGCACAAATTGAGTTTGAGATTAGTAGATATGCAAAGAAAGCTAATGATGGCACTTTATCAATAGATGAGATGACTGGTGGGACATTTACAATTTCAAATGGTGGAACTTTTGGTTCGCTTTCAGGAACTCCAATTATTAACCCACCTCAAAGTGCAATTTTGGGCATGCATTCTATCGTTCACCGTCCTATCTGCATAGGTCCGCAGAATCTGATTGTAGCCAGACCCATGATGAATGTCGCCCTAACATATGATCATCGATTAATTGACGGAAGAGAAGCTGTTTCGTTCCTGAGAATAATCAAGAAGAATGTCGAAGATCCGCTTCGTATGTTGACAGAACTTTAGAATCGAAAATATGAAGAAGAACAGGAAACTATTTTCGACGAGGATAGTAAGCTGACATAATTGAAGCGTTATGGAGTGTTTCTGTTCAAAGCGAGTTTATTTGCAATCGTCTCGGCTGGTACCTGTGATACTAGAATAAATAAGTAGGCAATTTGTACTCGTATACTCGTACTGCCCTTTTTTTCGCATAGCTTTTTTTACTTCAAGTGCCGTATTTGCAAGTAAAAATTGTTGAAAGGAAATGAAAATTTTGTTGCGACCAAGTTGTTTTGTTTTGAGTTGTTGATGATACATTGCTGTAATCAGGTGGAACAGCCAATATATTTTGTCAAATTCAATTATTTGGTTTGGCTTTTTGTGTATTATGCCATCATGTGCCATACCCATATTGTTTATTACTGTATTGAACAATAATTTTTTTTTATCTCTTCCCCCATTTCCCTCGGACCTTCGTTGTTTTGAAAAGTCGCAACGAGCGCATGTTATTGATCTACGGTGATGATATCTCATACATTCGTTGCGCTGACTCAGAAGACGAGACTGATCAATAGTAAGGCGTGTGTTTTTTGAAGCGCGCTTTCCTTCAAGAGTAATGGCCTGTTCCAAAAGTGGACTCACAAATACAAATACAAGGAGTATCTGTCGTTTCGTCGCGAGTACGAGAAAGAAAAAACATTATACGACTACCTTTCCAAAACCATGTCCCAAACTAAACATGTCCTTGGGTAAGACACGCTCGACAGCTCATGAAAGTTGTACGTTGAAGGAAAACAGAACTGAGTTGTACTGTCCCTTTAGGAGGATATTCTTATCTGGGTTGACACTAATCTGCTGTCACCAAAGTGCTGCAATTGCTTCAACTCTTCAGAGTGGACAAGTAGGAAATCAAAGTAGCGTGCGCTACAAAGGTAAAGAATGGAGCGTTATTCTTCCCGACTTGTATCAGAGAGTTGCGATATATTCGAGTAAGGAAGGAAGTCGAAATAGTTGCGAAAATTGTGGAGCTGCAGGAGGAAATGTTAGTATATCAAAGAGTGAAAGTCCTTTACTTGCTCGCTTTAGTTCACAAAGTGGAGAAACTGATATAACCGTCAGTGTCATAGGTACGAATAATCTCAAATTATCTCTTTTGCAGACAAATAATATCGAAGAACTTGGTTCCCTCGATTCTACGTCAGCTTTATTTTTACCCTCCACTGCAAAAATTGAAGGAAGCAGTACACGCAAGTCCAGTGCGATGAAAACATTTTATTCATGGGATTTCACGTACGGAAATCAAAGAGTTCTTCTCACGGTTATTTTTTTGATCTAATATACACAATTAACTAATAAATATTCCCTGTGACAGGCTAGTGTGAGTTTTGGAAAGGTACTTTTATTAGGTTGCTCTTGTGAAAGAAAGGTCTGGGAAAAGTATGAAAAGAGTTTTCACAAGATATCGGAAAGTTTTAAAGTCGGAAATGATGTGTGAGAACTAGATGGCGCTTTTTGCATATTCAATTTCCATAGTATGAGTAGCGTTCAAACGAAATCCCTGCAGCCCTGATAATGCAGTTGTTGCCTCGGCAGCACATCGAAACTGGACTGAAGCTAGACCGGGTTTCTCCGAATCTGTTCTAACCCTTTGAAAACCTGGGAATTGTTTGAATAAAAGAGATAGCATTTGATCTGTGGTAGCTTCTGTTATAAAAAGAAAAGTAAATCCGAGTAATTCAAAATTAAAGTTAAGTATAAAACCTGGCAAACCTTTAACAGAAAGTATAGCACTTTTCAACTTATTTTTGTGCTCTTCCCTATCTTCTCCCTTCTTTTCTTGATCAATCCCGACATCCTCTCCACTTCTCCTCATTGAGCTGATACCGGAAGAATGAATGCATTGCTCACTCGATTTCTGAGGTAACTCTGAAGAATTAATCTTCATACTTGCGGATGGAAACTTCAGAGCAACAGCAATATTCTGTGAAGGGAAGCCATAATCGAAAAATTAAAAGTGAACAAAATATTAAAAACCATTGGCTTGCTATAGAACGGTAAACCCTGGAGAACATGTAATGCGTTGTCTGCGGACTGAGAATTACCGAATACGATCCATGCCTGGCCTCTTAGCTTGTATCTTCTAGACGCAAAGATATCCGAAACCCTTCCGAATTGTGAAAAAACGGCGAGGAGAGCTTTTCGTAGTTCTATTTTGGGGGGTCAAAAGTGTTTTTAAGCGTTCCGGTAAAGCTTACCGTTGACAGCGACTCTCTCATTTAAGTTACTAATATACAGTGTCGTGTTATCTTTACAATTTTCCATGTCTTTGTTCGTATTTCATATAGTGCTGCTATATATAAAATCACTTTCCCTGTTGATGAGTGAGGAACACGAATTTTTTTTTAGTTTCTGCGACTTTTTGTGTTTTTTTCTTTTTCATACTGTCCCTAGGCTATTCGATGCGGACTCGTATTTGATGCGAATTTCCGCAAATTTCCTGTCTTCCTTCTTTTACATTTCTACGAGTTGTCGAGTTCACTAATTACAAGGTACCCAGTAATGCCTAGGTATCTGGTAGTCATAGTATTGACGCTTTGACAAACAGTACTTCCAGATTTTTTACCTCAAAGGGAGGTAACATATCAAGGGTTTGCTTGTTCGTCGCTATTACCCCGAAATCTGGATTCTTTGTCTAACTTATTCATTATTCTGGGGAACCTCATAGCTTTCATGCACACGAGAAAGAAAGGTATTTTTAAAAGAAGCTAATATGCCTTCTCCTGCTATCTGCTCATCCCTTCACATTTTGAACGAGAACTACAAAGTACTTTTATCCCGAGACTGGCGAGGAGATGTATCAGATTCGTGTATCCAGCGTTTCGTTTCTCAAATGAAAGGTTCAGATAATGACCAGCCTAGTATTCCTATTATTCGTGATACTGAGACTAAAACAACTTATGTCTATATAAAGGGAAATGGTTTATATTTTATGTGTACTTCAAAGTTTGACACGAATATTTTAGCCCTTTTCACGTTTCTCCATGATTTATTAAACATATTTATAGCATATTTTGGTGATTTAGAGGAAGAGAGTATCTTGGATAACTTCGTTGTGATTTATGAGCTATTGGATGAGGTTATAGATAATGGTTACCCTCAGTTTACAGAAGCAAGCATTTTAGGAGAATATATCAAGACAGATGCACACAAGCTTGTCAAGGTTAAAACTCCATCCGTGATTACAGATGCTATTTCGTGGCGAAGCGAGGGTATAAAGCACAAAAAAAATGAAATTTTTCTAGATGTCATTGAGCAGTGTGATCTTATGATAAGTTCAAAGGGAGCAATCGTAAATGCTGAAGTACGAGGCTCGCTGAAGTTACGGACGTTATTATCGGGTATGCCCGAATGCAAACTGGGACTGAATGATCGTCTGAAACTAGGTAGTGAGCACAACTATCCAAACATTGTATTTGAAGATATGAAATTTCACCAATGTGTTAAGTTGTCCGAGTTTCATGAAGACAAAACAATTTCATTTATTCCCCCTGATGGTATTTTTGAGCTTATGTCATATCGTCTGACAAATGTTAATGTTGATCCATTAATTTGGTGTGAGATGAAAGTGGAAGAATCAAGTGCTACAAGAATTGAGTATGTTATCAAGATAACGAGTCAATTCAAGGAGAAACACACTGCGAATAATATTGTTATCAAAATACCTGTGAGAAGCGATGTAATATCACCGGAGATAAAATGTGAAGCTGGTTCCATAACATACTCTCCTGAGTTAGAATCGATGATTTGGATCATAAAATCACTTCCTGGAGGAAGAGCGGAGTGTGCAAGAATAAAGTTAAGTTTTCCTTCAATAGCGGAAGAGAGAAAGACATTCACTTCTCCTATTTTGAGCGTCAACTTCGAGATTCCATACTTTACGATTAGTGGTGTACAGGTCAGATACCTGAAAGTTTCCGAAAAAAGTGGGTACCAAGCATTACCATGGGTAAGATACACCACGAAATCCGGATCTTACAATTTTAGGATATAGATAGATTACCTTATTAAATTATTTGTATGTGCACACCGAGCCGTGTGGAAGGGGGGGAAGCAGGAGAACTCAATTTTAAAAAATGAAAAAAAAATCTTTTGGCATCCGAGGAACTTATGTACATAAGTGGGACTGGGGAAAAGCTTGGAAAAATCTCCAAAAAAAATACTTTGCTTTTTTTAAGAGGTAAATAGAATCTAAGTCCAAGGAACGAATATATATAAAGAGCAGTCAAAAAAGTGCGGCCTCTTCATTGATAGTGTTCTTTCTATATCTATAATATCTTAGATTTTGGCCTCTTCAAGGTTCTTTTCATTTTTATCACAAATTGTAACTCTGATTCCAAAAATAGTACAGACTTGAAATAAGTCTTCACGGGAAAATTGCTGGATGTTCAAGTCTAATCGGTATTATGCAAAATGCGGTGATAAAGGAGCACTTCATTGAAGATATAGAGGAATCAGTGCAGCATGAGGTGTGTTTTAATGATGCTATTCATTGTGAAAGGAATTCCATCGGTCACGATGGACGAGCGGCCGAAATAAAGAATAATATGATACAAAAGAAGATTGGCCGTCCTCGGGCTAAAAGCTTATTTAGCTCTATATTTACTCAATCATACGACAAAAAAAGGCATATGCACCCTAAGCTTTTATCTGTAGACATTGCTGCATATGGGTTAGGATGGAAAGAGAGTGAGAAGTGCCTTGCACTTTTTTTCCTATTAATTTTCAGTATTTCATGGGGTATGCTTATTTCTTTTGATGAAGGATCAAAATTATTTTATTTTGACCATTCCTACTGGGTCAAACTTCTCACGCAAAATTGTTTTTTCTTACTTGTATTTAGTATTTGTGGATTTTTAGTTGTCACTTGTGATTGGAAGGATAGTTATTCGCGCAAAAGCTGTCATGTTGTGATGTACCTTACTCCACTCCTTGTTCACCTTATTTGGCCTTCAGGTGAGACAAAACTACCGGATATCTGGGAAATGAGCTGGACAGTCTGGTTTCAGTTTGTTCCATTCTTGTTTTTGATGAAACCACTTCGCCGTTGCAGTGCTCTTTTGATGCTTTCATTTCGAGCAGTAGACAGGGCTCAAGATAGACCGCACACGCTTGCATGGATAATATCTCAACTTGTTGCAAGTTACATGGTTATAATTTGTTTATATTCGTATCTATCTGTAAGAAAGGGATTGCCGAATGAAGCTGGAAAATTAATTTTGGTTCCAATAATCGTAAATGTTTTTGGAGATGGTCTAGCCGAACCCATAGGTGTGCGTTTCGGCCGCCACAAATACAGAGCATCAGCATTGTGGTATGATGGGAAGTGCTGTTCCGGAAATTTCCATCGAACATATGAAGGGAGCGCATGTGTCTATTTCATTACACTTTTCTCACTATTTCCTTTTGAGGGATCTCTTTCCTCGAAACAGTTCATAGCCCTTCTATTCCTTTTACCGCCTGTCATGACGTTATCGGAGGCATGGGCTCCACATACATGGGATAATCCTTTCATAACACTGATGGGCACTCTAACTATTTTTATGGTCTATGAACTGATTTAATACTATGAACTTACATACCTTTTACTTACGAATTATTTGACTATTTTGTTGTACAGTGCCACAGAAAATGTAATGTGGAATTAGTCATAGACCTTCATTTTTTGTTGTTTTTTCATGATGTTTAGAAGCTGTCATACTCATAAAAATGCGTCAAATTTAGGAGTATCCACCGCGTTTTTTGCATTTATATGAGCTATTATTTTCTTGTCTCTATAACTCTCCAAAATTTAACCTATGTTTGTGGTATATACAACTTGCTCATTGCCCTATTTTCACAAGTCTTCATTGAACTTTCTGCCAGAAGAAAGCATGAACTTTATGACCCATCAACTAAGCAATACAAATCACTCGCGTCAATCTGAGAATGTATAGGAGTAAGTACAAGACCAAACTTCCACCCCGAATCGTCAATAAGGGCATCTTTGTGCACAGAAGGACTCCAACTATCATCACCGCCAAGACCCATATGGAGATGATCAAGGTGAACCTCAACATATTTACTTTTCACTAAATCGTCCTGATGTTTAGCCCTTGTGAG
>MDSY01148148.1_pt1 | contig 11285 bp, 7 predicted proteins | sample 811131 | NCBI WGS metagenome assembly MDSY01 (sample SAMN05326643, study PRJNA326480) | marine metagenome | isolation source: seawater | place: Atlantic Ocean: South West | collected 2010
CCATCACGCGAATATTCTACTTCAAAGTTTTCGCTGTTGTTTTCAGAGGCTGTTTGCCAAATTAAATCAACAGCTCCATGATTGCAAGATCCATTGAATGAAACCAGCTCGACGGGTAGGGCATTGTCATTCTCCGTTCCTGCACCAAAGAAACTAAATCCAGTCCCTGAGGCCGTTACTGTATAATCACTATCGGCAATTCCAGTAATAGAACCATGGGTTAAGGCTACCCATGAGGTGTGACTCGGTCCTGCGCTTTTTATGATTCTAACTTTAGTTCTGTCCATACTTGCGCTGTTTGCTCCTGTGAGGCCTTTCATGTGAAGCGTGATGTCATATCCTGCTGAGTTGATATCTGCTGAATAGTCCTCTCCTGTAGCTGTTGAACCTGGAGTGATTTCCCAATACCCTTCATCGTCATAGTTTTGAATCAACTGACCATCAGCTGTAGTCAATGGCAGTCCAGCATATAAGTCTGCACCACTTAGTTGCGGGTAGCCAGCATTGTAGGAAGCCGTCAGATATTGATCAGCTCCTGGAGCACTCGTAAAATCAACTGTGACATCTCTAAGGATGTTTGTATTACCGACAGGGAAAAACTTCGAGCCTGTTGCATTAGAAAAGTATCTACTTAGTTTTCCTAAAACACTTCCGGAATTGTGCGTAATCGATCCCGTAATTGAACTAGAAGTTCCTATGGTAAGTATGTTTGAGCCATTCGAGATATTCCCTTTGTTCATGGTTAGTCTCCCTTCAACTGTAGCAGCGCTGCTCAAGATTAAGTTTTCAGAGGTTTTATTTAATGTTAAGTTGTTAAAGCTCGTTGTTCCTCCACCGGAAATAGTTTGGTCACCAGCAGCTGTTAAAGTTACCGTACCGCTCCCTGCAGTAATTGTTCCTGCGTTGGTTAAGTCTCCGTTTAATGTAACCGTTCCTGATCCTAAATTTACTGTCCCTCCTGGACCTACATTCAACGATGCAAGTGTCGATGTGCCCAATGTCAAAGCAGTTGAAGCATGAATACAATTGTTATCTGTGGTCAACACATGTAACTTATCCGCTGATGAACTTGGTGCGGAAGACTGTCTCTCCCACATGTCAACACCAGTCGTGGCATTCCACTTATACCAGTTGTCTCCGGTCGTAATATCAGTGCTCGTTAATCCACCCCATAAATAACAATACGTATCTGGGCTAGAAATTGAAGCTGGTTGGTTGAACCTGATAGCTTTGGTCGCAGTTGAGCCATCACACGCCTGACCTGCATCAACAGTCCATATCATTGTAATATCTTTATTTACATCCGCAGGGATTGGTCTAACAGAGATTGATGCATCTGTTGATGAACCTGATGTGTAGGCTATCGTTCCGCCCGTGTACGTCCATGCGCCATTGCCACCTGTTCCACTATGCGAAATCGTCAGCTCTGTTTCTCCACAAGTATTTGCTGCCGTCGTGAGGTCTGTAGAAGTTGTTATTGAAGGACCATCAGCAACAGTGACTATGATGTCGTCCGTAGAAGTACATCCATTATCATGTGTATTTGTTAATGTATATGTTCTTGTAATTGAAGCACTGATTGTAGGCGTAGCTGAAGAGGTTGAACTAATCTCTGTATTCGGACTCCAGGCGAAGCTACTAACAGAACTTCCGCTTGTACTGCCCGAGCCGCTACCTGAAAAGTCAACAGTTGATCCGCTGCACATGTCAATATCGTTACCTGCATTTGCAGATACTGCATTTGGACAGTCTACCAATAACGTTTGAATCGTATTTGAGTAATCTGTACAAGTTGCAGAACCATTAACTGATGCACCTACTATTTTTGCTCTAATGTAAAGGTTCTGTCCCGCATTTGCATTTGTTGTATATGCATAAGGGCTGCTAGTTTCCCAATTGGTCCATGCGCCGCCGCCATCAGGCCATTGGTATTGTAATCTTTCAAATGAACCATCCGCAGGGGTTCCTGAGGTGTATGTTATTGTCTCTCCGAAAGGCATATTGGCAACTGTACCGGCACTTACCGCTGCTGTCGTAGTTCCCGCTTTGCAGTTTTTTACATCAGTGAACACAGGAGTAGTTTCAGTATCAACACAGCCTGCATTTGAGGCGGTAATTATTGTTTTTACCCAAAGTATTCTGTTCATATTGGAACCGGCACTACTAGAGGCCCAACTTTGATTTTCGGTAACATCCCAAGGGGTCCAAGAGCCTGCTGGCGCAGAGGTATTGTCATCACTCCATTGGAAGTAGTATTGACATGTACCATTCGTAACCCCAGAATTTGTCCAATTGATCGTTTCTGATGATAAAGCCTCTGTTTTATCGACGGTTAAGGAACCTCCTGTTGCTGCTGCGGTTATCGTAACTGTTTTCGTTGCGCTTGCGTCAGTACCCGCACATGCGCCTGAACCAGAGACTGTATAGGTCATAACTGAACTGCCTGCCGATACAGGGATTACTCCTCCTGAAGATGTATTAATGGTCGCCACGCTAGTGCTTGCACTCGACCACGCTCCACCAGAATCTCCATCCGAAGAAAATGTTGTCGAACTATTCGAACAGACACTTTCAGTTCCACTCAATGTGCCTGCATTTGGTGAAGAAGTTACAATTGCAGATGTTGCAATATTCTCATTAACAGCTGATGTTGCAGTGCATATAACATTATCAGAGGTAGATCCCGAAGACGCGCTATTACTCAGTCTCACATAAATGGTTGAAGAGGCCACGTTGCCAGAACTTGCTGATAAGTTAACTGTTCCACTAAAATTAGTATCGTCTGTAGAAATTTCAAAGCCTGATGGAGCAGTCACTGTAATTCCCGATGCGTTACTAATATAGTTTCCTGAAACATTAAAGCTTTGACTCGTCGAGTTACTTCCTTCACAAGTTGTAAAAGATGAAAGTGTACCAGTTGTTGTGATTGTTGGACGTTTTAATTTTACACTGAATGCGCTCGATGCATAATTTGTACAAGAATTTATGCCGGAAGATCTTGATTTAACATAAAGTAATCTATCAGTACTCGTAAATTGAGATCCTGAAGTATTGGACCAACTCGTAGGGCTGGAAGACCATACGTAATTGTAATTGGCATTGTCTGTAGGTTCAGAATCATAATAATATCCCAACGCATGGCCAGCACCTTCTCCCGTTCCAGCTGTAGGCCATGTCCAAATAACGGTAGAATTAATTGTGAAATCCCCACCATTAGTTATAGATGCCCCATCAACTGTGGCGGTAATATCTTCTGTGTAGCAATCCGTCCAAAAGGTAGTTACTGTATTGGATACGTCTGATTCTGAGCCGCATGTTGCCTCAGCACGAACATGTAAAATTGCCTGATTTCCAGATTGTCCTGCACCCCAAGATCCCGGATTATTTGTTAATCCCCAGTTGTTTGACCAATTATTATCACCCCAATGGTATTCGAATTCAAAAAAATCGGTGCCTGAGTAGGTCCAGGTAATGTCGTTGCCTTTTAAAATGTTTGATGCTGAAGTAGCAATGGTTCCAGCCTTACAAATTGGGATAATACTTAAATCATCAACGGCCATACCATCGTCCGCACCGGAAGCATTAAAATCATTCCAACGTATCCAAAACACACCGTTATTGGCAACTCCGAGGATTGTAAGTGTATCACTTATACTTGCAGTATTCTGAATACTCCCGCTTCCCGTTGATTGACCGGTATTTACATAATCTAGATTGTCGAAGTCTGTCCATGTTCCGTCATCAAGGCTGGTTGCGTCTGTACTGTATTGAAAGTCTAATTGATCTATTCGGTTTGCTGAACCAATTTTCCATGATTCTCCTGTGTAGGATATTACCACTGAATTGAGCGTAGTACCAGTTTCATTTCTGATTTTCGCACCAAAAGAAGTTTGCAAGCTACCACTTGCTAAACCACCAAGAGCTCTATCATTATCACCGTTTGATCCAAAGCTATATGTATCTCCTGTCCCTGATGTGCCAGTCCCTGTTGAATAGGTTGAATTTGCGTTGTTGTCTTGTTCGCTAAGGTAAATACCTGCAGGAAGACTATTCGAAGTACCCGAAATTGCCAAAGAATTAAATGTTTCAGTCACTAAAGAATTAAAACTAGACAGTGAATATTCATTTAAATAAGGAGAACCTATTGATGTAATTGAAGCTGTGCCTGTGCCTTCAGAATTTACAGCCCGAATTTGAATATCGTAGTTTGTACCGTTTATAAGACCCGTAATTGTGTATGGGCTAGATGTGGTTCCCATAGAGGTGAAATTAGATCCGTTGTCAATAGAGAACTCGTAATCCGTTATGGCAGCTCCACCATCAGATCCCGCCGTGAAGTTTACAGACACTTGGCTAGCACCATTATCAATGCTTGCTATTGTTGGCGCAGCAGGTGTTGTGGCTGATGACGAACTGCAATTTGATGAATGGGACCCAATGTAAGTCCAAGTATCTTTGGCGTAAACAGTCCATTCAGAGTCACTTGTATTGCTTCCTGCTGAATTTGTCCAGTTAGTGTTTGGTGAACAAACATCTGGTTTTCTAACAATTGTTTTGTCCTTAGTAGCGTTCGATGTGCCGGCAACACTCCATCCTGAGCCGGGATCTGATCCATCGGTACCGACTGCATCAATTAATGTAAATGTTCCTGAAATATCTTTTGCTAGACCAACGGCGTCATCTCCATTCCAATTTGCAGATCCCCAAGTTATATCACCTGATGCGGAAATAGTTCCCGACGAACTACTGTTATATATCACATATACATCGCCATCTGCGAGCGTGCCACTCAATGATAGTGAAGATTCTGTCCAGCTACCACCATTGGCAATTTTCCAAACTTCGTAACTCGAAAGATCTACATCAGAACCCGTTCCGTTAAATAATTCTATGTATTTATTATTAGATGAACCCTCAGAGTATTCTGATATTAGTAGATCGGATGTTTGAGAAAAACATTCAAAACCCATGAATAAAATTAGAAAAAATAGAAATGAAGATTGAGTTTTTGAAAAGGACAACATGATAAAAAATTTAGCGGTCCTAAAATCGTTATTTTTAAAAGAGAAGACAATTTTTTCGTTGTGATGTTTTCAACAAAAAAAAAGGAAATATGATTTAATTGTGGATAGCTTTTTTCCGAACTAAAAAATAAAATGCAAACCATGAGATCAACTCACTGATTTTCATTGCTTTTGTTCCAAATAATCCAAGATTTAATTCAAATGATCCAATTTTAAAAGAATGCAATTCAAACGCAAACGCAAACGCTACTTTTTCAAGCCATACGGATGGTGATATAAGTGCTTTTGTCGTAAATGTCATCCAATCTGAAGGCCATAAGCCTGAGTTTTCACCGAGATACACTTCGTTAAAATCAGCAATATAAAATGCTCCTTTAATTCCAAGTGTAATGTAGCTTAGGATTATTGTTGTAAAAATCACAAAAGCCATTTGTTGCTTTTGCGCCTTAATTTCCTTGGCGGAATGCCAGATAAGAAAAGCAAGACCCAACCACATGAAAATATTTAAAATAGGGGCGGGGTTGATTGCAGAAAGAATAGCGTAGGCAATACCAACAACGATAAAAAATGTTAGTCTAAGTGAAAACCAAATAATTTTTTTTGACATGATTTGAATCAATTATTATATGTAAAATTAAAAGATTTAAAATTTCGAGATTCATTATTTAGGCTATATGCAAGGAGATGTCTATCAATTTCATATCTTTGCACCCAAAATTAGATACATGGCAACGAACAGAACTTTTACGATGATTAAACCAGATGCGGTCGAAAATGGACACATTGGTAATATTTTAAATATGATTACTCAAGCGGGTTTTTCAATCAAAGCGATGAAATATACGCGTTTGACTGAGGCGCAAGCTAAAGAATTCTATGAGGTACATGCTGAGAGACCATTTTACGGAGAATTGGTTGAATATATGACTTCGGGACCTATTGTAGCGGCAATCCTTGAAAAGGAGAATGCTATGGCAGATTTTAGAGCATTAATTGGCTCTACTGACCCAGCAGAGGCAGCAGATGGAACCATCCGTAAGTCATACGCAGAAAGTAAAGGTAGAAATGCTGTTCACGGTTCTGATTCTGACGAAAATGCAGAAATTGAAGGTAAATTCCATTTCTCAGCGAAAGAGGTACACTAACCTAAAAAATATTAAAGAAGGGCTTTTTTAGGCCCTTTTTTTGGCAATGAACTTTAACGAATCCATAGAAAAAAGAAGGACTTTTGGGATTATTTCCCATCCTGATGCAGGTAAGACAACGCTTACTGAAAAGCTATTGCTTTTTGGTGGTGCGATTCAATCCGCTGGTGCTGTTAAAAATAATAAGATCAAGAAGACGGCTACGTCTGATTTTATGGAAATTGAAAAGCAGAGAGGTATCTCTGTGGCGACATCGGTAATGGCTTTTGGTTACAAAAATAAGCAAATCAATATCTTGGATACACCAGGGCACAAGGATTTTGCTGAAGATACGTTTAGAACTTTGACTGCTGTAGATAGTGTGATCCTTGTTATTGATGTGGCAAGTGGAGTAGAGTCTCAGACTGAAAAGCTTATGGAGGTCTGTCGCATGCGAAAAACACCCGTGATTATTTTTATTAATAAAATGGATCGGGAGGGTAAAGAGGCATTCGACCTTCTTGATGAGCTTGAGCAATCCTTAGATATAAAGGTTCGTCCATTGACCTGGCCCATAGGGATGGGAGACCGATTTCAAGGAGTCTATAACATATACCAAAAAGGACTAAATCTATTTTCAGCAAACAAGACTAAGATTGCCGATGATGTTTACGAAGTAAAAGATGTAAACGACAAAGAGCTTGATGAGATTATAGGCGAAGACCCAGCAGAAGAGTTGCGCGAGGAACTTGAGATGGTTGAGGGTGTCTATGATGCCTTTGATCGAGAGGCATATCTCTCAGGAGAAGTGGCTCCTGTCTTCTTTGGTTCTGCTGTAAATAATTTTGGTGTTAAGGAGCTTTTAGATACGTTCTGCGAGATTTCGCCCTCACCAAGAGGAAGGGTTACTGATTTGAGACCCATAGATCCTTATGAAGATAAGTTTAGTGGTTTCGTATTTAAGATTCATGCCAATCTTGATCCTAAACACCGTGATAGAATTGCTTTTTTACGGGTGGTTTCAGGAACTTTTGAGCGGAACAAGTTTTACAAGCATATTCGCTTGGACAAGAAAATGAAGTTTCCAAATCCTACCTCCTTTATGGCCCAAGATAAAAGTGTGATTGAGCATGCTTATCCGGGCGATGTGATAGGATTGTATGATACAGGTAATTTTAAGATTGGAGATACGCTCACCGAGGGAGAGAAAATGATGTTCAAAGGAATTCCTAGTTTTTCACCTGAGATTTTCCAAGAGTTAGAAAATCTTGACCCAATGAAATCTAAACAATTAGACAAGGGTATACGTCAGCTGATAGATGAAGGTGTTGCTCAGCTCTTTATTCAGCAACCGGGTAACCGAAAGATTGTTGGTACGGTTGGTCAGCTTCAATTTGAAGTAATTAATTATCGCCTGATCAATGAATATGGTGCCAAGTGTCGATTTGTGCCTCGTAACTATTTTAAAGCATGTTGGATTACAACAGAAAATGAAGAACAGCTAGAAACCTTTAAAAAAGCCAAATACAATTTATTGGCGACCGATAAAGATGATAATTTAGTTTTTCTTGCGGAAACGACCTTCTTGTTGCAGATGGCAGAGCGTGATTATCCGGACATCACCTTTCACAAGACTTCCGAATTTATGTTAGATAAATAACAAGCTACAAATGTTTACATTTGTGCATGCGTTGTTTAGCATTACTCTCTCTTTTTATATTTATAATTACTTCATGTGATAGTGGTAAAACATCTTGTAATGAATGTGTTATAGAAAAAAAAGACTCGATTTATACACCTGTATTTCCAATAGCTATTGATACCCTTTCTTTTGCTTTGTTTTATGAAACCAATGAATTAAATGGAGCAAATTCTATCATTCAAGCGCAGTCAAAATCTGAATGGAATGCTGCCTCTAAAAACAAAATACCTGCTTGGTGCTATGTCGATTCGTTACGCAAAATAGGTATCCTATATAATGGTTATTGTCTCCCTGAAATAGAATTCGAAAACAACTTTTTGCTGACTGATTCGGTGTATAAAAGTCTATTCGAGAAGGAGACGCAAAGCGCTATATTTAATACATGTGATTCATTATTTTTAGTGGAGAGAAACGTTAATGGTAATTTCTATACGGTAGGGTATCATTCTTTTTGGGTGCGACCTGAATCTGATTCGGGAGATTTTAATATAATTTCGGTGAATCAAAGAAATCGGGACGGGCAGTTAAGGTCTGTAAACCCTGGTAATGGGTATTTCATTAGGTTGTTAAAATAAATAATATGATTAGAGGTTTTTTGGTATCTGTTTTACTTTTTCAAATGTTTTTTGTGAATGCACAAATTACGAGAATCAAGATTGGTAGGTCTTCTGATACCATAGGTGAGGTTGTGATTAAGCTTGCGCACCGATTCCAAAGCTATAATTGGACGCCTAAACATAAGTTTGACAATTATGACACCTCAATCAATTCGCCTAAGTCTGTTAAGTATGCCAAGGACGGGTCAAAATTCTATGTTCAATCTCTTGAAGGATACACCACATCAATCTACGATGCTCAATCAAAGATCCTTATCAAGACTTTAATTCACGGATTCACGGCCGAAAACGATAGTTTGTTTAAAGACGGGGAAACGACGATTTATAATTATCCTTACAAACAGAATAGAAAACAAAAGAATGTATTTCTTGGTAAACCTGTGGAGTCTTGCTTTTCTCACGAAGGAAAGTATTTATGGGTGACCTATTATCGACGTGATTTTGATCCAATTGCTCAATCGCCATCTGCTGTGGCAATTATAGATACCGAGCGTGATGTAATCGTTCGCGTAATGCCAACTGGGCCGTTGCCAAAGATGATTGCTTGCTCACCAGATAACAAACGCATAGCAGTGACCCACTGGGGCGACAATACCGTAGCAATTATAGATATTGATTCTGATGATCCGTTTGACTTCAGATTTGTCAAACATTCTGTCGTTGATTACAAAATGTCTACAGAGTTTTCGTCTTCCCATGTTAACCGAGATGCAAGTTGTGGTTTCTGTTTGCGTGGTACGGCTTACACCCCTGATGGTCAGTTCCTACTTGTTGGTAGAATGGGGGGTGGGGGTATCGCTATATTCGATGCGGTCAATTACGATTATCTGGGTACTGTATTCGGAATGATGTCAAACGTAAGGCACCTCGTAGTAAAGGATGACTATCTGTATATCAGTTGTAACCGTCCAGGTTATGTTCAAAGATGCAATTGGCGAGCACTTGTAAAAACGAGACTAGACAGTCAAGAGAAAAAAGTAAATTATAGTGCATTTGAAAACGTCTACGTGGGAACGGGGGCAAGAACCATTGTGTTGACTTCGGATGGGAAATATTTGTTTGCTTGTGCCAACAACGTTTCTAAAATTGTCGCGGTGCGCACGGCTGATATGACAGTTGTTGCAAAAATACCAGCAGACTCTTATCCTGTTGGAATGGCAATTTCTGCGGATGATTCTGAATTAATTGTAACCTCACAAGGGAAAAGCAATAAAGGCGGTAATTCTGTGATGGTATTTTCTCTAGAATATAAGTAATACTTATTTAAGGCAATTAAAAACCAATAAAAATGGCTTTAAAATACTCTTCAATGCTTGAATTGGGAACAACAATCCCTGAATTTGAGCTTATTAATGTTCTTGATGGTGCTTTGTTTGCATCGGCGTCATTGAAAAACAATAAACCTAGCTTGATTATGGTCATTTGTAACCATTGTCCTTATGTGATTCAGTACCATGATGAGTTAAAGCGTTTAACCGATGATTATGGAGACTTCGCAGACCTGATTGCCATTAGTCCGAATGATGTCGATCATTATCCGCAGGACGGTCCAGAACCGATGAAAGACTTATTTATAAAGCTTGGACTTGTTTTCCCTTATTTATTTGATGAAGGCCAGGAGATTGCGAAGCTTTTAAAAGCTGAATGCACACCTGAATTTTATCTCTTTGATCAAAAAAATGCTTTAGTGTATCGTGGGAGACTTGATGATACTTCACCAGGAAAGAGCATTAAACCGACTGGAAACGATCTTAGGAAGGCTTTAAAGTGTTTGTTAGCTGGTGTTTCAATAGACCAACAACAGTTTCCCTCAATGGGATGCAGTATCAAGTGGAAGTAAGCTGATTTATCTTTATAAATGCAAAATGAATCCAATTCCTGAATTACTCGGTGTAATTTTTTGTAGTAAAGGGTTCATTTGCTTTTTTGCATGCTTTCGGTGCATCATATAACCTATCCAATCGTACACGAGCAAGAAACCTCCTTGAATAATAATACTATTTCCATATCCCCTAAATTGTTTTTCTTCCTTGGAGTTCTTTGGTTGCTTATTCCTCAGTAATATCCCGGAAGAAATGTATGCTAGGTCGAGTCCGGCATTTACAAGATGTACACCCTCAATTATTCTTTGCTCCTCTAGTGATTTAAATAAACTCAATTGTGACTTACCGTTACGCGCTTTGATGTAACCCGGAATTGCCAGTCCAATATTAATTGCATTCCAAAACACGTTCATTTGGTGAAAATACTTGTGTTCTTCATTTTCCGTTGTGGCCCATCCTATACCACTGCCAATGATATTGGCACTTGCCCAAGAGCCTAGACTTAGCATTAATTTTTTGTCTATGTTGCAACGTTGTTCATTAAACTGTTGCAATTGACAAGATCCGCTTGTTGCGTGAAGTAGGCTTAGGGTAAATAATAAAATCGTTGTAAATTTTCTCATATGCTCAGAACAAAAAGATGCAAATAATGTTCGTTTTTTGAAGGATATTCTTGCTAAATAGACAAGGTAAATTGAGTATATTGCATCAAAATAATTTCATGAAATATCTCTTTGTTTTAGGTTTTATATTTTGCTTTCGTTTTGTTGGCGCTCAGACTGTTCAGTCATTCGTTCTGCATATGGAGGCATATGTCAATGGTTCCAGTATATCTAGTCTAGAGCCCTTGGATACGGGGTTTGTAGATATTTGCCTTGGTGATACAATATTGTATGTAGCGTTGCCTGACTTCCAAAATTCTCTTGAAAACACTGGCTCAGGATATTCACAAGACGTTAATACAAATATTGATTTTTCATGGACGATAGGCGGAG
>MDSY01055898.1_pt1 | contig 11284 bp, 6 predicted proteins | sample 811131 | NCBI WGS metagenome assembly MDSY01 (sample SAMN05326643, study PRJNA326480) | marine metagenome | isolation source: seawater | place: Atlantic Ocean: South West | collected 2010
ACTAGTGAAACTACTAATGATGATTTTGTTGATAAATTATTAACTACTACTAGTGAAACTACTAATGATGATTTTGTTGATAAATTATTAACTACTACTAGTGAAACTACTAATGATGATTTTGTTGATGAATTATTAACTAATGATAGTATATCTAGTGATTCTGAAGATAGTTTACCTAAAAAACCTCAAATAGTAAATATTTTTAGTGAAACTGATTTACAAGAACAACCAATAATTAATACAAGTCAAACAAAAATTATTCTAAAAATAAACCCTACTATTAAAAAAATAAATATTCATGTTAACTATGAAATTTTAGAGGAATTTATAAATTTATTAAGAACTGGTTTAAGTATAGATCAAGTTATACCTAACCAAAAATCAAATAGTTTTTCAGGAATAGATGATTCTAACATAGAATTAATTAAAATTTATTTACAGAATACAAGACAATTTAGTTTTGATGAACAAAAATGTAACAAAATATTATCTGAAAGTAATTTTTTTGATAAGATAGAAGAATTTAAAAAACAAACAGAAGGAAAATTAGTTGAATTAAAAAATAAAATTTTTATAAATCATTATACTGGAATTTTAAGAAACCTTCATTATGTGAACATAATAACTTCTAATATCAAGGATTATGTTGAATATATTCAATATAGGCAAATAAATTTATTTTTTAAAAAATGTAAACAAACTTATCAAAATTGTCATTTACATGAAAAAATAAAAAAATGTATTAATGAAATATTGAAATACTTTTTTGAAATTGATACTAGAAATAAAAATGTAACTGATGTTTTATTTGAATATCATTTTGATGGTATTATTTATAAAAAACAAAAAGAATTTATAAACAATTTTTATAAAAGAGTTGGTAATAGTATATGTAAAAATAATATTTATCAATTGTTACCTGGTTGGGGAAAAACTAAAGTATTAACGCCCTATTTAATTTTGGATTTACTAACAAATCCTACTAGGGAAAATATTTTTGGACAATCGAAAAATAAGAACAAAATATTTGTAATTTTACCAGAACATTTAGTAGTTCAATCATTTGAAGCAATTTCTAATTTATTATATCAATATGGAATTAATACAAAAATAGTAGATTTTTCTAAAAATTTTATAAATTATAGTTTTTACAATGATGATAAAAATAAAAATAATTATTTTTTTACAAATAATATAAAAGATCTTATTAACTCGAATATAAACGTTTGTATTTTCAGTACTTATGCATTACAGTATTTTTTATTAAAATCAAACCTAAGTGATATACAAAATTTAAATTTTGATAATATCTTTTGGATGTACGATGAAGTAGATTTTAAACAATATAAAGATAGTGAATTTAATATATCTGGAGATAAAATCAATAATACAGAACTTAAAAATACAATCTTATATTATTTTAATAATAAATTATTTAGTGATCCTATTCCAGATGATATAGCTTCTAGTAACTGTATAGAATTGTTAAATAAATATTATGATAGTTCATTAGAATTACCACTTGGTGAAAAATATGGAATTGGAGTTAGAGGTGACACACCTTTTATTGTACCTTATAGTACAGTTAATACACCTTTAATAAACTCATCTTTTTCAAATATATTTTATAACATAAATTTAAATATCAATTATTACAAAAAAAACATCATCCATGATTTAGATTTAATCAAAATGATAGAAGATGAGGTTAATAAAATTAATTCTTTCCCTAATTTCATTAAAAATCAAATACCTAATATTTTTGAAATTAATACCAACGATTTGATAAATAATAATACAACTATTATATTATCTATTATTAAAAAAAAACTTACAAATAGTAATTTTAATGAAAAATTAAAAAGAATTTTTATTGAAAAATATTTAGTAGATAGAATTAGTCAATATACAGAGAATGTTAGTTTTAGTAGTTTTTTTAGTTTGCTTAGTCACAATAATTTTAAACAAAAAGATGGAATTGCTTTTTCTGGAACAATTAATTTTGATTTACCATTTATTTACAAAGATTCAGATTCAACAAGTTACTATTTAAATACCACAGATGAAGTAAACGATATTGTAGTAGGAAATGATCCTTATATTTTTAATCAACCAATAGAAGATAATCTTAGTCAAGGAATTATATTATCAAATTTATATGGTATTAATCAAGAAGAAACTAAGTTATTAAGTTTTGAAAATGAAACTGATATTATAAATATTATAACAACCATTTTTCAAAATAATATTTTTATAATCATAGATGTAGCAGCACATTTTAAAGATTTTAAAACAGAAGAAATTATAGATACTATGATAAAAATTTATAAGCAACAAAGTCATACTATTTTAAAATATTTCTTTTATATTAATAATTCAAAAAAAGTAAAAATGAAAAATATTTTAACTGGAGAAATTTTAGATTATTCAAGTAAATTTCAAGATGAAATTGGTGGATTATATACTCAAGCAGATATAGTTGGAATTGATGTTCAATTGGGAAAAACTTCAGGGATAGCAATTTTTAAAGAGGATACAACTTTTACTAAAATAGTTCAAGGAATAGGTAGATTAAGAAAATTAACAACAATACATGATATTCATTTTATGTGTAATAAATTAATTGTTAATAAATTTGCTTTAAAAACTAAAAAGGGTTTAAATCATCAGAATTTAATAAATTTCTTTTCACAAAATGATAATCAGGAAAAAGAAGATAATAAAATGTACATGTACAAACATGCATTATTTGACTTTTTCAGTCTTAATAAAATAAAATTAAATGTATTTGAAAAGCCTAATTTTTATAACTATCTAAATAATGGTATGGAGATAACCCAATATTTAATTAATAATGTTAATAATGTCAATTCTAGTAATTCAACACAACAAGAACAAAGCCAGAGTCAAGAACAAAGCCAGAGTCAGCAACAAGAACAAAGCCAGAGTCTAATTAGAGTAATGAATGAAAGCAATAAACAAAAAAAAGAAATAATTTATAATTATAGTATCTTTAATAATTTTACTAATAATAATTTTGATAGGTTTTATAATAGTGAATCCTTTGAAGTTAAAGATAAGAAAGGTAATACAATAGATAAATCAAAATTGTTGGGTGCAATAAGTTCACTTGGACAACAAGGAATTTTTATATCACCTATGGTTTATTTACCGCATTACTTTAATCTTGGTAAAACAGGCGACATTATTTATTATATATTTAATTGTGAAAATAATTATATTATTATATCATTAAAGGAATACTTAGATTTAATGACAATTAAAAATCAAATTAGCTCAGGTTTAAATATCCCTTACATAGACAGTGAACTAGAAAATAAAGATGATTTTGTTAAAAACTTTGCTAAATATAATTTAGTTGATAAAGATAAATCATTTGCAGTATCAATGATTATAAACTTTATTACTAGGTATAATATGCCACTTAGTAGTTATTATCTTAAAATGAAAGATTCAAATAATCCATTATTAACATTTTATAATAGTGAGAAACCATCTGATATAGATTTTGTTAGTGAATATATAGATAAATACATAGCAGAAGATAATAGATTAACTAAATTATACATAGAACAAGATAAAAAAACTTATTCAGATTATGATTCATCTGGCAGGACAGAAAAAATACAACTCGAATATCATAATACATTTGTTGAACAAATTACTAAATTAAACACATATTTTGAGACAGATAAAAAAATTAATGAACTTTATAAAAAAATTAATGATTTAACTACTGAAATGCTTTATGCAGATAAGAGTGAAGCTCAAGATTTAGAAATAAAAATAGATGAATTAGATGAAAATATTACATCATTATCCGATGAACAAGAAAAAATAAGATACCTTCGTGAGTCTAGAATGAAAAATGATCTAAATGGAAGAACGAGAGGATATTTTGAGGACACTATTATACCAGTAATTAGTGACATGTTAAATAATTTATTTGATACATCAACTAATCATTTTTTAGAAAAAAAGGATATTGAAGCATTCATTAAGGTAGGAGAAAATGAAATTCAAAAAATTTTATCAGATCTAGATGATGATGTAAAATTTATAGTACAAAACCAATTTAATCTATCAGATGTTAATAGAAAATATTCATTTAATTACAAAAATAAATATTTAAAATATAAGAAAAAATACATTAATCTAAAAAATTTAGAAAATAACACATAGTTCTACTAGTAATTTCAATATGCAATTCGATTTTAAGTATAATCAACCGTAATCACTAACTTATTGTTTTTTGATTGGTTAATTCTATATTGGATTCGGTTATCAACTGTAAGTATAGCAGTTAATAAATGTTTATTTACATCTTGTTGTGGCATAGAACTATCTAATAAAGCTTTCATTGCTGGTTCATTTAATGTATCTCTCAAATCTACATTTTTAAATTGAATTATATCTTGATTATCTAAAACATAACCGTAAACACCACCTTGTTGTAGTTTTTTTTAAGTTTAAATACTTATTTTAAATACCATCCACCCGGAACACCTTTATATGTATAAGAATAATTTATTATTTTATCTGGATTAGTTCTTTTACCATGTTCATCATAATATGTTAGGTTGACAACTTCTCTTTTAAAATTATATTTTTTACTATTTTGTTTATGTTTTTTGATATTTTGTTTAGATATTTTATGTATATTTTTTTTTAATAAACAGTTTCCCATTAGATATTTAAATACATATTACTTAAATATCCTTTGATTTTTGAGCTAATTTTTTAGTTTCTGTTTTATGACATTTAATACATAATGTTCTTATATTTTCTAATCCACATTGTCCTCCACCTTCCTTAACAGGTATTATATGATCTGCATCCCATAACCCACCACCATGTTTTTTTTTCCATATTTTTCTTTTTGGTTTAATATTCTCTTCTTTTAGCAATAAGTGATACTCATCTAATTGATTATTATTAAGATATTTCCACAATGTTTTAGCAATTTTTTTTGTATCTTTACAACATATTTGACAAATACCTCTGTCTCTTTTATATGTACAATTTCTTAAATATTTTCCACTTCTTCTAATCATTAACTCATGAGCACATTCAGGACTACACATTGTTCTTCTAGGAGGTTTTACACTACCTTCACACCATCTACATTTCACAAAACCTTCTTCATTTCTTTCCATAAGAGCTTTAGGAACTAGTTTTCCCATATATCTTTTTTTTTCATTCATTATTATATTAATTTACATTTATTTAATATGTTTATATAAAAATTGATATATTATCTAAAAAGATTTATATAGTTAATATATTTAATGACTGAATTACAATATACACTAAATTTATCAAAAGTAATGGCAACATCCTTAGCTGAATACAATGAATTTTCTCAAAAAGATAAAACTTATCCAAAAATACCAAAAGAATACAATATTCAAAAATGTATGTTAAACTGTGATTCACGTAGAAAAGAAATAGATATTATTGATAAAATTTTAGATTTGAATATAGATTTTAAATTATTCATATTTAATGCGCTAAAATCTTCTTTTGATCAATTAGATGAAAAAATAGCTAAAGTTTTTTTGATTAATAAATATTTTAAAGAAAACGGGATGTATCATAATTATAGAATTCATTTGAAAGAAGGAAAAGATTCATCTAAATTTAAGTTTTTTATTGGGAGATATTTAAATTATAAAAATGAATACCTATTTTTCCCACTAAAAATTTTAGTAAATTATCAATTTTATAATTCAATGCAATGGATTCATGAACTTGCAACAAAAACATTAGGTATGCGAGAAATATGGGAATTAATAGATTCATATATTAATTAAAACATACTATTAACTTTAGAACAAATTCTTCTTGTTATAAAAATTGAATAAACAATATTATTTATTTTTAAATGAGTACAGTTACTTTTAGACATGAAAAATCTTGTTCAGAAAAAACAAAAAAAGGAAACAAAACCGTAAAAAAAGAGAAGTTAATTGATGGAGAGAAAGGATTATCATTTTCATTCGTTCATAAAGATGGTGATGATAAAAAATTTTACAAAGTTTCTGTTAGAAGCGATGATGGGAAAACATTTATCGTAACTGAAAAAAATGCCGATAAAGAAACTACCTCTGAAAAAAGCAAAAAAGATGTTGAGTCTATTGTAAAAAAAAATAAAGATTTAGAATTTGCTCGTGTTTATATGACAAAAGGTGCATCTGCTTTTAAATCATTAAAAAAAAGTGGTGCTAAAAAAACACAAGCATCTAAAAATAAAAATTATTTTGTAAAACATTGTAAACAAGAAATGCACAATTATAACTCTGAACTTGCAGAATGCGAAGGTTGGGAGATAGCTGATATGATAGACATAGATTTTCACAAAGGAGAATACCACGAAGTAATGTTTGGACCATTTGATAAGAAAAAAGCAGAGTCAATTTTCTGTGAAATCAAAGATAAAAAGAATCTACACTATTCTATAACACAAGGTGACTGGGAAGAAACCGTATCAATTCATGGTAAAAAAGGTATCAAAAGAACTACTGGTTATAATTATCACGATGAGGGTTATTATTATGAATATCTAAGTATTGAAAATCCTTTAGAACAAGCAACTAATATGAGTGTAGACGAATGGTTGAAAAAAATGGACATGGAAGAATGTTTAGAAAAGGGTCTTTTTAGTAGCGACGATGATTAATCGCAATAATATTTATATTGAAGAGGAATTAAGGTACATAAAATAATAACACAGGAATAAAGTGTTAATTTAATATTTATATCTATATATATATATGGATTTTAAGAATAAATATTTAAAATATAAAAAAAAATATATTAGTCTAAAAAATCAACAAAAATCCGGAGGAGCCGGAGGAGAAAGTAAAGAAAGTAAATCTGAAAAAGAAGATGAATTGAAGGTCACACTTGTTTCTAATGAAGGTGCTAAATATGTGGTCTCCACAAAAGTCGCTTCAATGATCAACCTTATAAAAACAATGCTTCCAGTCGAAAATGCAAGAGATCAAGAAGAGATCCCTCTTCCTCTTGTCGACACTGATACCTTGTCTAAAGTTATCGAGTTCTGTGAATACTATGTAGATAATCAGGAAGAAATGATACAAAAACAATTTCAAAGAAAAATCAAAGATCAAATAAAAATCAAAAAACCACTCCAGTCGACTGACATATCTGAAGTTGTCCATACATGGTACAATGATTTTGTTATTGCATTATACGCAGATACAGACATGTTTGTAAAATTGATTAATGCTGCACATTATTTGGATATTTACCAACTAGAAGATTTGTTATTAGCCAAGGTCGCTTCAATGATTAAAGGAAGCGATAATGATGAAAAAGAAGAGTTAGTATCGCAACGATTAGAAAGAATGATAGAACTACAAGAGTCTATGACATTTAATTATCTTACTTTTGACGAACTGCTTTCATTCGGATTACATAGTCCCAATATTATCGATATAAGAGTTGAAAAGATGGTAAGGAGTGGAATCCGTGTACCCCAAGATTGTGAAACGTTAAAGGATGCAGTGGAGTTGGTCCAATGGCACATGGATCAAGGGAAATACAACAATTACAGCTTGTACATAGAATCATTCACTGGAAAACGTTTTTCCACCATTGTGGTGGGGAAAGGGGAACACCAGATTGACGGTAAGTATTTAGAGATTGCTTCCGCCATGAACATTGTGGGTGATCCGAGGGTGCCGAAAAGTGAGATTGTGATCGTGGGTGGGATTAAGTTCAAGAAAGGGATTCCAGGGAATTGCCATCTGCAACACCTGGCACTGCGTCAAGCGAAGAGGACTGGAGTGGTTGGATATTCCTCTTTTACGATGGAAGATGTCCTTGTGGAACAGTGTGGTGGTCTTGGTGTAGGTGCGTCTGGTACTGGTGGCGTCGTTGGACGATGTACCAACGTGGAAGTGCGGCAATGTGGATGGAGTGGCGTGCTTGCAAACAATGGTGCCTCCATCACATTGATCGGTGCCAAGACGACGGTGCACCACAATTGTACAAAAGGAGACAGTGACGATTACGGGTTGCAAGTCTGGGGTTCCACTTCCACCATTCAACTGGTCTCCCCCCTGACCAAAGAACAAGTTTCCTTCGACAACGGTGGGGGTGGCAATTGGGGGGCGGAATATGATGGTGACATCAATCAAATTAAAACAATATCACAAGCAGATATGGAAGCAGCAGTAGTAGCAGGAAGATAAATATATCATAAAATTAAAAAAGTAGTAAGAATATGATCTGCCATAAGAAAATTTTTATTGGCAGAATAGGTCACACTTTTTTGTCCGGTTTCATAATCTTTCGGTTTTTCATGTTTGATCACTTTACGTATGATCCAATACTGAAAAAAATATAATATTTATTAATATTTTATATATATATATATATGTTTAAAAAAAAATATTTAAAATATAAAAAAAAATATATGGAACTTAAAATAAAAAATAATATTGGAGAAGCAACGATTGCTAGTATTGACCAATTTGAAGACCAAGGAAAAGAAGCTGATGCTAAAAAGAAAGCAGAAGAAGAAACTGCCAAATCAAATGAAAACACCATTTATGAGTGGCTTACGCATCTGGAAATAGAAGAAACTATGATTCAAATTCTAGTTGAATCTATAAATAATGAAAATTATAAGAATATTAAAACATATTCTGGTGTGACACCATTAAAAGAATTAAAAAATCTTACTGAGGATGATATTGAAAAATTAATCAATCTAGTAGAAATGAATGTGGTACATAAGAACAAATTCAAAAGTGGTTTACAAACATTAAGAGAAGCTGCAATTTTAATTAAAGAGTTATGCGAAAATGGTGAATGTATAAAAAAAGATATTTTCCCTTGGTTAATAGATCATGGAGTGTTTTGGAAAAAAGATTTAAGTGATTTATCAGATATTGACATTCAACAAATTATTCTAGAAAATGGTTTAAATGTAGTTGAATCTAATATTTTAAAAAATTATTTGTATTCGGATTTGGCCATAGAAAACAAAATTAATAAAATTTTGAAAGTATTGTCCGATTTAGATACGATATCTTTTAATTTAAAGATGCACGCCGTACCAGCTCAGCAGAGGGAAGATGCGGACAAGGAGGGAATTCTATTGAATTTACATAAATCTCAAGTGAATGCTATGCTCTCGTATAGACTCTTATCCAATAATAAATTTAATATAAAGAAATATCTTTACAGACCATCTCTAAGAAGGAATGACAAAGAATTATATAGGATACTACTTAAATTCGCTAATCCAGAAAAAGGTTGGTTTCCTCCAGTCTCAGAATACCACATTGATATAATGAAAAATACTAAATGTCATAAAGCATCCTTTGACCAAAAGGAAAGGGCTACATGCTATTTATACTCGTTTATTACCTTATTTATAAACGAGCGTTCTATCCTAAATACGTTAAAGAAACTTACTGGTTGGATAAGACCAAAAAAAAATACAGATAATAATTGGGAATGTACATCTGAAACATGTAGCTTTGCAAAACCAACTCCTGAAGCTATAAAAGAAATTGTAAAACTTCTTACACATTTTAAAAGATATCCAGATGCTTGTCCATTAATACCAACATGGATGAATTATTACATATATGGAGAATCAACTAAAGGTGCAGCTAAAGAAGGGGGACATGAACAAGATTTTATTATCTATACACTTCTAGCATGTGAAAAAGTATATCCTAATATTTTTAGAATATATATACCACAGGAACAATATTTTAATGATCCCTTAAGTTTAGCTAATTTGACACATTATATTAATGAATTTAAAAACGCCAAGACATATCAAGGATTATCATATAATATAGGATGTATTACTATACGCTCAGGTAATGTTAAATTTGATCCGAAAATTCTTAAAAGTGAATATATAGATAACATAAAATCACATCCTGATTCATCATATATCAAAGCTTTTACTATAGCTTTATGTAGTATGGATTCTAATGATAAACATCATTGTCATGCAATAAGTGGTTATATTTGTAACAACGAGATTAAACTATGTAATTCTTGGGGCAAAGATTGTGACGACCCATATAAAATTATTTATAATGAATTCAAAGAAACAAGATATATTTTATATGGTATAACACTACTATTGAAAAAAGATAATGATGAAAATGTGGAAATTCTTGAGAGTGATGTTAATAATTTAATGTCCTATAAGTTGTGGGGTGGGCCTGATTCTATTGGTGAATTTGTATTTGGTAATAAAAATTTAACTCAATTTACTATACCAAATTCTATTAAATCTATTGGTGAACTTGCTTTTCATGGAAATAAATTAACTCACGTTATTATACCTGATTCTGTTGAAACTATTGGTGAATTTGCTTTTTATAATAATAAATTAACTACAGTTGAAATAGGTAAATCTGTTAAAACTATTGGTCGAAATGCTTTTCATGGAAATAAATTAACTCACGTTATTATACCTGATTCTGTTGAAACTATTGATGAATTTGCTTTTTATAATAATCTAGATTTAAAAAGAGTGTATATTCCAGAACACTTTAAAAAAAGAATACATTATAATATAAATTCATTTCCTGAAAGAGTTACATTAATAAAAAATTCTGATGAAACTATTTGGCCATATATTTTTCAAGATAATAATTTAACTCAATTTACTATACCAAATTCTGTTAAAACTATTGGTCCATATGCTTTTCAAGATAATAAATTAACTCAAATTACTATACCCGATTCTGTTGAAACTATTGGTCAAGCTGCTTTTCAAGATAATGAATTAACTACAGTTGAAATAGGTAAATCTGTTGAAACTATTGGTATAAATGCTTTTCAAGATAATAAATTAACTACAGTTGAAATAGGTAAATCTGTTAAAACTATTGATCAAAGAGCTTTTTATGGAAATGAATTAACTCAAGTTACTATACCTGATTCTGTTGAAACTATTGGTCAAGCTGCTTTTAGATCGAATAAATTAACTACAGTTGAAATAGGTAAATCTGTTAAAACTATTGGTCGAGCTGCTTTTTATGGAAATGAATTAACTCAAGTTACTATACCTGATTCTGTTGAAACTATTGGTCAAGCTGCTTTTCAAGATAATGAATTAACTACAGTTGAAATAGGTAAATCTGTTAAAACTATTGGTGAAGATGCTTTTTCTGAAAATAAATTAACTACAGTTGAAATAGGTAAATCTGTTAAAACTATTGGTGAAGATGCTTTTTCTGAAAATAAATTAACTATA
>MDSY01124079.1_pt1 | contig 11283 bp, 8 predicted proteins | sample 811131 | NCBI WGS metagenome assembly MDSY01 (sample SAMN05326643, study PRJNA326480) | marine metagenome | isolation source: seawater | place: Atlantic Ocean: South West | collected 2010
GCCGAGGCATGAGACGCCGAGGCATGAGACGCCGAGGCATGAGACGCCGAGGCATGAGACGCCGAGGCATGAGACGCCGAGAGATGAGACGCCGAGAGATGAGACGCCGAGAGATGAGACGCCGAGAGATGAGACGCCGAGAGATGAGACGCCGAGAGATTGGCTCACGGTTGGCATCTTTGAGTGGCAAGTCGAGCTCTGGGATGGGATCTATCTGCGCAACACGCTCGACGAGTACTGCCGGCTGCCGCTGCGCAACGCGGCGGCGCGCGGCTCCGCGTGGGGCTTCTTCCTCGCGGCCGCGCCTCAGTCGGACGCTACGCCACTCGCCGCGCGATTCTTCAAGTGCTTCAACAAGCCCCCCTACCGGATCGAGCTCGGCGGCGAGATTGTGGAGAACGTGGCCGAGTATGCGGACGACGAGGGGCCGCCCCGATTCTTACAGTACGCGGCAGATGTCCTCCTCCGAGAGCGTCTCATCTGCGCGCTCGACGCGGCGCTCCCTGCGCTGGGTGAGAGCAGCCAGCTTCACGTGCTCATCGTCGATGACCTCACGTGTGGGGCGCTGCCGCTCTGGGCCGCCGTGCGCGACGGCTGCGCGACGGTCGACGTGGTCACGGAGGACAAGATGCAGGCGCGCGCCGTCGAGGTGGTCGTCGAGGCATACGAGCAGGGGCGGATCAACCTCGAGGAGCTGCGCGAGCAGAGCAGCGACGTGTCCAGGGGTGGCCACGTGGCCAGGGGTGGCACCGTGGCGAGTGGCGGCGGCGTGGGCTGTGAGTCCTCCGCACTCCCATCCGCTGCGCCGCTGCGGATCCGATGCCACTGCGGGACCGTCGCGACTGAAACCTCCACGCGTGCCTCGCGCTCCAAGTTCCAACCCCACGACACCTTCGAGCCCAGATACGACGTGATCGTCTTCCCGGCGATTCTCTTGAATGCGGCGGGATCGCTTGAGGCCGGTCCGAGGCGCGATGCCGCGCGGAGGACCCTGGTGCGGTACGGTGCGGTGGCTAGGCTCTGGCTCAAGCGAGGGGGTGTGTGCATCCCGCACTGCGTCGCCCAGCTGGGGTTAGAGCCGCCTGTCGCCGCCGCTGTCGCCGTGCGTGGCTCGGCGGCGGGCGGAGGCGCGCCGCTCGCGCTCTCGCAGATGCGACGGGTGCGCATCGTCGAGAGCGAGCTTGCGGAGAGTGCCGGCGTCTCTCGGGCGCTCTGGCCATTTGGGATGAGCGGTGCGCTCGCGATGACGCTTCCGGAGGCATCTCTAGAGCTCACCAATGGAGCGATCAACTTGAACCACTTCCACCTGCTCGCGATGGCAGACGCAAAAGAGCCACGCGCTACGGATGCGGATGGCGACGATAGTCCGGGGGGGGGCAATCGGGACGCGAATCGGGACGCGAATCGGGAAGCGAATGGGTGCGAAATAGATGCCACCGCTGATGCGCACGTCTTTGAAGTGCACGAGCCGGCGGTCGAGCTACTCTCGCAGCCGCCGAGTGGATTGGTCAACACGATCTCAATCTCGCTCGGCACCCTTCGCGAGGCGAGCATGCGGTGCTGCGGCGTGAGCGCCGGTGGACGCTCCGCCATGGCCAGGGCCACTTCCCACGGCATCCTGCTTCAGCTACTGAGCAAGGCGAAACCAGCGTCGCAGACGCACTTCGAGAAGCCGGCTCCTAAGGATGCTAGCCTGTGGTGTAGCTTCGAGGCATTGCATGGAGAGGGCGCGGTAGCCAAAGCCTCTGAGACAGGGAGGCAAGCTAACGCTAATGCCGTAGGTCGCTTGTATGGGCTCAAGGAAGTGACTCGGCGCGAGGCGGCGCCAGCGCCGACGCCAGCGCCGACGCCAGCGCTAGCACTCGAGCCCGAGCCGCTGCAGCAATCGGGCATGTCCACTGCTCTTCCTACAGTGCCGGATCTACCCTGGCAGCTGCCACCAGGCTCGGCCATCCCCGTAGTGATGGCCGTCCCCGGTCGCATAGTGATGGCCATCCCCGGCAGCCTCGATACCGTGGTCGCCGTAACGGACGTCGCCACGGACGGAAATGTCGTAACGGAAGCGCTATCCACAGGCACGGATGCTTTGTCCACTTGGGGGTCGCCTCCCCTTCCGAAGCCCAGTCCACGGCCGAAACGCGATGCAATGTTCGGTGCGGCGTCGGCAGGAAAACGGGTATGTAACGTGTGATCCAATAACGATATTATATTGGGATAGCCCGTTAGCTAAGCCTGGGGAGGGTTGCTGATGATAGGCCTAGTAGTGCTAGTGGCTTAGTACACGCCGTGCGGTAAGAGTTATTGCAGTAATTGTAATAAGCGTACGAAGTAATATTAGCAGTGTGAGTGTCAGTGTATCGAGTACTTGAGCCAATATTTGCTGTACTTCTACTTGTACTATTATAGTAATAGTATTAGGTTCCTATACATGTATATCTATTTATATATTATATATAATATCTATATATGTTGAATTCACCATACAAACTAAGTTATGAAACTATGTACTTACTTATACTTGCTCCCTGTCCCTACAACAAACTTGGAAGTGGGCTCAGGCATATGTGTATACGCATGTAGAACGTACGAACAACGGTCAACAACAACGGTCAACGGAACAACTTTGAACCTAGAGATATGTTTTGGCTCGCCTCGATTGCAGACGTGGCGCTGGTGTGCGCAATCAGGGCTACGCTGCCTGATCTGCTGACCTGACGCGCCGCATGGGCGGGGCTGCCCCCAACGCCCCACCCCCCCCGATCCCCCGAGCTGCGGGCTGGGCGTCGCGTCCGTTGGCCTCGATGGCATTTCTGCTCACATGAGCCTGCGGCAACTGCCCCTTGAGGAACTGGAGCCCCGCGGCCGAGTTGTTGAAGACAGCATTGTCCGTGATCTCCATCTCGCGCCCTCCCGCCGAGTTGACCGCGATGCCCGAGCCCGAGTTGCTACAAAAACAAGAATAAAACGTGAGATATGGTAAAAGTGGGGTGCGACATATGGGAGAAATGGGTGCGGTGGGCGAAAACAAATACCTGTGTATACGGTTCGAGTCGATGCGCATCGAGGCGCCGTTCCACGCCGAGACGCCATCGCCCGAGGCGCCGGCGATCTCATTCCTGCGCAGCTCGACACGGCCACCGTTGGCGACGACATTCGCGCCGGTGCCCGAGAAGGCGATGGTATTCTCTTCAGCGTCGAGCTCGCCGCGATAGATCTTGATGCCCGGCCCCGCGGTGCCGACGATGAGGTTGCGACGGAGGAAGACGCTCGCGGCGGCGCCCACCCAGATGCCGGTCTGCGGGCGGCCCAAGGCGGAGCCCTCGCCATCGTGGGCGCCCGCTTCGTCGCTCTCGACGTCGAGGTGCGCCTTGGTCGGTTGCGCGGAGACGGTCTCGTGGTCGCGTCCAAAGGGCTGCCCCGGTGTGGGTGCATTGTCCAAGGCACGGAGGGCCTCGGCGACGCTCGCGTCGCCGCAGCACGTGATCCGACACGAGTCCATTGTCAGCTTGCCCACCTCGGCAAAGGCGACAGTGTTTGGGTAGCCCACCTCGTCCCCCGTGCGGCAGAGCGTGATGCCCTCGAGATGCGAGCAGCAGCGTGTGCGCAGAAGCACGTGCTGCGGCGAGCAGATGACCGCGCCGCAGCACGCCGTGCCCTCGGCCGCGCCCTCCGCCTCGCAGCGCTCGCCCCTCGAGGCGCAAACGGCGGCGGAGTCGCCCGAGGCGGCAGAGTTCTCGCCCTCGGCAGAGCTGTGGACGCCGAGTAGCCTGAGGGGGTGTTCAAGGACGAGCTCGGTGGAGAGGGTGTGCCGCCCCGGCTCAAGGAAGAGCGTGTCGCCGGGGGTCGATGCGGCCACCGCATCGAGCAGCGCGTCCGGCGTCGCGGGCACTCGGCGCTGGCGCGCTCGGTAGTTGATCCGCGCAGCGTCGCGCCACGAGCGGCAGGTGGCCATCGCGGCAAAGAGGCCTGGAGGAGACCGGGGCGAAGGGTGCGTGCGTGTGTGAGACATGCAGACATTTCCTGCAGTCTCTGACACGCGCGCGCCCACACCGATGCATCCCCATTTGTGCTGACGTGTGCAGACGTGTGCAGACGTGTGCAGACGTGTATACGCACACACAGATATATATATGTGTGTGTTTTATGTGCCGACGTGTGGAGCGTGCGGTAGGAGCGCGCTCTTTTTCCCCCCCCCCCACCTGGATGGCATGGGAGGAAGCCGAGGACGGTGTCGAAGAGATCGATCGGGAGCTCAAAGACGAACCCCATCTGCGGCGGGCGCACCACCCCCGGAAGACTCCCAGTGCTCTCACATTCTCTCGAGGAGACGCGTTGAGAGAGTCGAGGATCGCTCACGTGGAGGAAGCCATGCTCAGGACAGAAGGTCTCGGTTGGCTCATCCCACGAGCTCTTGGAGGTGAAGCTTCGATTGAGGAACTCGAGCTCACCGCTCCGTGTCGACTCCCCGCAGCTACTCGTAGAGGCCGCCGAGCTCATCGCAAAGGAGGAGGTGTAGGAGGAGGTGTGAGCCGCCGCGCTCGAAAAGTAGGGCCCGACGGAGCGATAGAGAGGCTCGTCAGGATGATCGTCCCATCCGCTGGGCTCGGCGTCGTGGGAGCCATGGCTGGAGATCCACGAGGTGTCCTCGTAATCTGCCTGCTCGAACGAGCGCTGGTGGCAGAGCGAGGGCAGCTGCTGGCCGAGAGGCCCATCGTCGTCGCGGTGGCTGCTCCGCAGGCTCTGAAAGTTGCTGCCCTCTGAGCGCTGGTGGCAGAGGGGCAGCGGCTGCGGGGGGAGGTCGTCGAGATCAGCAGCACTGACTATGCTCTCCCTGTGCCCATAGCGGTCCCCAGACCGCTGGTGGCACAGAGGTGGTGGCTGCAGTTGCAGCTCCTCAAAAGCCTCATTCAGCGAAGAGCCAACGTGGTCGTCAGCGGAAGGCTGCATGGTTCTCGTCGGTGCACCCGAGCTGCTGACACCCAGCACACGCTCTACTGGCCCTGAGGCGCCATCCTCTCTCACGCTCCTCCTTGAATACGCACGGTGGCCTCGGCTCTGGGCTGAGGGTTAGCGAGCTTGCTATTCTCTTGAAGAGGGGTTCGCTATTCGGTTTTTGACAAACACACATCAAAAAAGGGTTCGCTTTTTTTCAGTCCCTTTCTTCAAGTGGTCGCTTTTATCAGGCCTCTTTTCCCAGAGAAACTCAGGACTTCCAGGCAAAGCGCCACCGCCGCTGTGTGGCGGCGCGTACCGCGGATGCTGTCGTCCATCTTTGGGTCGAAGAATGGCAGTGGCGAGGAGGCCTCGCCCAGCCTCTTCGAACGCTACCAGATCGACCACTCCAAAAAGTACGGCGAGGGTGGCTACGGCGCCACGTATGCCGCCAGAGACGCGAAGACTGATGAGCCGCTGGCGGTCAAGATCATCGACACGCGGCGGATGCGTGGCGAGGCGATCCGGAAGGAGTGTCTGATCCTCGAGCGCCTCGACCACCAGAACGTGATCAAGGTCAAGGGCCACGGCAAGGGAGCCAAGGGCTCTCCACAGGAGCATCTCTACTACATATTCATGGAGCTCGCTGATGGAGGAGAGCTCTTCGACCAGGTGATCGATCGGGGTGCGAACGCGATGGATGAGGATCTGGCGCGCAGCTTCTTCCTCCAGCTCCTCGCCGGCGTCATGCACTGCCACGCCCACGGCGTCGCCCACCGCGACTTGAAGCTCGAGAATGTCTTGCTCACCAAATCGGGCGTTGTCAAGGTGATCGACTTTGGCCTCTCGTACGTCTACGAGGTGGACGCGAACGGCAAGGCTGACCGGAAGACGCCGCTCAAGGACGTCTGCGGCTCCAAGTCGTACGCCGCCCCTGAAGTCCTCCAACCCGCGAAAGGCTACGATGGATTCGCCGCTGACGTCTGGAGCCTGGGCGTTTCACTCTTTGCGATGCTCTCTGGCTTCTTCCCGCTCGACGAGGCCACGTCCAAGGACTGGCGTTACGCGAGGCTCGTCGAGGCGCAGGCGAATGGTAAGTCCACCACCAAGGTGGTCTACGCGTGGTACAGGCGCAGCTGGAGCCACCTCTCCGTTGCAGTGATCGACCTGCTCGACGGCTTGCTCTCTCTCGACCCCGCCAAGCGCTTGACCGTCGACGAGATCGTGAGCCATCCTTGGTGCAAGGGAGCGATGGGCGCGGCTGTCGACCAGGGCGCCTACGATCCGAACGCCATCGTCGACATGGACATGGACACTGGTGGGCAAGGGGTCGTCTGGAGAGGCTCCACGATGACAGAACCCGACGACGGAGACTTTTCCGAGCCCGTCTACCGTTCGATTGGTGCTGACGCCGACTTGGAGCCTCTCGGCCCCGTGCCGATGCTTGGGCGGCAGACGGCCTTCGGCAGGGACGAGGGCGCCGTGCGAATCTACTGAGACCACTTTCAGCACGCATTATTTTAGCATGCATTATTTTAGCACACGGCACAGTCGTAGCACACGGAATGCGAGATGGTCCGTGAGCCGTTACCCCCGTGTACAAGTAGTCCCCGTGGAGTACAAGGCGCCGGGTCACGCACAGCCGCGAGTTGAGTGGCCACAGGTGGAACTTTCTCGGACTAGGCGTCCAAGTTGGAGCGACAACCATGACGTGAACCTCCGGTTCTTCAAGCCATAGACAGTACAGCGGACAGCTTATTGTGCTTAGTACTATAGTCTTACCGTTTATTAGCCAGATCTCATAAGGAGTATTATTACTGCATGGCAGGGGCGGCACGGCGCACCTAGTACAAGAAAGGCCCACAACACAATGACAAGTATTTATTAGTATATTTCTATTTGAATTTATCAATAAAAATAGCCATTCCCAGGAACCTGTCAAATTGCCGCCTAACGCCCAAAAGTCTGTGACGAATTAGGCAGAACCCATCACATGGCGGCGCCCAGCAGCGAGGACTTTGGGGCGCAGTCGTTCCATGACTTGGACATCTCGGCGCCCGCGCCACAGGGAGGGACTCCCGCCCTCCGCTTCGAGTCCAAGGCCGTCGAGCCTGGCGGTGGCGGCGCCACCGGCAGCAACGGTGCCTCTCCGGAGCTGCTGGTCACAGTGAGCAGCCCGACCAAGGTGGGGGAGGGCATCTCTGCGTACTTCACATACGAGGTGGTGACGAAGACATCGCTCCCACAGTTCCAGTACGGCCAGTTCTCCGTCACCCGCCGCTTCCGCGACTTTGACTGGCTGCACTCGCAGCTGAGCGCGGGCTATCCTGGCGCCATCCTGCCGCCGCTCCCGGAGAAGCACTCTGCGGCGGTGTCGCGGATGCGAGTGAGCGGGGTGGGGTGCAGCGCGGAGTGGCTCGAGCAGCGCCGCGCCCTCCTCCAACGCTTCCTCCAACGCGTCGCCGCCCACCCGATGCTGCACACGGCGCCAGAGCTCCAGGTGTTTGTTTCTCTCACTCGGCCCATTTCTCCCACATGTCAGAGCCCATTCTTCCCATATCTCACCTTTCAATCCTTTTTTCAGAGCTTCCTCGAGACCTCGGACGATTCCCTGGAGAGCATCAAGGAGAGGAGCAAGACGTCGACGTCGTCGCATTACATTGCGATGCTTGGCGACGTCAAGAAGGGCCTCCTCTCATCCCTCTCCTCCGTGTCCACCTCACGCTCCCTCAAAGAGATCCTGAGCAGCGACGTTGCGCCCGGCTTTGTGCCCGTCTCCGACATTGCGTGCCAGCAGATGGGCAACTACGCGGCGGCGCTCGAGGCGCAGGTGAGCGCGGTGCACAAGCACTCGAAGAAGTTCATCGAGCGGCACCGCGCCCTCGCCGGCTCCACCGGCGGCTTCGCAAGCGCGCTCGGCGCCCTCTCCAGCTGCGAGTCGGAGCAGACGGGTAACCTCTCGAGCATGCTCAGCGCGATGGGCTTCTCGATGGACGGCTTCTCGGCGCTCTACGACGAGCAGGCGGCCAAGGAGTCGACGTGCTTCGAGGAGCCGATGAAGGACTACATCCGGATGCTCGCCCAGTGCAAACAGGCGATCAGCGCGCGCGAGGCGGCGCTCAAGGCGACGAACAATGCGTCGGCGGCGCTCGAGCTCAAGCGCGAGAAGCTCACGCGTACGCGCTCGAGCGGTCTGAGCTCCCAGAGCGAGCGCGTGTCGACGCTGCAGCGCGAGGTGCAGGAGGCGGAGGATCTGAGCCGATGTGCCAAGCAGGAGTACGAGCGCGTCGCCGCGCGCGTAGACGCCGAGATGAACCGCTTCCAGCGGGAGAAGCTCGCGCACTTCAAGTCGATTATCGTCAACTTTGTCTCGCTGCAGCTCGAGTATAGCAAGCGCGCCGAGGCGGCGTGGGGAGAGCTCTTGCCACAGCTCGAGGAGCTCAGCGAGCACGAGCCCAAATAGACAGACGAGCAGTCGGGGAATCGAAAAGGCCACGCACCAAGCGAGCGCGACCAAGCAGCGCGCGCGCGCCGCTCGCAACGCTTCTCGAGCCACGACCGCCACGAGTGGTGCATCGCAGGGGGCACGACGGATCGCCTCTTTGGGGTGCCTCTACTCGCAGTAGCAGCACGGTCGTATATGCTGCCTAAGCGAACCAATGATTGATTGATCACTCGAATTCGTAATCGTGCATGGTCCATACTTTTGTATAATAGAAGCATGAGTACACTATGATTCAGGCGGTTCATCACACCATGATGAATGAATCATTTTGATTATTATGAACATATAAACATTATATCAAATGTACGAATTATGACATTCTGAATATGATATTGTCAATGAGGAATGACAATGTGAATGTGATATATGATCAATGATACGACTTACACTTAGCATGAGAAATCTCGTCTATATTATAGTTCTATAGGTCCTAGTAAATCCTAAATAATAATTGGGGAAGTATCAATTCCAATTGATATATAAATATATGCGATACAATATGTTGTCATTCACATTAGTCATTGCAATATAAAATATGGTTTGTGCTTATTTGCACGCGCATATCAGAGGATAGACATCTGAATTGTGTACACATGTGTATCAAACGTATACATGTTTACCTGATGAGCATGATTAGGGTCATACGGTGAAGCATGCTGTCTCGCCAGACTTGGCGCCCTGGCCTGCTCCCCCTGCAGATCGAGCGCTCTCGCCGCCCCCAATAGCCCCCCCAGCCTCCGCAACCGCCTCGCCGACCTCATCTGCGATGAGCTCGAGGCACTCGATGGCCGTCACGTGATCGTGGGTGCTCTCTCGTGGTTGGCTAGCCGCGTGCTCCCGCCACCAGAGGCGGTCGAGCACGAGGAGCAGCGCTGACACGAGTGGCGGTAGCAGCGCGCTGAGGCTTCCGTACCTCGCCCTGATCTGATCGAAGAGGTAGATATCTCGACAGATGAGATAGAGCCACAGTACGCGCCGGCAGCCGAATACGACGCTGCGCATCCGCCTGTGGATCGGGGTGCATCAGGAGCTCTGTGCAGGGTGTGCACGGGCGGAGGAGGAGATGGATGCGATCAGAGAGGAGTCACGCATGAGCATTCTACTACTCTCCCTACAAAGAGAGACTAGATAGCCAGTGTGAGAAGAAGAAAAAAGAAGAATGGTCTTGTGGGCGGTGTGTGGGTGCTCTGGGCGTGAGACACATCTCCCGTGTGCGCGAGGTAGGCACATGCATCGCCTCGGACGAGTGCTGCTCAGGGGCGCCGGGCGGGGGCCTTCTCACCATCGCGCCGTGGGCGGCAATACGCGGCATGCGGTAAGCGCCTCGCCCCAGAGGTAGCAGAAGAAGCCTTGGGGCGGCGATGGGAAGAGGTATGCGGCAACACCGAGCATGACCACTGCATGGTGCAAGTGCACAGACATCATCGAGCGCCTGCGGGGTTGGAGATGAGAGCAGGCCTCCGAGACGACGCTTTGCGAGGACGATGCTTTGCGAGGTTCGGCGGCAAGTGCTGATAAAGATGGGCAGGCGTGTGAGTTGTTGTGAGGATCTGTATCGGAGGATCTGTATCGGTGGCCATTGCATTCGATTCGCCATTCGGCCGCGCGCGCCTGAAGTGTTTGCGCCACACAACGGCTACGAGCGAGTCGAGCGCCAGGTAGACGCAGAAGCTGAGAGAGATCAGGAACCCTGGGATGCCGGTGGGGTGGAATGGGGAGTATCTCCAGAAGAGGAGCATCTTTGGGCGCCGGCAGACGAGAGCGAACGAACCCAGCGTGATCAGCAGGCACACCCAACCGCGCACCACGTTGACCGCGTTCTCGAAGGCCCCCGCCATCACACAAGATGGACTGCCGCCTCCTTTTTTTTCTCAAAGTGTCGTCCAGAGCGAAGCTCGCTCGTTATTAAAGACAATTCCGCGTTTTGGACACTCATCAGACACCTCCCTCAACCCAGCCATCATGGATGACTCCACCAAGGCGACGACGACTCCTGTGGCGCCAGCGGTGGCGGCATTCGGCACGTGCGGGCTACTCGCGATGGGCTTCGGCGCCGGCTACGGCACGCGCTCCTACCACAGCAGCGTCGCCTTCAAGGAACTCATAGAGAAGTTCCCAGAGCCGCCGACTGCCGAGGCTGAGGCCTTCGCTCGGAGCGGCGCCGCGCGCGCCTTCGTTGCAGGCACGGGGCTCGCGGCGCTGATGGGCGTGGGCGCAGTCGCCGTCGCACGCAGCTACGGCATCCGCTCGATCGCCGACTTCGCCGAGGAGGCGCGCCGGTGGCTACCGAGCGAGCAGCAGATGCAGCGCGGCGTCAGCGGGCGCTTGGAGCCTCTGCAGCGCAACATGTCGGAGAACCTGCAGACGATGCGCGACAGGGTCGATCGAATCTTCCAGCAGTCCGAGATGGGCAGCGGCCTCCGCAAGAGGGCCGCACGCAGTGTCGGCAAGCAAACCGCAGAGCTCCAGCCGTGGGAAAAAGAGCTCATCGACAAATTGGAGGACTTGGGAAAGCAGCCGCCTGTGCGTCGCTGAGCAGGGGATCAACAGCGGGGACGCGCAGACCTCGACCAAGCCAGCTAGTCTATCTCATTGAGAATCGCGCGTCATCTAGATCTATATTATTATAATAGCAATAGGCGTGTCAGATGTCAGTATAGTAGCGGTTCCTAATAGCAATAGGTTTATCATAATTATAATTAATATATTTATCGACGATATATTATAGATACATATTGCAAACTACTCGAGAATTTTGCATTATCGTCGCAATCAGATCAACGACAACGCCAACTGTTGTTCGATTCAGCTTGGAGTGTACGAGTAGAAAAGTTAAAGTTAAAGTA
>MDSY01010721.1_pt1 | contig 11280 bp, 8 predicted proteins | sample 811131 | NCBI WGS metagenome assembly MDSY01 (sample SAMN05326643, study PRJNA326480) | marine metagenome | isolation source: seawater | place: Atlantic Ocean: South West | collected 2010
AGAAGATGCCGTTGAAACTCAACGTTCAGTTTTTGGAGGTGAATGCCGCCTATTTATTTATGCAATCAACTCATTAACCGCTAGATTTGTGCATCATTTTTTCGCCGTATGCACGCTTCAAAATTCACATCTCGCCACATTGGTCCTAGAGAAAGCGACCAACAAGCGATGTTGCGCTCCATAGGAGTTGCTTCCATTGACGATTTAATTGCCAAAACTGTTCCGGAAAAAATCCGAATGCGGAAACGGCTCAGCTTGAGTCCGGCACTTTCGGAGAGCCAATACTTGGAGCATATTGATGGTATTTCTTCGAAAAATCAGGTGTTTCGGAATTATATCGGCATGGGGTACAATCCGACTGAAGTCCCTAGTGTTATTCGAAGGAATGTTTTGGAGAATCCAGGTTGGTATACGGCATACACGCCATACCAGGCTGAGATCGCACAAGGTAGACTGGAAGCTCTTTTGAATTTTCAAACCGCGGTGTGTGATTTGACCGGAATGGAGTTATCGAATGCTTCTTTGCTGGATGAAGCGACTGCTGCTGCTGAAGCAATGGCCATGGCTTATGCTGCACGTCCGCGTGCCATGGCCAAGGCAGGAGCCAATCGGTTTTTGGTGGACAAAGCGGTCTTCCCGCAAACCATGGATTTGCTGCGCACCCGGGCGAAATACTTGGGAGTCAGTCTAGAGGTGGTGTCGCGAAAGGCGATGCAATTCATTGCAGAAGACGATGTGTATGGCGTTCTGTTTCAATATCCCGATGGCAATGGCGCAGCAGACGACCTGACAGTCGTGATCGATGCAGCGCATGTGACAGGAGCGCAAGTGGTTGTCGCTGCTGACATCATGTCATTGGCATTGCTCAAGAGTCCGGGAAGTATGGGAGCGGATATCGTTGTAGGGACTACTCAGCGGTTTGGAGTGCCGATGGGCTACGGTGGACCTCACGCCGCTTTTTTCGCTGCCCGAAAAGATTACAAACGCCACTTTCCTGGCCGTATAATTGGCGTTTCGAAGGATCGGCTGGGCTCCCCAGCGCTGAGAATGGCCCTCCAAACCCGGGAGCAGCATATTCGTCGCGACAAGGCAACATCGAACATTTGTACTGCGCAATCTCTTTTGGCCGTCATGGCATCCATGTATACTGTTTATCATGGGCCTCAGGGCTTGCGTGAGATTGCAGAAAACATTCATACTGCTGCGCGGATTTTGGATGCTGCGCTTTTAGGTTCTGAACACTTTGAGCAAGTAAACGAAATTTATTTTGATACGCTGAAAATCAAAGTCACAGGAGGGGATGATGGAATGCGTGCCTTGCGTGCCAGAGCAGAGGCGATGAAAATTAATCTGCGCTACTTTCAAGATGGAGAGAGTGTTGGAGTTTCCTTGCACGAACGCGTTTCGCAGCATGAGTTGATGAGTTTATGCACCGTTTTTGGAGTAACTCCTATGTTAGAAGTATCTGAGAATAGGGCCTTTTTGGGTGGTTTGTGGCGGGAAGTTGACTATTTGCACCATCCCGTCTTCAACCGTTACCGGTCAGAAACGGAAATGATGCGCTACATCAAGCACCTGGAAAATAAGGACTTGTCATTGGTGCATAGCATGATGCCTCTTGGGTCGTGTACGATGAAACTCAATGCAGCCACAGAATTAATTCCTATCACATGGGCGGCTTTTGCAGAGCTGCATCCGTTCTGTCCAAAAGAACAGGCCAATGGAATGCAGGCCATGTTGGAGGAGTTGGTAGAGGATCTTTCGAAGATTACGGGTTTTGCAGGCGTCTCGTTGCAGCCGAACTCTGGAGCCCAAGGTGAGTTCGCTGGTTTGATGGTAATCAGGGCATACCATGCTTCGCGAGGAGATGAAAACCGAGACGTATGCCTTATTCCTTCGTCCGCGCACGGAACGAATCCGGCCTCTGCAGTTATGGCAGGAATGCGGGTTGTAGTGGTTGGGTGTGATGATCATGGCAACATTGACCTGGATCATCTGCGTGAAAAGGCGGAAGAACACTCTTCGAACTTAGGAGCTCTAATGATTACGTATCCCTCTACTCACGGCGTATTTGAAGAGGGTATTTTGGACATCACAGAATTGATTCATGCCCACGGCGGACAAGTTTATATGGACGGTGCAAACATGAATGCACAGGTGGGACTGACGAGCCCGGGTTTGATTGGGGCTGACGTGTGCCACCTTAACCTACACAAAACGTTTGCCATTCCGCACGGTGGCGGTGGGCCTGGTGTTGGACCTATCGGAGTTGCTTCGCACTTGGTGCCCTTTTTGCCGGGACATGAGGTCATTCCCACTGGAGGCGATCAGGCCATTCATGCGATAAGCGGTGCTCCGTTTGGTAGTGCTTTGATCTGTCAGATCCCTTATGCCTATATCAAGATGCTTGGAGAACAGGGGCTGACGCGTTCTACTGAAGTGGCTATTTTAAATGCCAATTATTTGAAGCACCGCTTGGAAGGTGAGTATTCAATTTTGTACCAAGGAGAGCAAGGTACCGTTGCCCATGAGATGATTCTAGATTGCCGTTCTTTCAAGGCCTCAGCAGGGGTTGAGGTGATGGATATCGCCAAGCGTTTGATTGACTATGGATTTCATGCGCCGACAGTATCATGGCCGGTAGCTGGAACGCTCATGGTCGAGCCGACAGAAAGCGAATCATTGGAAGAATTGGATCGCTTTGCTGAGGCTATGCTCGCCATTCGAGAAGAGATCCGCAGCATTGAACGCGGTGATGTAGACCGGGAAGACAACCTTGTGAAGATGGCGCCGCACACGGCGCGAGAAGCAGCATCATCGCAATGGAATCACCCTTACACGCGTGAGTCGGCTTGCTATCCTACCAAAGAAATGCGGGATCGCAAGTTTTGGAGTCCGGTGGCTCGTGTGGACAACGCATATGGCGATCGAAATCTGGTTTGTAGCTGCCCTCCTTTGTCTTCCTTCGAAGAGATATTGGGTTGAACTTTACATCTGAGCATTGGAAGTATATATTTGTCCCGAACCTTTAACATCAAACTGCTTGAGAATGAAGCACTTTTACACTGCAGCCTTGGCTGTGCTCCTTACAACAGCTGTCACAGCACAAGGCTTGATGCCGATTGCGAACAAGACGGCAAATCAACGACGCCTTGAGGCGTTCAATACACCGACACAAGTTGACCGCGATGTCATCTGGTCGCACGATTGCAACATTGACTCTTGTTCTACATGGACATTCGGCAACGGTTCGGCTATCGCCGGATCCCCATGGGAGGACATTGACTTGAATTTCGAGTGCACAACTGAGGGGCCTGCCGGGCCATACAATCAATGGGCAGGAGGTACTGGTGACTTCTCTGCAGCTAGCCCTTTGAATTCGACGACGGCAGCCAATGGCTTGTTGATTGTTGACTCCGACCTCTTTGGTGCGGATGCAAATTATGATGCTGCCTGGATTGAGAATAGCTGGGCACAAACGGCCAATTCCATCGACTGCAGCTCACTTGAGTTTGTCAGCATCTCACTGGAGACGCGATACCGCTGCTGGGACAATGGTGCATCGGATGACAGCGAAAAATGCTTGATTGAGATTTCACGAGATGGAGTCAACTGGCCAAACATTGAGACTTTCGCTGAAATCGACGGTACTGTTGATTACGGCGACGGCGAGTTGGTCGCGAGCCGCTGGGAGGTTTTTCCTGGTTACGGCACTGGAGATGGTTCAGACAATCCTTCATTGGTTGAGTTTGACATTACAAGCGCTGCGGGTGGACAAGAACAAATCTGGGTGCGTTTCCGATGGGCTGGAACGTGGGGATATAGCTGGGAGATTGATGATATCCAGATGTATGAAACTCCAGGAAACGATCTGCGCATCGACAACTACGTGAGCTACACAGATTATTTCACCACAGGTACATACGAAGCCGGAGTATTTGCTGCGGGTCAATTGTCTCAATTGCAGGCAGCGGCAAAAGTTTACAATGTAGGCTACTTGGACCAAGAAGGTTCAACCCTTGCATTGGACGTAAATGGTAACGAGGTCGGTGCTTCCGATCCGATCACTATTTCCTACCAGACGGATGACACATTGCGTGTTGTTTACGACATGTCAGAAGTAGGGACGTATGATCTCACTTACGCTGTGAGCGCCACAAACGAAGATGAGAACCCTGAGAATAACACTACTACCCAATCTTTTGAGGTGAGTAACTTGCATTATGGCCGTGACAACGGAACCATGAATGCTGCATTCCCAGGAGAAGCCACAGATGACTTCATTGCCTTGGCCCCTTATGACATCTTCGAAGATGTAACAGTTTATGCCATTGACGTTGCTATTGTAGCGGGTTCGGACGACGGAACGCCAGTTATTGCTCACCTATTTGACGGAGCTGACGACAATTACATCACTGAGCAATACGGTGGTTTGTTTGCCAGCACGGCAGAGTTGGATTTGGCTGCGCAGTATAGCAACGACGGAACGGAAGATGAAGTTGTTTGGTACACCCTCGTATTGGAGGAGCCCGCTCAACTAGCTGCCGGTTCAGTTATTGGGGCTGGTTTTGAGCACTACGGTGGATCAAGTGTTCAGATTTGGGAGTCTCAGTACGCCTATGATAACACTTGCTTCGTTTACGGCCCATTTGGAGCCGGAAGTGCTTATGATTGGTACTACACCAACGAAACACCAATGGTTCGTTTGAATTTGAATCCAGATGCAACAAACACAGTGAGCGTGAAGGAAGTGGATGCTTCCAACTTCCAGTTGTATCCATTGGCACCAAACCCTGCCAATGCATCAACACGTTTGCAGTATCGATTGGATCAAAATGCTGACGTTGCCTTGGAGGTTCGAGACATCGCAGGAAAGCTGGTTACTCAAATCACTCGGGGCACTCAGGCGCCAGGATACCACAGCATCACCTTGGATGTAACACAATACAATGCAGGAGTCTATATGACGACATTGGTTGTGAACGGTGCACGCGCGACTGAGCGCTTATTGGTCGACTGAAAACCTCAGTAAAAACAGAGCCAGCGATGCTGGATATCTGAAAAGAAGGGAATTCCGAAAGGGGTTCCCTTCTCTTTTGTCTGAGAATGCCGTTTTTTTGACTTGTTTGGTGTAATTTCATCGCACGAAAAACTGATTCACAGAATATGAAAAACTTTACTTTTTTATGGGTTGCGATTTTAGGATTTGCAACCGCAATGCAGGGGCAGCGAATCTCTGACGTGCACTCCTTTGCTATGATGCCAGTGGGATTGTCTGACGCGGAAGCTGCAGCAGTTCGCGGCGAAAATCAATCTGCCTTGGAGGTCGCGCAACGCGGCGGCGGATCCATTCTCTTTTATGAAGATTTTGCCAATGGTTTTGAAGGCAACAATGGCGTAGGTGGATGGACCGTTGAAGACACAGGTGAAGGCTTGATTTGGCAGCACGTGGATGTTGCTGGAAATGGATACTATTCTGATGGCTCTGCCTCAGGCGTTCAGCCTCCCGCAGGAGAATTCTCAACGAACATCGGTTCATTGAACTCCACGACAGCTGACAATGGCTGGATGGTTTTTGATTGCGATTATTTCAACACACCGATTGCGGATGGAGTTGAAAATACTGAAGGCTGGATTACCTCTCCATCATTGGACTTTTCGGCTTCAGCATCAGTGGTTATTACTTGGGAGCAGTACTTCCGTTATTGCTGCTATCCGTATGCACCTATTTACATTGAGGTGAGCAATGATGGCGGTGCAAACTGGATCACTTTTGATGCACATGGCACCTTCATTGAATCGGCAAACACGGCATCAGCGAATACGTTGACAACCTCGGTTGACATCTCTTGCGTTGCAGCCAACTCTGAAGATGTTCAGATTCGATTTTCATACCTCCAAGCGCCTGAAACAGGCGATGCATACAGTCACTACTATTGGGGCATCGATGATGTAACCATCTCCGAAAACCCTATAGACAATGATTTGACGGCTGTGCAGTTGACAAACGGGGATGTCTTCGGAATCTGGGAGTACCGTGTAACTCCTATCGAGCAGGCAATTTCTGAAGCGAATGGCGGTCTTTTGGCGGGATTGCTTTACCGCAATTCAGGCAACGTGAACCAAGATGAGACAACCGTAACCGTCGAAGTTTTGGACGAAAGTGGTAACGTATTGAGCACTACAACAGAAGAGCTCGGGACGGTAAATAGCTTTGGCAATGCTTTGAACTGCCCTGCGAATCCACAGGATACCATTTACATAGCAACGGGATGGACACCATCTGAAACAGGCAACTACGTGTTGCAGGCGACCATTGCTTCGGCAAATGAAGATGAGACACCCGATGACAACACCTTGAGCAAGGTTATCATTTACAGTGATGATGAGTATGGCCATGACGATGAGGCGTCTTTGGATGTTGAATTCGCACCAGGTGATTCAGACATCGCAGGCTTGTTCAATCCAAGCGGCTACGGCAATTACTATTCGATGGCCAACGAAGGATCTACAGCTTACGGAGTAACGGTTCGTTTCGGACCTAACTCTGGTGGCGGTGATTTGGAGTTTGAGACGCGTTTGTATGAAAATGACGGATCAGGGGCTCTTGTTGATGCGCCTTTTGAATCGGCTTATTGGTCATACGACGATGCATGGACTCCTGCATCTGCAGCTTCAAGTGAATATGTTTACTTGCCTTTTGAGGATCCCATTGCGTTGGGAACTGAAAACGCATATTTCGCGGCAGTCATCAATGAATTTGAGAGCGAAGCGCAATTGACTGTTTTTGGAAATGCAGATACAGACACTGATAACTCTACGGGTGATTACAACCTCACAGGAGCTGGTGATTTTGTGTGGTTCACGTCTCAAACAGCGACGCCAGCAATCCGCTTGATCATGTCGGAGCGTGTAGGTGTTGATGAGATTGCCAACCGCAATGGCATTCAATTGTTCCAGAACATTCCAAATCCAACGGATGGCACGACAATGATTCGTTTTGAGTTGTTGCAAACGCGCAATGTTACCATGGAGATGCGTGATTTGCAGGGCCGCTTGATCCAAGTGGTTGAGCGAGGCCAATTGCCAGCGGGCAATCACCAAGTTGACATGAACGTTTCGAACCTCCAAGGGGGAATTTACACGTACACTTTGGTGGCGGACGGAATGCGTTTGACTAAGAAGATGATGGTCAAGTAGGACCAACAGCATACGATTTGAAAAGGGCGGTCATATGACCGCCCTTTTTTTATGATGCACTGCGCACAAATTGTAAATTCGTGCCATGAGCGTGAAGTCCCTATTGAGTCGTCCCATTGCCCGAATCACAGCGGCGAGGGAATCCAAGAAGTCAAGGGATGCCCATGTTCGTCAGCAGCGACTTTTGCAGCACCTTCTTGAGCGTGCACAATTCACTGCATTTGGCCGTGATCACGGATTAAAGAAAGGGATGTCGCTTCAGCAGTACCAGTCTGCTGTGCCTGTCCGTGACTACGAGGGATTGAAGCCTTGGATGGATCGCGCGGTCAAAGGTGAATCGGACGTGTTATGGCCGGGGCTGCCTGATTACTTCTGCAAGACCAGTGGGACGACAAGTGGTGCAAAGTTCATTCCTATTACACCAGACTCGATGTCCAATCACATTGGTTCTGCTCAAAACGCGCTACTGCAGTACATTCATAACTCAAAGAATACTCGATTTGTCGATGGAAAAATGATCTTTCTACAGGGTTCGCCAATATTGTCAAAGACGGAAGGTGGGATATTGATGGGGCGATTGAGCGGAATCGTAGCGCATCACGTTCCGGATTATTTACAGGCCAATCGGCTACCGTCCTTGGAGGCCAACTGCACCGAGCCATGGGAAGCCAAGGTCAATGCAATAGTAGAAGAGACGAAGGACCAAGACTTGAGACTCATCAGTGGTATTCCATCTTGGGTGCAGAATTATTTTGAACGCCTGCTAGAGGTTACCGGTGCTAATACGGTCAAGGAAGTCTTTCCCAATTTTGAGGTGTTCGTCTTTGGAGGCGTGGCTTTTGAACCTTATCGAGAGCGATTCCGAGAGTTGATTGGAGGAGATGTGGATACCGTGGAATTATTCCCTGCGTCAGAAGGCTTCTTTGCTTACCAAGACGAATTGGAAGGTCCGGGATTGCGCTTAAACGTTGATGATGGCATCTTCTATGAGTTCATTCCTGCATCGGAGTATTTTGAGACGGACCGCCGACGTCTTGGGTTGCATGAAATTGAATTGGGTGTGCAGTACGCTCTGATCATAACCAGCAATGCAGGACTGTGGTCGTATGACATTGGAGACACAGTGAAGTTTATTTCCCAGGATCCATATCGACTCATTGTGACCGGACGGATAAAGCATTTCACCAGCGCTTTTGGTGAACATGTCATCGCTGAAGAAGTGGAAGGAGCCGTGCAAGACGCCATGGCATTGGCAGGGGGTGTGGTCGCTGAATTTCACGTCGCACCCGAAGTGAACCCAGTGGACGGACTTCCGTACCATGAGTGGTTTGTTGAATTTTCGGAGTCGCCAGCGGATGCATCGGCTTTTGCTGGCGCAGTCAATGATGGCGTGATTTTGCGAAATCCTTATTACCGTGATTTGATCGCGGGATCTATTCTTCAAAATGCACGGTTGCGACCACTCGAAAAGGGGGCTTTTCATCAAGCCATGTCCAATCGAGGAAAATTGGGCGGGCAAAACAAGCCGCCGCGTCTCGCCAACAGCCGAGAATTTGCAGAGGAATTGGAACGGGCCGACGAAACATTGAAACAAGAATCAAATTGAAAATTCTAGCATTGATAGGAGGGAGCGGCTCGGGAAAATCTACCGTACTTGATGGACTCCGAGAGCACTTTGAAGGCCGTGCTTCCGTGCTTTCTTTGGACAACTACTACCGACCCAAGTCGGAGTTGCCCGTGGATCAAAACGGCCAAACCAACTTCGATTTGCCCGTCGTTATTGACGATGAAACCATGGTCAGTGACATCGATGTATTGCGGGCTGGGAAGTCCATTCATCTCAACACATACACATACAATCGCGATGTTATGAAGTCAGAGACCGTCACCATAGAATCGGCCGAGTGGCTCATCGTCGAGGGATTGTTTGCCATGGCATATCCGGCAATGGAGCAGCGGGTAGACTTGGTGGGATACATTGATGCTTCTCCGGAAACTCGTCTTGCGCGACGTATCGCCCGAGACGGCTCAGACCGCGGCTATGCCGAAGAGGAAGTGCGCTACCAGTGGAAGCACCACGTGCGACCCGCAGATATTCAATTCATCGAGCCATGGAAAGCCAAGGCCCAAGTGGTCATTGACAATGAAAATGATTGGAAGTCAGGATTAAAAGACCTGATTTTAAAAATGGAAAACGCGTAATTAAAAGCCATGAAAAAAGCATTCACCTTGCCCACCTGCAAAACTTGCGTCCGCATTTTCGAAGACCTTCAGCCTCAGCAACACGGTTGTGAGGTGGTCGATATCAAATCTGAAGGAATTTCCGCGAAAGACCTTGACAGGATGAAGGAATTGGCCGGGTCATATGAGTCATTATTCTCTCGGCGTGCCATGAAATTTCGTTCTATGGGACTCGCCGATAAAACCCTCACTGAGGCAGACTACCGAAAGCTGATCTTGGAAGAATACACCTTCCTCAAGCGTCCGGTGTTTTTGTTTGATGACCAGGTCACAGCGGGATCCGCCAAGGCTGCAGTGGAGGCTGCGCGTGCCGCACTTTAATCGTTTATGAAAACGTATCTGGCTCATCTTGCTTTGCTCCTAGTGGGCCTTACTTACGCGGGTAATTATCTCGTGGCCAAAGGGTTGATGCCAGATCTGATTGGCCCGAGCGGTTTCATCGTTTTACGTGTTTTGGGTGGAGGCGGCTTGTTTTGGTTGCTGCGCGGGGCATTGCGTGTTGGTGGAAAACCGTGGGATCGAATTGATGCTTCTGACTGGTGGCGACTATTTGCATGCGGTACCACGGGTGTGGCGGCTAATCAATTGTTGTTCTTCAATGGTTTGAATGCCACAAGTCCCGTCAACGCTTCGCTGATTATGACGTCCAATCCCATTTTGGTATTGGGTATTTCTTCGATTCTTCTTGGAACGGCAATTACATCGCGTAAGGTTTTAGGCATTGGTTTAGGCGCAATTGGTGCGATAACCCTCATGGTCATCGGAGGCCAATCCGAGGGTGCTTATTCATCATGGCAGGGGGATTTGATGATTTTGCTAAACGCGACGAGTTATGGATTTTACCTCGTTTTGGTCAAGCCACTCATGTCGAAGTACCGGCCTTTGACAGTGATTTCATGGGTATTTGCATTTGGAGCGCTTTGGGTGTTGCCGATTGGTATGAAACAGGCTTTGGCCGTGGATTGGAATGCGTTTGAAATGGCCGATTGGCAGGGACTGGCGTATGTAGTATTGGGCACCACGTTTATGGTTTATTTGCTCAATATATATGCACTGCGCATGGTGCAGCCCACGGTCGTGAGCATCTACATTTATTTGCAGCCCATTCTGACTACAGCATTTTCTTTTTTGCTTGTTTCATCGGGCGGACGCGATTATACATCTGACTTAGGATGGTATACCGTTTTGTGCGCATCCGCAATTTTCCTCGGTGTGGCGTTGGTGAGTTTGCCCGGTCGGAGTGCGAGTTGAAGCGGGATGCCTTAATTTCACCTCATGCCAATTGCCAAGCCATTCAATCTTACCCAGTGGATCGAAGACCATCGGGATTTGCTCAAGCCGCCGGTGGGCAACAAAAACTTGTACGTACAAAGCGGTGATTACATTGTGATGATCGTTGCTGGCCCTAATGCCCGCAAGGACTACCATTACAATGAAACGGAGGAGCTTTTTTACCAGCTGGAGGGAAACATCACCGTACGCATTCAAGAAGATGGAAAGGCCGTGGATATGAAATTGGGTCCCGGTGATATGTACCTGCATCCGGCAAAAGTCCCGCACAGCCCCATGCGCGAGGAGGGTTCATTGGGATTGGTCATTGAATGCAAACGAGAAGGAACCAATGCCAAAGACGGCTTGATGTGGTTCTGCGATGTGTGCAATCACCCGCTTCATCAAACGTATTTCGAATTGCGCGACATCGAGAAAGATTTCTTGCCGCGATTCCGAGAGTTTTATGGCAGTGAAGCCATGCGAACGTGCGAATCTTGTGGTGAGGTAATGCCTACAGACCCAAGGTTTGTGGATTAAATTTAGGTACGAGCAACCAATTTCTGGTAT
>MDSY01082118.1_pt1 | contig 11279 bp, 7 predicted proteins | sample 811131 | NCBI WGS metagenome assembly MDSY01 (sample SAMN05326643, study PRJNA326480) | marine metagenome | isolation source: seawater | place: Atlantic Ocean: South West | collected 2010
AAAACGACCGAAGGTTGTTCCTATCAATCCTCACGCTAAATCACGTTAATTCACGGTTTGATTGGGGTAGGACGGTCCGAGGGATCCGCCGCACACTTCGAGGCGCCACGAAGAGGTATCACGCGCGAGGGGTGCGAGACGAGCTGATCACTCGCGGGTAATGACGCGGGAAAGATTCGAGTGCCCGCATGGCAAGAGGAAACACGCCTGCGCGGTGTGCATCCCGTGTCCCCACGGGAAGCTTAAATTCAACTGCGCGCAGTGCAATGCTTGCCCCCACGGCAAGCTGAAACGCGACTGCGTTCAGTGCCAGCCCTGCCCTCATGGCAAGTTGAAACGCAACTGTGCGGCGTGCAGTCCCTGTCCCCACGGCAAGCGGAAATACAGCTGCGCGCAGTGCAACGCGTGTCCTCATGGCAAACTGAAAAAGAGCTGCGCGGAGTGCAACAAGTGTCCCCACGGCAAGCGCAAGAGCAACTGCCCGAAGTGCAACCCGTGTCCGCACGGCAGGGTGAAGTACACGTGCGTGGAGTGTTTAGCAAAAAACACCAAAGGCGCGAAAAGACGCAAGACGTTTAAATAAGACGTGAAGACGTGTTGCGGTAAAAGAAAAAGTGTAACGACGCGACGGAGAACTCGGAAATGCTTTTTCCCATCAAGACACTTTCGTGCGAGCTGCAGTATTAGAAAACAAACTCACAGGCGGCTATAGGTATAACAGGCGACAAATAGATCCCAAAGAACCCAACACCTATTCCTTGTTCACGTTCCCCAGCAGTGACATCCCGCTTCTGTCCTCCACCTCCTCCCAGCCCGGCCCGACGCGCGGGTTGGCCTTGGCCTTCCCCACCAAGTCGTCGCGGCACATGATCATTTCGAGATCGGCATCCGTGATGTCGGCGCTTTGCGGCACGCCGTCGGACTCGTCGACGTCCCCCTTCAAAAGCGCGATGAGCTCATCCGTGCTTACCCCCCCCCTAACGCTTTCTTCTTGCCCTTCTTCTTGTTCTCCGATTCCTCGTCCGCCAGCTCCTGGCGGAAGTTACCTTTGGTGATTACTAATTTCTCCAGGGCTAATTTGCTGTTCGCTCTTGATAGCATCTTGCCCTCGACGCTGTGTGCCGTGGCGAGCCTCAAAACGTGCACAGGCTTCGTCTGCCCGATCCTATGACACCGGTCCATGGCCTGCATGTCCTGGTGCGGGTTCCAGTCCGAGTCGTAGATAATAACGGTGTCCGCGGCGGTGAGGTTGATTCCGAGGCCGCCGGCGCGTGTGGACAAAAGAAACACGCCGTACTCCGGGTCGGTGTTGAACAAATCCATTTGCGTTTTTCTGAAGGATTTTTGGAAAGATGTCAGTTTCTTGTATAGGCAAACGGTCGGGAGGATGTATGGGACGTTTTGGGTGCTTCGTATCGGGATGGTGAGGAATCCTCACAGGACGTCGTAAACGCGAGCCAAGTGGTACACGAATCGAGCGTTAAAAGGCGAGCAGGATTATAAGGGACGAAAAAGAAAAAAAAACGTACCTGTCCTGCCACTGTACGCTTCCATCGATCCTGCACACTTTAAATCCCCCTTTTTTCTGCTCGAAGAAGCTCTCAATCAAGTCCAGCATCCGTGTCATTTGTGAGAAGATCAAAACCTTGTGTCCCTTTTCCCGCAGCTTGGTCATCACCCGGTCTAAAAGTCGAAACTTCCCGCACTGTTCGATCAACTCACCAGGGGTGGGGAACATGATCGATCCGTCCAGCCCGCCTGAAATCAAATCCGGGTGGTTGCAGTTCTTGCGCAACTGCATCAGCATGTTGTTGAGCTGCGTGCCGCCTACAGCTGTGCTCTTTCCGCTCAACTTCTGCAACATATCGCCGATAGTCTTATTCACTAAAGCGTCGTTGAACTCGCGTTGCGTTTTGACCATGTGCGCGTACAGCACGATTTCCTTTTTTCGAGGAAGGTTAGTCTCGACGTCGCCTTTCAATCGCCGCAAAAGGAAAGGCTTCAGGATTCCGTGCAGCTTTTCGACAACTTTCACACGCTTACTCGCCTCCTTCGTGTTCGTCTCGACATCCTGGTTTTCGGATTCGTTCGCCGTCTGCTGCGCGTCGAAGTCGAACCAGTCCTGGAACTGGGAGAGGGACGAAAATATATCAGGGAGCAGGAAATGTAATAAACTCCACAGCTCGGGCAGCGAGTTCTGTAACGGCGTACCTGTGAGTAACAGCTTATTCGAGGTGGGAATCTGCTTCAGCTCCCGGATCAGCTTGCAGTCGAAGTTCTTCAACCTATGCCCCTCATCAACAACTAAATATTTAAAGTTGTACTTCTGTAAAAACTTGCGATCGGCCATGACGATTTCGAAGCTCGTCACGATCACCGGGAACTCGTGCGTTATCGGGCCGCTCGTGGGTAACCGCTTGTTCCGAATCTCAGTTCGTTCCTGTTTCGAGCCGTGGTACAACACCACGGGGAATTCAGGGCAGAACCGGTTGAACTCGTTGACCCAGTTGGGGAGGGTTGATAACGGGCCTAGAATCAGGTAAGGACCCAACACGCCTTGGTTCCTCAAGTGACTCAAAAACCCAATTGTCTGCACCGTCTTCCCTAAGCCCATTTGGTCGGCGAGAATACCGTTCAAGCCGTTCTGGTACAGCGCCACCAACCACCGCACGCCTTTCAGCTGGTAATCACGCATCTCCACCGTCATCATGGGCAGTAACTTTTTCGTTTCGCTCATTTCTCCATCGTTGTCTTTTTGCGACTGCGAATTCTTCTTCTGTTTCTTCTTCGCGCGCTTCGCTTCAACCTCTTCGTCGAGGCCGTCCATCTGCTCGTACAGAAATTTGGAATAGATCGTGGTTTGGTCCAGTAACGCGTTGAGGTGCTCGAACTTGTTCTCGTCCAGTTCCACGGGTTCCTATGGGTAATAGGCAGGGTGTTGATAGTCAGTAAGCGAAAGAGACGAGGGTCTCAAAAGTAAGAAAACCAAACTAAAGTGCACAGCTGTTCAGTCAGATACGGACAGAAAGTGGCGACGCGACGACAGATCTGAGGCGTAGGTGTGCCGTGGGTGCCCCCCCTTAGGCGGTTTCCCGCCGTCACCTTACGGTGCCTTTCGTGTTTGTGCTTTACCGCGAAACTCGGGAAAATCACTAAGGGCCCACGTGTCGGTGAAACGTAACGCGCGCGTTGGCGAAACTGCACGCGCGAGAGACGTGGTCGACGCACGCGAAAAACATCTCCACGGTCGACTACGATCGCAACAAGTGTGTCTCGTACCTCAACCTTGTCCTTCTCCTCTTGTTTCCTCCTTTCTTCCCTTAGCTTCCCCTCTTCCTCGAGGACCTTGGGGTCCACAAGCGCGATGGAATCATCCTCCGCGTCGGGTAACTCCGACGCTTTCGAGGGGTGGTCCGCGTCCACGGGCTGCGCGATCGAAAGATGAGACGCGATTGAGCGGGAAAGTGGTTAGCGAAAATGGTGCGGTGAAACGGCCACGTTAGAGGGTCGTGAGGGTGTGCGATCGCCGGGAAGAGGGTACCGAAATACTCCAAACGTACGCTTGAAAAAACCTACGTACCTCGACGGTGACCTCGGCCATAGCACCAAGCGTGGGGGGTCGGTGACGGCGACGCGCGGAACGATTTGAATCAATCTTAGACAAGTGGCGTGGCTTTTTCCTCAAAGGCCCACAACCACTTCAGCTACTTTTGGAGGCAAAAAAGTCGGAACAACTAAAGCGCGCGTGCCCTGTCGCCTCGCCCATATCAACACGCGCGTCACGCCGAGATCGTTCGAGTGTGCCGTGTCGAGGCAGTGCTTTGCCCGAGCCAGACTTCGGCGAGACTTTCGAGTGCGACAATAGGTCGAGCGACGCCTCGCCTCGCGCTTCAGATTTGATTTCTCGCGCATCTTGAACGAATCTATAGCGGCACGTTTGACGGTACGGTACCTCTTCGTCAGTATGTCCGATAACCCGTTTGAGGAGAAGCAGAGCGGCGCGGCGATCCCGTTCGCTGAGCCCAGGTCTGGTGCCTCCAAAGCCGGCGGCGATGACTTCCACAACCCGTTCGAGCAACCCGACCCTGTTGCGGCACCCACCGGCGGGGTGTCAGGAGGCAGCACGTATGAATCAGCCCCCGCGCCGACCTCCACGTTCGGCGCGTACGACACCGGCGCGTACGGAGGCGGCTCGACCGGGGCGTACGGAGGCCAAACCCCAGCCGCACAACCAGCGTTCAACGTAAGTAATCACGTCAAGTAAAGATGTCTTCGATGCCAGGCAACACCTAGGACGTCACCCCCAAAACGAGTCTCAACGACGTTTGAGCTGCTTGCCTTCAAAAAAGACAGGTGGTGAGTTTCTGGAAAAAGATATCATGACTAACCTTCCTCTCCCTCTTGTACCCTGAACCTCCAACCCTCGAAAACCCTCTCAAAACCCTCATAAACCCTAACAGCCCCCTTCTATGCCCTCGAGTTCCGGCGACACCACCGTGCGCATCCGCGAGCTCGACGACCGCGAGCGGGTGTTGGACGACCGCGAGCGCGAGTTAGCGCGCCGGGAAGCGGAGCTTTTAGCGTCCGGCGGCGTGAAGAGGAACAACTACCCGTTCCCCGGCTTTTTCGTCTGCGCGTACCACAACATTCAGGATGACATCCCGGACGACAAGAAGCCCGCGGTGAAGATGGCGCACTACGTGTTTATAATCACCATTGTCGCGTTGATGTGGAACTTTTTATGCGCCACCGCCGCTATGTTCGTGTTCAGTAGCGTGATGGGGTGGCTGATGGCGGCTATATATCTAGGCGCCGGAGCACCTTTGGCGTGGATCCTCTGGTACCGCCGGATCTACTCGGCGTGCAAGCATGACAGTGCATTAGGGTTCCTCTGGTTCTTTTTAGTGTTTTTAGTGCACATCGGGTTCTGCATCTACGCGTTCACGGGGATGAGCTCGACTGAATTTTCGTTAACGGGAATCGAGAACTACAACAAAGCCGCGGAGAAAAATTCAGGTGTGGGCGTCATGTACCTCATCGGTCTTCTTCTGTTCGGCCTCGATATTCTCGTATCAATCAACGCCATTCGTATGGTGTACAACACGTTCCGAGGATCAGGGCACACGATCAAAGCCGCGCAGGAAGAGGCGAAGAGAGACGCGCTGAGGCAAGCCGCGGCGCAGTAGTGAGGTTTGAAAAAAATGAAGAAAGGAGATAGCGAGAAGGTGTAAATACTATCAAAGATGATGACATACTGTATAACATCTCTACTACAATAATAAAACTATATTAACACGTCTGCAGGCTTTCCTCCCACTGCTCGTTGTACCTCTTTTCCGCAAACTGGTACACCTCGGTTTCCTTGGCGAGTAAACTCTTAAGAGCGTTCATCTCTTCGGCGTCGGCTAAATACGCATCCAAGCGTTTCTTTTTCTCCGCGTCCAATTTGTCGCCGCTCTCATTGTGCCGCGTTTTCGGGTCCGTGGTGGGCATGGGCTTTTTGTTTTGTTCCGCGCCGAGTCCAGCGTCTACGCCTATGTCCGCGAAATCGGGAAGCGTCGAGCGCATCTTCGCAAGCCCATCTTCCAGCTTGTCCAGCAACAAAAACCGGACACAAGGCGATTGTAAGTTTCGCTTCGCCGCCTCGACGGCGCACTGCGAGTTCGGATCCGCCCCCGGGGCTAGGAGGTTAATAGACCCCCCCACTCTACTGTGGAACTCCACAGGGGACAAGGGGCACCCGGTGCGATCGTACCCCTTGCGTTTCGCATCCTGAATCCACTCCGTGTCCCAATTAGCCATGTCTTCGCTCCCCTCCAGACAGCTATACACGTAGTGGCTCATGAAGCGCTCCATGGGATTGCGAAGAACCGTCAAGTACGCGCACGGCGCGTCGATGCCGTCGCAAACCCCCATGGACAACGACCCCTTGGAAACCGCTCTGTGGCCGGATTGATAGGACTGCTTCATGCCAGCACCATTGAACTGGGGGGTTACCGTAGAGGTGGAGGTAGGAGTAGTAAAGGTAGTCTGACCTTCACCACTAACAGCACCTAATGCACCTTCACCACCAAGAGCACCGTCCTTCCTCTTGTCCCCTTCTGTCTTCCCCTGAATGTACCTCCAATTCACATTAGCAAACGAGTGCTCCGTGAAATCCACCAACGGTTTCGTGACCCAGGTCTGTACTAAATCTCGGTCCCAGTTTGGGTCAAGACCACCTAAACGAGCGGCTCTGCGTGTTTCACCGGCATGCAACAAACTTTTAAAGTAAGTACCCCCCGCTTTGGGGACGTGCACGAAGTTCCAAAAGTACGACGTGTTGGGTTCAGAGGCTTGGAAGTGTTTTGAAACCAAAGGAGGTTTGATAGGTAACTCACTGCCATCCTTGACCTTGATAGATGAATCAGGATCGTTTTCCCTTACAGCACTTCGCAGCGGCAACCTGTACGGAGCCTCGACGTCGCCCGTGAACTGCGACGCGCCAGCCATGCAGTTGTAAAAGTCACTGGTCCACTTTGCGTTGAGTGTCGAGTCTTCGCTGTCCGTCACGGGCCCTCTTCCGTGGCGTGCGCCCAACTCAGGGTTCGCCGCGTTCGCGTCCAGAAACTGACCGCCAACCGTTTTGTGCCAGCATGACTGCGTGGCAGCGACGTGGACCTGGCATTGCCTGTTGTCGTTCTTGTACTTCTGGCACAACACTTCGTCCCAGTTCGGACCTCCGTAAGGGACGGCATTCAAGCAATTAGATTCTTGGTCCGTGACTCCTAAATCCGTACCCCCAACAGCCTGCGCCTCCCCCAGCTCAGCGTAACGCGGGATCGTCGCGTCCCACTCTAGTTCAGATTCGTACTGGTTGGGTTCGGACGCGGCTGAGACGGAAATACTCGCTCGGTCGGACATGTCGTAGTCCCGGGTGTCGAACTGCACTTTGTGCATTTGTTTTTTGGATTTTCGCAAGCCCAACCCTCCGACGTCTGAATCCGGGTAAATAACATCGGGGTCGTTGGGGTCCATGTCCTGGTAGGGTTCGTACTCGTCTCTTTCGTCATCTATTCCAGTCACAGCCTTGTGCCACTTCGCGTCGTTCCAGGAGACGGATTCCTCATCGGATTCCTCAGAGGATTGTTTCTTGGAGTGCTTCTTGGAGTGCTTTTTTGACGAATGTTTCGCTTCGCCGACTTTTGCGGATTCTTGATCGAGTTCTTCCCCTGACACCAAGTCGTCGACGTAGTGTCCGCTCAGCGCCGGGATATACGCCTCTTCCTCCTCCTTCTCTTTAATTTTTTTAGCGTCAAGCGCGGCGTCACTTACCTTGCCATCGGCAACATGGAACGCCTCGGTCCAATCAACAGCCTCTGTTGAATCCTGCGGGTCCTCGAAGGGCTCGTCGTGCTCTGACACGGCGGAGACAAACGAAGACTCCAACTCATCCGCCGGGATCCCGTCCCATGGATCGGAAACGTCAACACCCTCTGTACCCCCCATCGCAGACCGCAACTCGGTGTTGAACACGTAATGCGACTTCTCAACGAAGTCCCAGGGGATGGAGTCATCGTCCAAGGAGTCGGAGACGGATTCCTCATCTGATGACTCTTTCACATTCGATTTCTCGTCTTCGATCTCGCCAATCGGCCGGTCTCTCCAGTCAGCGATCTCCTCCTCGTGTTCCTCCGCGTCCCACGCCACTGAAACGCCCTCCCCCTCCTCCCCCAGCTCGCCTCTCAACTTTGTATTGAAACCGTATTCGGGCTTCTCAACAAAATCCCAGGGGACGGAATCTGAATCGTCATCTTGCGGCGGGGAGGACGGAGTAGGCGGCGCGTCCCACGGCACAGACCCGTCCGCGTTTGGCTGCGTTTTCGCCAACTTTTCAAGGCGAACCTTCTCCGCTTCTTCGCGCTCAAACTTCTCCTTGGCTTCTTTCTGCCTCAGCGCCAGCGTTTCAGGAGGCACGAACGTCCCCTCCGCTAGCTCGGACTCGTACGATTCTAAATCAGACCCGAGACTTGACTCGTCGATAGACCCTAAACTGGCCATCAAGTGGTTGGCGCGCAGTTCAACCACCTCGTCGCGAGTGAGTTTCTTGGACTTTTTACTTTTACCCAACCCAGATTTCTCGACCTCATAATCAGACGCTTCAAAGCGCACAGTTACAAACCGGTTTTCCCTCTCCCTGTCCTGCTTTGATCGTACAACCTCGTCAAGCTCCATTCGATGGATCCAGCCGTCGTCGTAATCCTCCACGTTGGCGTTTTCCCGTTTCTTTGCCAGCGCAACGAAGGCGTCGAAATCGGGCTTTGGTTTTGATTTTTGATTTTTGGACATTTTGGGTTTCTTGGATCTCTGGGAGGTACTCTTCTTGTTTTGAGTAGTAGCTACTCCAGTATCGTCCGCGTTTTCGCCAGACACGCCAGAAGGTACAGCATATCTCTTCCCAATGGTCACGGCATCCGCCTCCACCGCTGGCTTCCCCCCATCCGCCTCCAGCCGCCGCCACATCTCCTCGCGCTCCTTTGCCTTTTGCTTTTCCAGATTTTCTTGGTGCACCGACTCCGCCTTCGGCTTCAGCACCCCGTCGTTCGCAAGCGTGTTCACTTGCCCCCAATTTTCCATGGAGTGCATTGCAGGGTTGTACCTGCGTAAACCGATTGCAGCTACTGCATCTGCAGTCGGCACTGACGGCGCGGGAGGCGAACTCGGCACAGGCGGCGCGGGCGGAGGGACGTACACCTCTTCCCACGAAACGCTCCCGTCGAAATCGTAGCTCTCCTCATATGCGTACGAAGGCTCGTCGAAATCAAGAGGAGCATCTGAGGAAGTTTCATCGGTAGCTTGACTGGTATCAACCGCATCTTCATCGTTAGATTCGCTCGCTTCATCGGTATCAACCGCCTCACCCTGCGCCTCCCCAAGCCTCGCTTGTTGGAACCGCCGCGCCTTCTCCGCGGCGCGCGCGACTTTCGGGTGCGATAAAAGTAAATCTGAATCAGACACGTCGATGAATTGTTTTTGTCGTTCAGCAGCTCCTTCACGAACTTTGTCCCGCGGAATGGGAGTGTTATCGCGGGAAGTTTCGGTCGCATCTACGTTTCTTTCAGGCATCTCGTACTCGTACGGCGCCCGGTCCCACTTCGGAAACTTGCTAGTGGGTTTCAAAGCGGGCGCGCTTCGCAATTTCTGTTGTTGCGTAGTGGGTAAGTCTCTCGTGACTGTTCTACTGGCTTCGTGTCCTTGCCATACGCCCCTGACCGCGCCCCACTTGCCCGGTTTACCGTCGCGCAGACGAACCGTTCCTGAACCACTCGCGGAGTAGGACGAACCGCGCCGGTCGAATACAGAGTCAAACGCTGAACCCCACCGGCCATCGCCGAGGGATGAGATTGTTGGTCGCGATGACACGCCAGACCCTACGTTCCCGAGGTTTCCGTGTGTCCCCACTGCGACTCCAGCTACCAACGCACACGCCCCGACCGCAGCTATACGCACCGCGGTTCGCAACGAACCACGGCGCGACTCACCGTGTCGCGCTACATCTTCGTTCTGGGAAGGAGAGACGAGAAGCTCGAATGATTCCGAGGTGCCTCGCGTGGCGCCCGACGCCATTTGGGTTGGTGCCATCGCGGTCCGAACCACACACACACACACACACACGTTCGTGGATCTAACGCGGAAACAAACTGCGCTCGAACTCGCGCGGTGCGTCGACGCGCCGCGTCGTGTGCGTGCGAGTTGACCGGTGGTTATGTATTTGCAGACTTTTCCGCGGGACGCCCAAATAACACCCAGCCTGACTAAATGCCCACTGAAGAGGCATTGTCCCTCATTTTAAATCAAGGTTCTCGAGTCCCCCAGATTCCAGGTAAAATTGGGTGTTTCGTGCCTTCGTCTTGGCTTCGACATTTTCAACACGTCTTCCGGGCTTCCACCAGAGCGCAGGACGCGAGACGGTCCAGCGGCGCGATGGGTGACCGCGCGGCGACATTGGCGGATGAGCGGTTGACGCTTCTGGTACGTCTATGTGTCACATGAACACTCCCACATTCCCACACGCCTCGTCGCCGAACGCGATCTGGCGAACTTTCGTCCTTGGACATCCCTGCCGTCTCGTCGATTTTTAACACCAACACCTCCCTCCCCTCTCCCCAAGGCGTCGACGTCCCAAGTGCACGACGACCACGGGTTGAAATGGCGGTACTCGCGAGGAATGTGGGCGACCCTGGCGTTCGCAGGGGTCGCGGCGACAGTGGGTACGACGGTGGGTGTGACGAGAGCGGGTTTGCCCCCCATGGCGAGCCTGAACACACGCGGCGTTTCTTGGAGTGGACAACCCACAGACAGCATGCGTACCAAACTCCCATCCCCCCGGCCGTTGGGCGGCGGAAACGCGCGCATGGCCCGGCTTGGGGACTCAGACGTGGCGCCGCAGGTCCCTTTGCCCAAGGGAGATTCATCCCAAAACCTCCAGGGCGCGGGTATCTACCAGCCGGATTGGGACGAAATCGATCTGGGCGATGACTTTCTGGGAAGCAATGGGATGGACGAGGGACGTATTGAGACTAAACGCCCCTACAGAGCCCCCTACAGAGCTCAAAGAAAACCCGAGCTCAAACCCGAGCTCGGCGCGTACGAGGAGGACGGGTCGATTCCCTGGATGCGAAGGATGATGCCCGGTCACGAAGGCGACGGGATGGCGCGCGACGAAAACGCGAAGGATTCTTTTGAGGAGGACGAAGTCGCGTCGATGGGACAAAAAGAAAAACCTCGCGACGCGGATTCGTTCGACGGCGCGTTTCCTCGAGGTGCGCCGAGATTACACCCCACCGATCTCTCAGAGCCCTCGGAACGATCCTGGGATTTCGTTCCGGAAGATGAACCGTCATACGACACCCTCAACGCGGGCGCCTCGTACGAAGACGAGATGCTTGGCGAGTTGGAGTCGTCGTACGCGGCGGCGGATGCGGCGCGGAAAGAGCGGCGGTTTCGAATCAGCAGAGAACAGGCATACCGAAAAAAGAAAGCGCAGTGGGAGGCGTTTCACGAGAAATATCCGGACGCGGGGACGGAGGTTAAGGAGGTGGCGGGGCTGGGGGCGAGCAGAGAGGCTGTGGGTGCGGCGAAAAGCGTAGGCGCTAAAGCAAAAAGTGACAAGCGACACTCAAAGCGCGCGGAGGGCGATAAATCCACGGGATTCCTCGATTACACGTACGAATACGGCTACGACTACGGCCTGATAACCCTTCCACGGCCGCTTGATTACGACTACGAAAACGACTACG
>MDSY01147355.1_pt1 | contig 11278 bp, 6 predicted proteins | sample 811131 | NCBI WGS metagenome assembly MDSY01 (sample SAMN05326643, study PRJNA326480) | marine metagenome | isolation source: seawater | place: Atlantic Ocean: South West | collected 2010
CGTAGTTATAACAACCCAATAGATCTTATCTATTTTACCACCCAATTTCTCTACGTCTTCGTGCACGTGTGTGATCTTGTTATCTAGGTGCGCAAGGTGGTTAGTTTTAATTATCTCTATTTCACGCTCTACGCCTTTAACATGTCCATACAGAGATATAATATGTTCTCTGTCGCCTTCTGGTGTTATGCCTTTTACAGTGTCATTCATATTAACTTCCAAATATTGGGTCAGTAGCTCCAAATACGTTCCGACCTTTTTCTGCTGTTTGATTCATGTTAGTTTGAGTGCTGCCAGTTCTTGGAACAACTGGGTTAGTTAAATTAACTTTTAAACCTTGTGGTGTTGTTTCAGACATTTGTGATGTGATACCTTCTCCAAGTATTTGTCTAAAAGGATTTTCTATGACTGGTAAAGAACCACCCAAAGGTAAATTGTTATAACGAGCTATCAAACTTCTTAAAAATTCTCTTGATTGTAAGTATGCGTTAGGTCTACCTATCGCTAAAGCGTTATCTCTGAACGCCTGTTCAATGTTTTCTGAAGGTACAAAAGGTCTAAATCTACCAGCTTTTAAAAATCTTAAAGATATGTTTGACACACGATCTGCAAACTCATTATCTAGTTGTCTTTCAGTTGCGCCTAATAATCTACCGGCATAGTAATCTTTGAACATTTTATTCTGTACATTGTACAAAGCGTTGTTAGCTATTTGAAATTGATCTACAACTTGTTCTGGAGAAATTTCACCACCTCTAAGCAAAGGACCTGTAAATTCACGTCTCGCGTTTCTTATACCTGTAGAAAAATCTGCAATTTTAAATTTCATTGCTGTTACAGGATCTACTTCAATTGCTCTAAAGCCAAATAAACCCAAAGCTTCGTCTGGTATTTCAAACTCTCTACCATATTCATCCGGTGTATCTGTAGCTGCTTGATATAGTCTTTCAAAGGCAGGCAATGAACCAGGTAGTTGTGTTGCACCCAAATGTTTTATACCTGCTAGCATTTGATCACCCAAAGGTGTTTGATCTGTCCACAATCTTCTGCCTTCTCGTGTACGTCCATTTCTAATAAATATATCTGTCATTCCTTCAAACCAAATAGACTCACCAATAAACGGTGATGCAGTTTCAGTTGTTGCCTCAATCATGCTTCTAATTACATTCTTTGTAAGCTCACCTTCTTCAAGGCCATCTCTTACGCCCTTGATCATTGTTCTAAAAGGCCTAACGACTGTGTCGTATGCGTTTGTGTGTGAAAAGTCTATGTATTTCAGTTTACCGTCTTCGCCTCTAATTGGTATCAGTGTAGAGTTTTTTGACCAATCAGGAACAAATCTACGAAGCGCGTCTAATTCTTCTTCTGTCACATCATACAGCGCTGAGAATCCTGCTGTAAGAGCAGTTGGCACACCAACAGCTGTAGTTGTAAAACCAAACAATCTTTTTAACCCTATGTCTCTAAACGGATAAACCACCCTACCATCATCAAGAGTATGTGGTGTAAATATTTCTCTTTTTGCAGTGTCCAGAATATTCATAGACGTTCTTATTATCTCTGCAGGGAAAGATACAAAGTTTCCAAAAGGCACACGTCTTATGCCTTTGATAAACTCACTTACCATGTCATAGTTAGGTACGTTATTTTTTACTAAATCAGCTGCAGCCCTATCGAGTACATCTTCAGAAATGTCCATGCCATATTTTGCACGTGCTGTCTTTATTCTGTTTCGCTCTAAAGCAAAAGTTGTCATCTTCCAGAAATCATCCTCAGCTGTATAGAAGTCTTCTAGAACTTTTTTACCTTTTGAAAAAGGCCTCATCAAGTCTCTCAATGCTTTTGTAGAACTAAACGTCTCTCCAAAGTTTACATCATTCAATAGTCTTTGTAGGTCTCCTAGTCTTACGTTGTTGTTTACAACACCTAATCTAAGCAGCTCTCTATATCTGTCGTTTGCTTGTCTTGCTCCAGGTATCTGTAGTTGTCTGTAAGCTTCTTTAAAAGCATTAGCTGTGTCATCAAAGCTGACTGTTAAACCTGGTATCAAACCATTTGCTGTTGTAAATGCAGATGCAGATAAAAAGTTTCTGACGTGTGTTATGGGACTAAGAACTGTTTTGGCTAATTGAGAAGTTGCTTTTGGGTAAAGAACAAAATTTTCATATAGCTGTGTAAGTGTTGACTTATCTCTAGCCACCATAGCAGACTCTTCAATAGCTTCAGCAACACCTTTCGGTGCATATTTTCCGTTTAAAGAATCCGTGATCCCCGCTTCAATAGTCCTGCCTGGATCTATCTCTATCTTTTTGACATTAGCACCAAACGCGTTTACCGCTTCTAGTTCCGTGTCTCTAAAGAAACCTCTCATTTCTTTTGGGATCGCGACACCAGGATTGTTTTCTACAAATCTTAGTCGTTTCAACTCTAGGTCCGCATCTTCTTTTACCAGCGTGTTATAGAACTGTCTTCTTCTTGTAACCATAGACAGTCTGTTTGTACCGTTGAGCACTGTTTGTAGTGGATCTTCTACTTTACCTAATACCTCTTCTATAATCTGACGTTCTGCTTTCATAACTTCATCAAGAGGTAAAATACCATCACCTATTTTTTCTATATCAGACAAAGTTGTTTTGTTTAAAAAGAAGTCCGGCGCATTGAAATATATACCAGATGTTTTTTCAGCTTTGGTTGCGATCTCTCTTGCAGGTCTAGCCGTCTCAACTAATCTGTTAACATAATACTCAGCCTGCTCTCTAGACAATCTACCTTTGCCGCCAAGTTCTGCAGAATCTTGAAACATTTTAATTGCTTTTTCTACAGCTTGCTCTGATGGTTTGTAGTTAAACAGTGGTATTAAAGATTTGTTTCTAAATATTTCGTAGGTTGATCCAAGATAGTCTCTAAACTTGTTACTAAATAATTCTGCAAATTCTGTTTTGCCTGCATCGTCCATTGTTTTTCCAAGTCGTGTAAACATATGGCCCCAGCCACCACGCATCATTTCAAACGAGTCAATTACACCATCTATGTCTTCTTGTTTTGCTCCTTTGTCTCTCATCATTCTGGTTATTTTACCAACTCTCTCAGGACTCATCGGACCAAACCGTATGTCACCTTTTGCGTCTCTTCCTATGTCACCTGACAACAAAGTATCATTTAGTTCTTTCATGAAATCTCTACGACCATCATTACCCATTTTATTAAACGGGCTTTTTACATATGGAAAAATAGCATCGATATGTTTGTCTAGTTTTCTAGAAACCTCAGACGCATAGTTTACATCCCCTTGTCTCAAACCTATGTTTTCTCTTTCTAAACCAAAAAACTCTTCTGTTTTTCTACCCCTAGGTCTAAATGCTGACAAAAAGTAATCAATCTTTTCGTTGTTTGACCCAAGCTCGTCTCTTCTTTTTATTGCTGTTTTAAGAGCAGAACCCGTAGCACCAAGTGCACCTAATAACAAAGCACCATCCACACCAAATTTTATTCTGTTCATAACTTCTCTAGCTGCATTATCAGAATCGTTTGGTAATAATTCTGTTGGGCCACCAAACATATCTCCCAGTGTTCCAATATCTTCTACGTCACCAGCGAATATCATATCCGATACGGCCACTGCGCCACCACCACCCATGGTTGCAAAGATACGACCTTTTGTGTCTAGTGTAGTGCCAAACTTTTCTATAAGTTTGGGGTCTGTCATTTTAAAATAGTTACCATTCTTTTTTGCTAATAATGCTTTTTTGGTTAGACCTGAACCTATCTTAAATGCAGCTCCGCCTGGCACACCGAGGTTAACAAGTAACTGTGTCATGTTACCAAGAAAAGTTTTTTCTGCTTTTTCATCTAGATCAGTTAGATCATCAAAATATTTTTCTACCTTAGCTGCGTTGTTTGTTCCAAAACCTAAATCTAAAAGTGATGCGCCAAGTGAGAATGCGCCTTTTGGTATCTGTATTAGACCAGAACCAACACCAGCCAACATTGATTCAAGTACACCTATCTTGTTATTACTCTTTAACTCATCAATAGAAAAACTTTGTCTTTCGGGTCTTGTTGCTATTAGTCCACCCTCTGAAAATTTATTTCTTTTTATGTAGTTTAGATTTGAGTCTTCTTCTTTAACAAGACTAATTGATGGATACTCTTTTTTAACAGATCCACCTTTTTTAAATCCGTAATCTTTTGTTCCTACCTCATAATCAAAACCAGGTAATTCACTAAAATCATCTATTGATGTTTGTTTTGTAAATTCATCAAGAGCTTCATCATCTAAAGCTTTAATCATATCATCATAAGTATATGTACCAGGAAGTTTCCTGCCTTCTGTAGTTTTTAGTCTTTGCACATATGTTGGATTACGTAAAAGAGTTTTTATATCATTTATAAAACCTCTTGTGTCTTTAGTTAATGGATCAATTGACTCTTCCATTCTAGCTGTGATGTCTTCCGTTTCACCTTTTGTTAAAGATCTAACTTTTAAAGGAGCTAGACCAGTTGCCTGTGTCATAGATCCTCTTGCTTGTGGCCCACCAACTAAAGCCGTAGCTTCAAAAGTCAGTGGATCAATGTAAACTCCTCTAACTTGACCACCACTAGCTATATTTAAAACATCGAGGTCATTATTTAGATTGTGTATTTTTTGTCTTGCTGTAAGAATATCGGCATCACTAACACCAGGCTTAAAACCGCCTCCAAACATTACTTTATTATCTTTGGTGTAGTGTTTTAGAACACTTTTTAAAGTGTCTTTTTGTGCTTGTGATATTTCATTTCTAACTTCTTCTGCTGGTCTAATCATTCTCTGATTAAATTCTGTTGGTTGAAAACCAAAATCATCTAAAGTTCTTTCAGGGTTTGCATCATCTATAAAACCTTTTGGACCAAGATGACCGGTTTGTAGGTTTTTGCCTCTTTTTACTCTTGCAAGGTCTTCTATGTTTCTTTGTGTTATTCCCGCTCCGGCCGCGCTTCTATCCATTCTGCTCGGTAAACTTTTTACATCCGTTGGTGCTGGAGCAACAAGTCTACCTCTGTTTTCCATTAGTTTTTTTATTGTTTCTTCTCTAGGGTATTTTTTAGGATTTTTCTTAATAACTACAAGTTTAGCTGGAGTAAGTATCTTGTCATTAAACTCATTTACTACACCATCTGCATATTTATCGTCGCCTTTCATTCCAAGTTTTTGTTTTAGGTGTCCATATTTCAAAGCTAAACTAGGTGTTCTAAGTTTATCTGGCTCTGTATTTATTCCCTCCTTCATTTGTTTTTCTACATCCCTTAAAAATTGTTTTTCTATTTTTGGATTTTTATAATGTAAAAGAAAATTATCACCCACTTTTGTATATATTACTTTTTGACCATCTTTTTTTGCAAATTCAACTTCTATTCTTTTTTTCTGAGCTAACAATGCTCTATGTTTTGTAACCATTGCTAATAGCGGAGTCTTGTTAAGAGCAAGAAATTTAAGGTATTCGGGTCTTTCGTTAAAATCTTTTTTCTGCTCAGCAGAAAACTTTCCCTTTATGTATTCTTCAGGGTCTGGTCTAAGTTCTTTTTGTCCTTCAGGTGAATTTTTGTAAGCTAGTAAACGTTTCTTAGATCGTTTTATTAAAAAACTTAAAAGGGGGTTGACCATTCTAACTCCTATCCGCTTTGAGCATATGCTGTTGCTTCTTCTATACTATCAAAGCCTTTCATCTCAGTTCCGCTTTTATTGACAGCAACAAACAACCCACCGATAGGTGTTTCTTCATCCCTTTTTAATGATTTAGGATTTTGATAAACTGTAGCAGGACTTAGATTGTCAACATCTAGTATTCCAGGTTCTTTTGGACTTTCAGGTAGTGTCTGTACGAAACCGCCAGCTAATTTGTTAGCTAAAGTATATTTTTGAACTTGTTCTGCTGTTGCTAAATCCCCCGTTTTAATTAATTCTGCAATTGTTGCATCCTCTAAAGCTCTTTCAGTTGCATAGTTACCTAATGCAAATTCTGCTGCACCTGATGCTATAGCAGCTTCTCTTTCTTCATCTGAAAGTTTGGCTGCTTCTAAAGGATCATTAAATGCTCTTGCCGCTGCACCGTAACCTTCTCCAGATAATAATGCAGCACCACCTTCAATTAATGGAGTACCAAGCATTTGTAGTGGGTTTACCTCTTTTTCAGGAATAACTGACCTGTACATTTCTATGTCTTCTTCTAAACGTTGTCTGTTTAGCTCAGCTATTTTGTCTGCTATGTCTTGTGGGGATGTATACATTACTTCTCCAGCCGTGCCACTTACCAACGGACCAGGCGCAGGTTCTTCTGGTAAAGTTCCCATGATTTTTCTAGCCATATCGGGAAGAGTAAGTGCTTCAAAATAATTTGGATCTTCTTGCATTGATTCCAGCACGGTGTCTGCAGCTATACCACCTAAAGTTGCAATCGGAAATGCAAAATCTGTTCCAACTTCCGCTACACCTAAACCAGTGTCTAGTGCTTTTCTAAAATCAGTAGCCTCTGCTCTTTCTTCAGGAGTCATTCTACCTGCAAGTGTAGAGTACACAGCAAACGGTGTTCCGTATAAACCAGCTGTTTCTGCTCCTCTAAAAATTCTTCCAAGATTTCTAGCAGCAAAATTAGGGGAAATTTTACTAGGGTCGCCAAGTGTATATCTAACTGGACTTCTTAGAGGACCTGTTCTTTCAAACAGTCTACGCGGATCAAGATATCTACCAAGTTTTCTACCAAACTCTATTCCTGTACCTACAACTTTACCTTTTTTACCAAACGCTCCTTTTTCAAGCATTTCTTCCAATGCTTGCAAATAATTCATGCCGCCGTTTGCAAGTCCAACACGTCCACCTTTGTTGTAGCTCAGTCCAGATGTAATACCAACGCCGTGCGACTTTGATACTTCGCCTCCTAACTTAAACATTTTTCTTCTTAAAGCTTGTACCATTAAGTAAATAAACCTCCTAGGTTTGAAAGAATACCAGAAGCAACCATGCCCGCTCCTAATCCTTTTTCCATTCCTGATAATTGCGTCTCCGTTGATCCAATAGTTGTACCACCTTTGTAGCCGCCCATCAATCCAGTTATTTGATCACCTACAAAACCAAGTTGTTCGTACGGTGCATACTGTTGAGATTTACCAAGAGCTGCAGTAGCGTCTAATTCTTTTTGTAATTGATTCTGGAACGTGTCACCGAACGCACTCATGATACCAAACTGTTGCGCTCCAAGTTGTGGTGTTGCTTTAGCCACTTGTAAATTAGCAGCTAGTGCGTTTTGGAATGGAGACATTTGAGCTGCAGCGAGTGATTGGTTTGCCGCTGCTAAACCAGCTTGTCCTTGTAGAGCTGTTCCAAATAATGCTTGATTATCTTGTGCTTGTTTCTGTTGACCTGTAGCGATGTTTAATCCTGAAGCAATATTTTGTGCTTGCGCATTTTGTGCGTTTAGGAACATTTGATTTTTTAAATCAGCCATTGTTTTTGCTGTGCCTAAAGCAGCGTCAGCAGCTAATTGTCCTTGCGCAACCCCGAACCTCGATCCACCAAATGCGTTACCTGCAGAAGAACCAAACTGTGCTTGTTGTTCTGCCACTTGTTGTTGTAAGTCAGCCATGGTCGTATCAATAACTTCTTGTTGATACGGAGTCATGAATTGACCTAAGTTTTGAGGACCTAGAAAACCAGCAGTTTGAGCCAGCGTATTGGCTCCTGCTCCTTGGCCAGCTATGGCAGCTTGTTGTGCAGCATCTGCCATTAACCCTGCTTGTCCTAGTTGTTGTCCTGCTTGTTGTAATGTACCGAGGCCGGCACCTTGAATTTGTGTTGCAGCTTGCCCTGCGTTATCTAAAAATTGTTGAAAGTCTGCTATACCACTACCACTTATACTTGGTTGTCCTGTTGTTGGATTAAAGGTTACATCGAAGCCTTGCTGTGCAAAAGCTTGTTTAGCTGCTTCTTGTTGTAATGCGTTTTGACCTGCTACAAAATCAGTACCTTGAAATTTTGTAGGATCTATTGTTCCTGAAAGAATACCTGTTAATTTTGGACCGTATAAATTTAAGGCGGTTTCAATAGCGGGAGACGATAGTTCCTGTGATCTTTCAATAGTTGTTGCCATTATACTTTTGCCTCTAATGTATTCATTAGGTCATACATTCTTTGTGCGCCTTTATTAACGTCCCCTCCTCCTGCAGCTTTAACTGCATCAGATGTCATAACAAATTCATTCTTTGCTAACATTGCAGGCACATCATCTTTTTTCTCTTTTGCACCCATAGGTATAAATCCGCCTCCGCGTCCATCTATTTGCATGCCAGCTGGTATATTTTTTGTTTGTGGCACGCTTCCGCCGTGTGCCATTGGCATCATGTCATCTATAATCTCTTCTAGTTGTAAAACTTCTGCGTCAGATAAACTTCTTAAAGGTCTTTTAAAAATATCTAGTGCTAAGTTTTCCATCATGTCAAAACGTTCTGCCATTGGGTCAGGGTCAGACATTGCTAGCATTATGCCGCCTTGGTTCATTTCATCACGATCTCCAAGGTATCCTCTTTTTTCCATTTCTTTGTAAAGATCTTTTAAATCTAAATCTTCAAACTCAGGAAAATCTCTTATAAAACTTTCTACTGCATATTTTAAGTCACCACCATTAGCCAATCCAATACGACCACCCATCGCTCTGCCTGTAGGGTTTAGTTCTTTTCTTCTCATTTCGTCAAACATTACTTCTTCGTTTGCACCAGGAGAACCATCAGGGAACAAAGCGTCTCGCTGTATTCTTTTTTGTTCTTCTATTTCTGCTAAAGCATCTTTTCTTTTTTTAGGTTTTACTTCTCCGCCTTTATTAAAAGGTACTGAATAGCCAACACTTACTCCTGTTGGTTGAAACCCTTTAAACTCTGGTGTTACTGATAAAGTACCAGGACCAACACTAAACTCATTAATACTCAAACCGTCATCATCATCTTCGCCGTAAGGATTGTATCCTAAATTAAACCCAAATGGATCTACCTGGTTTTTTGCTAGGACTTCCTCTGCTGGTGTCATCTTGTTAGCGTTGGGGTCGTTATTAGTATTAGTATTAGTATTAGTATTAGTATCAGTGGTGTCTGTGCTAGGATCTCCTTTGTTACCAGAATTATCTCCTGTTTGTGATCCACCCATGTTTCCGGCTACACCGCCACTAACTCCTGCTCCTGCACCTTGATCACCAGACGAACTACTCGCACCAGCGTCCATGCCACCACCCTTCAATGCTACACGTCCACCGGTATTCATATCATCTCTCATAACACCAGCACGTTTCATTACTTCCATTTGTTGATCTGGTGACATCAGTTGAAATTCTATAAATTCTCTGTCAGTTAATCCTTCAGCGAAACGTTCTATTACATCTTTAAAACTCATTCCTCCATTCATAAGTCCTACACGACCACCTTTTTTAATTGGTATTCTGTCTACTAAATTAAGACCAGAATAATTTAATCCTGGGAACATAGGTCTTTGTACAGCAGCAAACTCAGGGAAAGGATTTGGAAGCATATTATACTTACCACCCATCGCAGCCCCTAGAGGAGCAAAGTAAGCATTAAGTTCATCATCAGTATATAAATTTTTACCTTGTTGTAAGAAAGAATCATAAGCTGCTTGTGTCATACCACCATCATCTAGTGTGCCTTTTTCAACAGGAGCGTTTGCTTGATCCATTGCCATCATCGTTGTCCCCATAGATATAGGACCTAATGTATTCAATCCTATATTTGTAGGAGGCGGTCCACCTGGAAGTAAACTACTTGCGCTTACCATGCCCTCTCCTAGTCCTGCAAAAGGTTTACCTATGATAGGGGTTTTAGCTATACCAGCAGCCGTGCTACTTAATATGCCTTGGTTACTTGCTAGTTGTGCTGCTGCTTGATTAGCTTTTTGAGCATTTAATAAACTTGCTCCTCTAGCAGAAACAGATGCTTGTGGCATCTGACTAGCTTGTTGAGCCAAAGCTTGGTTGGCGCCGTGAATACCTGCTAGTGATCCAGCAGCTGCCAGAGCTTGGTTTCCTAAACTAATTCTACCTGTGGTTCTTGCTGAACCGGCAGCCGTCAGCAACTGCGGTAATGCAAACTTTAACATAGGACTCAATCCCTGCATGCCTGGAATAAACATAGCAGCGATAGGTAGAATAGGCGCTATTTCTTTTGGTGTTACTTTTTTTAATGTTTTAGTTAATTTTTTCTTAATCGATCCCATTATAACCAATGCTCCTTAGTGGTAACTTTAAAGTGATTTTTAATTAAACCGTTAGGTGCAAATCTAACCCACTGAACTGTTTTACCTGGTCCTAGTAGATGTGTAAAAAATGTTTTATTATACTTCATACTGTTGTGCCCTTTTGTGTATATCGAATCTATTACCCAAGTATTTTCTCCAGTTCTCCAATCATTAATATCTAATGATTTTTCGTCTAAAAATTTTTGTTCCGTTTTGTCATCTAGATAAGCCCAGTTTGTAAAACCATAAATTCCATCATCGTCTCTGTGAATAGAATATTGGCTTAGTACTAATGACGGGTAAATGTGATAATAGATGTCTTTTATTGTTTCGTTAGACCATAACGGATAGTGTTCTTTGTATAGTCCTATGATATCTAATAGATCATCCATATTCTACCGCAAGGTGGTTAGTCTTGTTATTCTCCTGATCCAGAACCTAATGGTATCTGAACCACTTTAACCTGTATATCGGTGGCCTTGTGCTCTGCCCAAGACTTACCGCAATTACTGCAGACTCCTGTAGCCTGTTCATGTGAATCTACCTCATTTCCACAATTTTTACAATATATTCTCTCATATACTTCAGGTTGTACAACTGGGACCTCTTTGCCTTCTATTATCTGATGTCCCAAAATCTTTGATTCTTGTATCTTTTTCACTATGATATCTCCAATACTGATACAATTACGTGTAAAGCACCGCCAGCACTGGCCGTAACTTTGATAGCATCGCTGTCCTCAACAACCAGTGGTTGTGATAATATTTCTACAGCTGTGTTTGCAGCTATTGATAAGACACTGGTTATGTTTATGTTTGAGCCAACACTAGAGTCTGTGTTTACAATATCAGCTGTCACAGCGCCTCCTGATACATTACAAATACGAATGGATCTTATTATTGCCTGTACAGGTTTTTGTGGTGGTGTGGTAGATACATCAGCTGTGGGCACAGTATAAACTGTTGTCTGTGCTGTGTTTGCCAAAGCAACGCTTCTATTTTTATATACGTC
>MDSY01007861.1_pt1 | contig 11274 bp, 7 predicted proteins | sample 811131 | NCBI WGS metagenome assembly MDSY01 (sample SAMN05326643, study PRJNA326480) | marine metagenome | isolation source: seawater | place: Atlantic Ocean: South West | collected 2010
AGAAATCTCGCTCCTAGCCAAGTCCTACAAACTGCCAGGCCGGGATCACTGGGGCGCCGTACAGACGGTCTTCTTCGCCGGTGGCGGTGTGCGCGGCGGCCAAGTGATCGGAGCTTCAGATAAGCTGGGCGGGTACCCGGCAGCCGATCCGCAGACACCGGAGAATTTTGGGGCCACAATCTACCAAGCTCTGGGCATCCCTCCGGACATGATGTGGCACGACTCCGCCAACCGGCCACACAAGATTTATCACGGCGAACCAATCTCAGGCCTTATGGGATAACTTGGCAAAGCGCTGACCAAGCGGCAGTTCATTGACCAGCCTTGGCTTCGAAACGGTCAAGTGATTTTTGAAACTGCACTTTTTCCTGCTGATCGCGGGCAAGGCTTAGGGCCTTCTTTTGCAGCTTGATCGCCTCGTCAACCTTACCGCTCTCGAACAACGATAGCGCATAGGTGTCAATGATCTGCGGGTGGTTCCCTTCGGTAAGATCGTAGGCTGCCTTGGCTGCTGCACGAGCGAAATCCAGATCACGAAATTTCACCGCGTCATCAGTCAATACCGCCCACGCGATGTTGCAGGATACCTCGGCATTGTCTTTCACAAGGCTCAACAGTTCGTCGCCAATATTCCTTGTCTCAGCTCCTTTCCTTCCCTCAACGAGACGCTCCCAATATTCCACGGAGAGTTGCTGCAACCTGATCTGTGCCTGCTCCTTGGCAATTTCTTCCTCGAGCAAGAAGGTTCCATTTACCAGCCGATCGATCACGTCATCGAGCCCGTTCTTCGGATGGCCGACCCAAACAATGCGATCCTTTTGATCCACCACAAAAGTCGCCGGAATGCCTGTCTGCCCGTAGGCACGCATATAGGCCTGAGACATGGTATCGCCCTTCTCAATCGCAACAGTGTAATCCATCTTTTTGTCCTGCCGCCGGACGAAGCGTTCGACGGTGGCCTTGGGTTCGTCGGTGATACCGATCACGGTCACACCCTTGCTCTTGTACTTCTCCTGCAACTCTGTCAGGTGCGGAATACTGTCGCGGCATGGCCCGCACCATGTTGCCCAAAACTCAATAACGTGAATTTTCTTTTCATCGGCCTTTGCCAAATCCACCGGATTGCCCTTGATCCAGTGCTCGATCTGCAGCTTGGGGGCCTGAGAACCGATGTTGGCAGCATGTGACGATGAAAGGGCACAGGCTAGTGCCGCGCCAAAAAGAATTGAAAAAGTCGTTTTCATAGTGCCGGCTCGACAGTCTTGGCCAAAGAGTGGCGGGTGGCGACCCCATTTTCAGTCTTGGCCAAAAAAAATCAGCCGCCCGTAGCACGATGATCCAACATGCCTATTCCATTGGACCGGTTGTTTTGACGTTGCGCTGTCAGTGCGAGTCATTAGCATTCTGCCGTTCCGTTTCGGTGTGATGCATGCCTTCCTAATAATTTTTTTATTTGGCTCGGCTTTGGCTTTGCCTGTCGGAGGTATTGTTAATGCGTCGCCCCACCAGACAGTGGCTCCAAGCCTGAAGCATTGGTCCTTTCAACGGCCAACAAATCTGACCGTTCCGAATGTCAATGATTGCAAATGGCCAAGGTCAGATATGGATCGCTTTCTTCTCTCAAAGCTTGAAGAAGCCGAGATAGCTCCGCTTTTCAAAACTGACAAAGGAACCCTGATCCGCCGCGCGACCTACAATCTCACCGGTCTCCCACCAACCCCGAATGAGATCGATAACTTTAAGCAGGACTCAACACCACAGGCGTTCGCAAAGGTAGTCGACCGACTACTGGCATCCCCACGTTATGGCGAACGCTGGGGGCGCCACTGGCTGGATGTCGTACGGTATGCGGATACTGCCGGCGAGAACACCGATATGCCGGTGGCTGATGCGTGGCGATATCGCAACTACGTCATTCGCTCCTTCAATGAGGATAAACCATTCGACCGATTCATCCGCGAGCAATTGGCAGGGGATATTCTGGCTAAGGCCGATCCAAATATTTCGGCGGAGCAATACAGCGAACTGGTCACCGCCACCGGTTATCTTGCGATTTCTCGGCGCCACGGACACGACGCAAAAAAAGATCACTATCTTACCATCGAGGACACGATCGATACGCTGGGCAAATCGTTCCTTGGGCTCACTATTGCCTGTGCGCGTTGCCATGATCACAAGTACGACCCCATCTCGGCGCAGGACTACTATGGCCTTTATGGTATCTTCGCCAGCACGATTTATTCGTTTCCCGGCTCGGAGGGAAACAAGACCATCACCGATCTGATGCCACTAAAGCATTCGTCTGAAACTACCGCACGCGCAACCGAATGGAAGAAAAAGAAAATCGAGCTGGAACAAAAAGTAGCCCATTCCAAAAAGGCGCTCGCTGACGCTTCCGCCAAGTTCGCCGAACTGGACAGCCAACAGGCTACTCTACTCGGCGAGGGGCAGATCAATATTCGCGAAGAACAGTCATTTAACGTCGATGAATTGGCCGTGCAGCGGGGCGATATGATACAGCTGATCGTTGATCCAAAAAGCAACTACGGTGCAGACACAACGATAATTGAGTGGGAACTAAGCGAGATCCGCAGCGAGAAGCAAAGCTGGAACTTGAAGGAGGATATCCTCGATAATTTTCTCATCAGCAACCCTCACCCGGACCGGCTTGGCAACCCACGGACATGGGCGTTTCTCGACGCCCGCAAGCCAGGAAAACTGCTAACCGAGCCGGTGAAGGACAATGAGAACCGCATAGGAAATCACGTCTGGCGGGTCAGCCCGCTGCCTTCGGTTTTCGTCAATGCGAATAAGACCCCGATCGCTGCGTGGACCACGTTGCCGCCAAGGACCTTTTTTGTGCATCCGGCGGCAGACGGCCCGGTGGCAGTAGGTTGGATCAGCCCGATCGAAGGCCGCGTTCGCATTCGTGGCCTCGTGAAAGACGGCCACCCGTCCGGCGATGGCGTTGGATGGAAGTTGGTTCACAAAAAGGGCAATTTTCTGCAAGTCATCACAAAATCCCAGTCGGAACTGGCAGCACTTCAGATAGCGCAAAATAAAGTGGCCCAGTGGATGAAAAAGGAGATTAAAATCGACCATGCATACGGTGCGGCCGAGGGAAAGATGGTTGACGAAAAACTGCATCGCCGCGGCGATCCGACCGATGTGGGTGAAACGATCCCACGCAAAAACATTGACCTGCTCGGCGGCCAAAAAGTCACCGAAGGTAGCGGCCGGCTACAGTTGGCGGAATGGATTGGTAACCCGGAAAATCCGCTGACCGCTCGTGTAATCGTGAACCGCGTGTGGCTCAACCACTTCGGTCGCGGCCTCGTGACTACTCCCAACGACTTTGGCACACAGGGCCAGACACCCTCGCACCCGAAACTACTCGACTGGCTGGCGCATCGCTTCGTGCAGAACGGCTGGTCAATCAAAAAACTGCACCGGCTAATTATGAACACGGCCACCTACCAGCTTGAAGCTGGCGGTGGGCAAGAACAGAAATTGTACGGCTCATTTCAGCCGCGACGGCTCAGTGCCGAGGAATTGCGAGACTCGCTGCTTGCGATTGGCCAAACGCTCGACTACTCGACACCAACATCGCATCCGTTTCCTAGCACCCGTAACTACACGCAACACAACCCTTTTCGGGCCAACTACGAGCACAACCACCGCAGCGTTTTCCTGATGACCCAGCGAATACAGCGGCGACCGTTGATGGCTTTGTTCGATGGCGCTGATGCCAACGCGAGCACCGGGCAGCGCCGACTGAGCAATGTACCGACACAGGCACTCTACTTTTTGAATAACGATTTTTTGCACCGCCAGGCGGCAGCCTTGGCCAAGCACTTGGCCAAGCACAACGAGGATTCAAGCGGACGTATTTGCAAAGCTCATCAACTCGCGCTTGGCCGGTCGGCCACCGAGGCTGAAATTGAACAGGCTTGTGAATTCATCACCTCCTATACCGCAGCCGCGGATGAAGCCCGTGCCTGGGACGCGTGGTGCCGTGTCCTGCTAAGCAGCAATGAGTTTTTATATGTAAACTGACATGAAATCGTTCCGCCAAAACCACAGTCGGCGACACTTCCTGCGATCCATGGTCGCCGGCTCAATGATGATGCCAGCGCTGGTCTCCGACATGATGGGAACGGAACAGGCCAACCAGTACGCGCCCCAGAAGACCCATTTTTACCCGCGGGCCAAGCGGGTGATTTTTATCAACCTAAGCGGCGGTGTTTCGCATCTCGACACTTTCGATCACAAACCGCAGCTCTATCGCGACCATGGTAAGGAGATCGACAAGGGGGATCACCCGGAAATCCAGAATCGACCCGGCTACGAACGAATTTTTCTCAAAACACCCCAGTGGCAGTTCAAACGGTACGGCCAATGCGGCAAGGAAGTCAGCTCACTTTTCCCGGAAGTAGCCCGATGCGTGGATGACATAGCATTCATCAACAGTATGCACACCAGCCACTCGAACCACTACAATGCCACGCTTGGCATGCACACCGGCTCGTTCACAGTAACGCGCCCGAGTATTGGCGCCTGGGTGAGCTACGGACTGGGCACAGAAAACCAGAATCTACCATCGTTCATCGTAATCGCCCCGCACTCGCCCTACGCAGGCGGACAGGTTTGGGGTTCGGACTTCTTGCCGGGGGCTCATCAAGGCACGCGCGTTGTACCGGGCAGAAACCCGGTTTCCAATATCAAACCTCGCGTGCCTGATAAACTGCAGGTATTGGAACTGGCGGCTCTACGCCAACGCAACCAGCAGCACTTGGCAAACAAGCCGGCCAACCCGGAATTGGCAGCGAGAATGCGGGCTTTCGAGACTGCGTTCGGCATGCAGATGGCGGTGCCGGAAGCGTTTGACTTCTCTCGCGAAACTGCTGCCGCTCATTCATTATACGGATTGGAACACGGCCAAACCGACGGCCTTGGCTGGCAATGCCTCGCGGCTCGCCGCTTGGCTGAGCGTGGAGTTCGCTTCATCGAGTTGATCCATACTGGATCCTCTGGAAACTGGGATTCACATGGCGACATGATCGATCATGAACGCTTAGCTAAGCAGGTCGACCGACCCATATATGGGCTGCTTACCGACCTCAAGCAACGCGGCCTGTTTGAAGACACGTTGGTTGTCTGGGCAACAGAATTCGGCCGGACACCATTCAACAGCTCAGCTGACCACAAAGGTCGAGAACACCACAATTGGGCATTTACCACCTTTCTTGCCGGAGCAGGCGTCCGGGCTGGACACACGCATGGCGCGACGGATGAAATTGGACTTAAATCTGTTGTGGACCCTGTCCACACCCACGACTTCCACGCAACAATCCTGCATCTGCTTGGGCTCAACCACGAGAGGCTCACCTACTTCCATGATGGCCGCGACTTCCGCCTGACGGACGTTTCTGGCAAGGTTGTAAACAACGTGCTGACCTAACCAAAAACAAAGTTACATGCCCAAAATCGTCGTCACTGATTTCACATTTCCCAACCTCGAGATTGAACAGCAAGTGCTTCAGCTGAGCGGCTGTACACTGACTGGACACCATTGCCAAACACCTGAAGCACTGATCGAAGTTGTGCGAGATGCCGATTATGTACTTACCCAGTTCGCACCCGTGAACGCTGATGTCGTGAATGCGATGGAGCGAGCGAAGGTTATCGTCCGATATGGCATCGGTTACGACAATGTTGACCTAGATGCAACTCGGGCGCGGGGCATCCCAGTCTGCAATGTGCCGGAATTTTGCACTGACGAGGTGGCCGACCATGCTCTTGGCCTGATGTTGGCCGCCACACGATGCCTGTTTAAAAATCACCATTCCACTACGAAAGGGGACTGGGGATTAGCCGTACCACTCGGCAAGATGAAAACGTTGGCTCGGTTGACCGTTGGAATCGTCGGCCTTGGCCGAATTGGCCGTGCCGTGGCCAAGCGATTAGTTGGTTTTGGTTGCAGAATGCTGGTCTATGACCCAGCAATCGGCGATGAGAAAATTGAGAAGGAAGGAGGCGAGCCGACCTCTTTGGATAAACTGTTGGCCAATAGTGATCTAATATCCCTCCACTGTCCATCAAGCGAAACAACACGGTGGATTATAAACGAGTCTTCGATTGCGAAGATGAAGTCGGGCGCAATTCTGATCAATGTGAGCCGCGGCGACCTCGTTGATCCTGCCGCACTTATGGTTGCGCTTGGCGAAGGGAGGATCAGCGCCGTCGGATTGGATGTGTTTTCGCCAGAACCGATCCCAAAAGACCATCCAATCCTGCGAATGGAGAACGTCATTGTCGGCTCGCACATTGCTTCCGCTAGCGAACAGGCCGCGATCACCCTGCGTGAGTCCGCGGCGTCAACCATACTCAAGGCAATTAACGGGGAGCCGCTGTCCAACATCGTCAACGGAGTATCCAGTTGAAGATCCGGTATGAGTGATTCCCAAAAAACCGAAACCAATAAAAATCAACTGCCCTCGTGGGGTAAGGAGCAACTGCCTGAACCAAAACCGTTAAGCTGGCGCAATTGGACTGGGTTTGTCGGACCTGGGCTCGTGATGTGTGGGATTCAACTTGCCGGCGGTGAATGGCTTGTCGGCGCGGAAATCACCGCAAGGTATGGCGGCGGATTGATGTGGATCGCAGCAGTCGCCATCATTTGCCAAGTTTTTTACAACATGGAATGTGGGAGGTACGCGCTGTTTTGTGGTGAGCCAGTGTTCACCGGGATGATGCGTAGCCGACCTGGGCCAAGGTTCTGGATGGGGGTGTTCCTGTTATTAAGCCTTGGGATGTTCATCCCCGCGCTTTCAACCCAAGGGGCAGCAGTAGTTGCCTCCATCATACAAGGTCAACCAGCCAGCGAAACCGACCGCGCGCTGGTGATCACGCTGGCGTACGTGATACTCGGGCTGGTTTCGGTTCCCATCCTTCTTGGTGGCAAGGTATTCAACATGATGCAGGTAGTATTCACCGCCAAAGTTGTGATCGTGCTGGGGTTCTGCCTGGTCGTTGGCATATTTTTCGTTAGCGCAGAAAACTGGGGCAAGGTATTCGGCGGTTTTTTCAAGATCGGCACACTACCGGTTCAGGATGCAAACGGAAAAGAGACAGTGACAAATGTATTTGTACACCGCTTTGAACACGGGGTTTGGCCGACTTTGTTCCTTGGCAACATCGCCCTGCTCGGAGCCTTTGCGGGTTACGCGGGCGGGGGCGGATTGGGTAATGCAACCTACAGCAACTTCGTGAGAGACAAAGGCTGGGGTATGGGTAGTATGGTGGGGGCGATCCCAAGTGCAATAAGTGGCCGCAAGATCACACTAAGCCATATTGGCAAAACGTTCGAAGTCAACGATGAAAACATCAAGCGCTGGAACGGGTGGTGGAATTACATCCGCACCGATCAACTGTTAATCTGGATGCCTGGATGCTTCATGGGAATGGCGTTACCAGCACTTATCTCGCTTCAGTTTTCCCCGCACTCCCCGATGTTCAATGATCCTGATCGGCTTGACTGGGCTCAAGCCATCATCAGCGCAGACGGAATGCGGCATGCGTTCACGCCAGGAACAGGTCTCTCCAATTTTTTCTGGGTGACCACCTGTCTCGTTGGCCTGGTGGTGTTACTGCCCAGTCAAATGTCCATCGTCGAAGATGTCTGCAGGCGCTGGACGGATATCTTGTGGTCCGGCAGTCAGACCGTTCGCGAAAAAATGCGCCCCGATCAGGTGCGGCGGATCTATTACTCCATACTCACAATCTACGTCCTTTGGACATTTGTCTGTGCGACAATTTTCCTGTTTTACAGTAAACCTAAGATCATGGTGCTCATTGTCGCAAACCTCAATACAATCGGCATTGGCTTCACGGCATTTCTGATCCTACGGATGAACTGCCGGCTGCTCCCGGCGCAGTTGCGGCCTCGTTGGTATCAACGCGCGGGAATGATCGGGTGTGGCGTCTTTTACCTGGGCATGGCAACCATCGTTTTTTTTCAGACGCAGATGCCGTTAATACGCGAGATTTTTTCCTTTTAATCATTTAATGCAACCATGACCAACTCACTCTTTAAACTAAAAGGAAAGGTCGCAGCCGTGTCCGGCGCGGCCAGCGGTATGGGCCGTGCAATGTTGCTTGCCCTCGCGGAGGCCGGGGCGGATATGGTTGCGATCGACTTGAACGAGGAGGGTGCCCATGATGTTGCCAAAGAAATCGAGGGATTGGGCCAAAAATGCCACGTTGCCAAGTGCGATGTATCCAATCCAGACGATATTCGGACAATATTCGCGAGCATCGACGATGCATTCGGCCAAATCGACTTCCTCGGCAACGTTGCCGGCGAAGCCGTTCGTGAAAAACCAGAAACGATTGATCTTAAAGACATCGAATACTCCTGGCGCAACCTCGTGCTGGGCCGCTTTTGCTGTTGCCAGGAGGCAGGCCGGCGAATGCTCGCACAGGGCAGCGGCAGCATTGTCAACATCGGCTCTCTCGCCAGCGTCTCTGCATTGGGGCGCGGGCACATAGGCTACAGCATGGCCATGGGCGCGGTGGCCCAGATGACCCGAGAGTTGAGTACAGAATGGGCACATCGCGGCGTCCGGGTGAATGCCATCCTACCGGCACAGGTAATGAACGAGGGACTCCAGAAGCGGATCGACTCTGACCCGGGGATTCGAGATCGTTTTCTGAGTGGTATTCCTTCCGGAAGGTTTGGTCATCCTGACGACATTCGCGGGCTGTCTGTTTTTCTTGCGTCTGATGCGTCGTCATGGATCACAGGCGCGCTCATCCCCATGGATGGCGGCAATCTAGCCCAGAACGCCGGAGGCTCGCATGGTAATGAGGCCTTCAAAGAATAACCCGCAAATGATCGCCGCCAAGAAAACCGGTCTGATTCTTTATCGCCAAATGCAGCTTATCCGCCAAACGGAACTGGCTCTGGCGAAAGCACACCAGCGTGGTCTTGTTCACGGTGCTTGCCACACATATGTCGGACAGGAGGCGATTGCCGCTGGTGTATGCCATCATCTGCACCGGAAAGATGTCGTTTTTAGCACGCACCGCGGTCACGGGCATGCGCTAGCCAAGGGTATGGAGCCGGAGGAACTGATTGCAGAGCTGTTTGGTCGAAAGACCGGATGTTCCCAAGGCCGCGGAGGTAGCATGCACCTGTTCAAACCTGAGATTGGGATGATGGGCACCAGCGGTATCGTCGGGCCCTGCATTCTTCAAGCTTGCGGAGGTGGCTACAGTTTCAAGTTGCTGGGCCAAAACAACGTGGCTGTGGCTTTTTTTGGGGATGGAGCCGTTAACAATGGCGCCTTCCATGAAGGTCTCAATATGGCCAGCATCTGGAAACTACCGGTCCTTTTTGTCTGCGAAAACAACCATTTCGCAACCGAGGTGTCGTTCGATTATTCCAGTAGCAATCCGAATGTCGGACGGCGTGCGGAGCAGTACGGCATGAACGGAATTGAAGTCGATGGCAACAATGTGAGCGAGGTTGAGCAGGCCGCTAAAGAGGCCATTGAACAGGCCCGACATGGTGGCGGCCCAACATTGATAGAGTGCAAAACCTACCGTACCAGGGCACATGCCGAAGGGATGTCAGACTTCAACTACCGCACACATGAGGAGGTAGAACGATGGAAAGAACGATGCCCAATCCGCCAGTTTGGGAAAGCACTGATTGAATTGGGAAAGGCCGAGGCTGAGGAACTAAAGACCATCGAGGATGAGATCGCGGAACTAGTCGCGCTTGGCCAGATAGAAGCTGAGCAGGCCGCCTGGCCTGATTCAGAAACAGCTACCAGCCATGTCTTTTGCGAGGATATCCAAACTGTTCCTAAACCACCCGAACCTAGCGACAGAGAGATGACATATGTAGGCGGGACACTTGAAGCATTGGCCTTTGAGATGAAACGCAACCCGGCCATCTTTGTAATGGGTGAGGGCATTGGCCAGCGAGGCGGCAATTTCGCCACCACGCTTGGCCTGCACCAAGAATACGGAGCAAAACGGCTTTGCGACACTCCGATTTGCGAGCGGGGTTTCGTCGGGCTCGGATGCGGCGCTGCGATGACCGGCTCACGACCGGTAATCGATTTCATGTTTATCGACTTTATAAACGATGCCTTCGGCGAGCTCATCAATCAGGTAGCCAAGATGCGCTACATGAGCAGTGGCCGTTTGAAGATGCCTATTCTTCTTCGGGGCTGCATCGGCATCGGACACAGCGCAGCCACGCACCACTCAGGGAATTACGCCTCCATCTATTCGCACATCCCGGGCATTCGCGTAGTGTTGCCATCGACACCATATGATGCAAAGGGCCTGTTTCATCACGCTCTGCGTTGCAATGATCCTGTACTGTTCCTTGAACACCGTGAACTGATGGCAACCAAGGGCAAGGTTCCTGAATCAGATTACGAGATTCCTTTTGGACAAGCGAGAGTCGCACGCAATGGATCCCACGCCACCGTCGTCGCCCTGTCTCTGATGGTACACCACACACTGGCAGCAACTGAAAAACTGGCCGAGGAAGGCATCTCAGTCGAGGTGATCGATCCCCGAACAGCGTCCCCATTGGATTTCGACACTATCCTTGAATCAGTATCCAAGACTGGCCGATTACTGGTGGTAGATGAAGGGTTTGGCCCATGCAGCCTAACCTCGGAAATCGCAGCTCGCATAGCCGAGGAAGGTTTCGATGAACTCGACGCGCCGGTCAAGCGGCTTAATGGACTCCACACGCCCATTCCCTACAGCCCACCACTGGAACAGGCCATCGTACCCAACCCGGACGACATAGAGGACGCCATCCGCAACCTACTGGAGGAGTAATCATGGCAACGAAAGTAACGGTACCACGCATGGGCTGGTCGATGGAGGAGGGCACATTTCAGGAATGGCTCAAGACAGACGGTGAACGGGTCGACGTAGGGGACATGCTATTTATCTTGGAAGGAGATAAGGCCTCGCAGGAAGTTGAATCATTTGACGCCGGCTATCTGCGCCTTCCCCCGGATGCACCAAAACCCGGAGATAACGTCATAGTAGGCCAGCGACTGGCCTTTCTCGCCGACGAGAACGATCTTGAGCCATGGAAGGACACACCTCAGCACTCCACGGCACACACTCCTAGACCGCCGGACGGTAAAGCGACTGGGGACGCCACATCACAAACAGAGCCACAGAGCCACGGAAAAAACATCTCCCCGAGAGCCATTCGATTGGCATCCCAGTTGG
>MDSY01158532.1_pt1 | contig 11274 bp, 6 predicted proteins | sample 811131 | NCBI WGS metagenome assembly MDSY01 (sample SAMN05326643, study PRJNA326480) | marine metagenome | isolation source: seawater | place: Atlantic Ocean: South West | collected 2010
AATCGACTTTATTACCTTGACTTAATAAAACATCTCCTTTTTTAATTTTTTGATGTGTTGAAATAGTCATTACATATTGCTTAGCTGCAAAGCTCAGGTCAATTTTGTTAGATAAATATTTAATTAATCCATTCATATCTTGTGATTTTACAAAGACTATACCATAAAAAAGATGTTCTGGGCTCATTGGCATTAATTTAATTAATACCAGAAATAAAAAAAAGGTCATTTATTTTTAAAAATAACCTGCCCTATAAGGCTCTCCTTGTAGGTTCTCGTTCGAACCGCTTTTGGAAGGATTTAAAAAAATTTAGGGAATGAAAAAAGCCACTCTAATTGAGTGGCTTACTTCTTAATTTTTATTTGAATTTATCTAGAAATATATTTCTTCTGAACACTACCATCATCATAGATATAAAATAATACTGTGTTCGTTTTAAATAGAGTTTCCTTACCTAAAACATCAACAATTTTAACAAGTGATCGCTTGTTAATAAATTTAGCTTCTTCAATACCTAATTCTACGTTTTGATCAACGCCTAAATTATCGTGAACAAAAGTCCATTTTTCAGTGTACACACCTAATGGAAATAAAGGAGAGGGTGCCATATCCTCAGTAATCACCCAGGATAACTGATCTTCAATTAAACAATTAATAGGAAATCCTTCATGAATTGCAGCATGATTAGTAAAGTGTGCAGAAACATTAATTGTATCAGTAATTGAAATATCGTGATAGAATATGTAATGCGCATCATCAACAATAGTATCTTTTGTAATCAAATTACCTTGCATATCTGTAATTTCCCATACTACAATATTAGATTCAGAGGGCATTGTATAAACAGGACCTCCATGATATAAACTTACCATGTGTTCTTGTGAGCCTACATTTACTGCCATACCTGTTTGATCACAATCCCCTGTGAATATATTTTGCGAAAGTAATAATTGATTTATGCATGAAACAATAAACAACAATTGTAAAGTTCTTTTCATTTTTTGTAAATTAGATTTTAATAGCCTGTTTTGATTTTTACAAATATTAAAAATATTAATTGATTTAAATTCACGGATTGCCGTGAAAGTAGATTTTAGCAGACAATTAACTGTTTGACATCCTTATAACTTCAAGAATTAATGCAATTTTCATGTATTTTGAGTTAGAAATATCGAATTCGACATACATCCTCCTCAAAGATGAGCTAACCCCCTCAAGAGATAGGTGTGCTTGAATAGCTAATTTTTTATTTGATATCACAGGATTATCTAATAAAATTTCTAGAACCTTCCAATCTGTTGGATTTAACTTTCGTTTTATATTGCGTTCAACCCTAGGGCGATTTAATTTAACTGACTTCATTTTAAAGGGCAAAGATAAACTCGATTTTTTCTTTAGAAATTCTAACTTTTCAATCAAGAGCAATTTTTCTTGTTGATATTTGTTTGACCGGTATTTAAAGAAAATTAAAATTGTAATAAATAAAATAAGAACAAAAAATAGTAACCAATAAAATTGATGTGTTTGTTTGAGTTTTAATAAATTTTGATTTTTTTGATTAAGAATCTTAGTGTCAAAAATTTTCTTCTCGTATTCACCAGTAAGAACTTCTCTTACCATAGTTAATTTTTTGTCATCAATAAGAAGGCTATCCAAATATAATATATACTTATCGTGCATTGCAAGCGCTAGTGCTATACGATTTTGTTTTTTATAATATTGATACATAAGATTGTATGCATCTGATATAATGGAGTGATTTGAACTATTTTCTGCAAGCGCTATAATATCATAAGCTAATCCAATAGCCATTTCTGGGTTTGAGCTTAATAATAGCTCCGCTTTTAAAAGTTTACCACTAGCAATACCATTTAGATTTCCTATATTTTCTTTGAAAAATAAACTTGTATCAATTAAACCTAATGCCCTATCAAAATCTCCATAATCTCTTTTTAAAATTGCCATCTGATGATAATAATCTCCTAATGACCAATTGTTGTTCGCGTATTTTAATAATTCATAGGATTTATCTAAATAAAATAAAGCAGAATCCAACTTATCTATTTGAAGATAATTTGCGCCAATATTCAACCAAATGTTTCCATTTGTTTTTTCTAAACCGACCTTCTTATAATACTTCATTGCTTTAAAGAAATAAACAGAAGCTAAATCCTCCATATTAAGATCATCGTATAAAAGCCCAATATTATTCACCACATCTCCAAGAAAACCAAATTCCTCTAATTCTAAAAGAGTTTGTTCACTCCTCATGAAGTACTTTACAGCTTGTTGATAATTATCTTGTTCTCTAAAAATATTACCAATATTTACATTTAAACGGGCCACTCCTAGAGAGTCTTTCATTAATTCTCTTATCACGACTGCATTATTTAAAAAACTCTTAGAGCTATCAATTTCTCCAACAATAAAAGATATGATTGCCATTTCATTGAAAGCACGAGCCAATTGATCTTTAGAATCAACACTTTTAGCTAAATCCAAATGATATTGTGCCACTAGCATTGAAGAGTCGGGGAGACTAAACGTGTTTTGATCATAGTACTTATTAATTGCATCAAAACGAATTGAATCGGGTAAATTTTGATCCATCCAAATGTTGTGAAGTGAATCATATTTAACAAATCCAATACATGAATTTTGAGGAAGTACAACAAGGGCTACAAAAAGGAAAAATACACGCATTTAAGAAATGTTAAGCTGGTTTTAAAAACAATCACTAATTAACAAAATAAATAATATAAAGATTCACGCATAGGCGTGAAATTGGCTCTAAAGTGATAGTATGTGATAGATAAGAGGTGAGATAGGTCAGGTTATTTTTAAAAATAACCTGACCTATAAGGCTCTTCTTGTTGGTTCTCGTTCGAACCGCTTTTGGATGGATTTAAAGAAGTTTGAAAAATAATTCCGTCAATTAAAATATAATTGGATAAACTAGTAAAATTTAATATACTTCTTTCTATTTTGAATATATGGAAGTCCATTAGGAGCTTCTTTTAATCCTCGACCGAGTAAATCATAAATTTTATCATTTCTAGTCATTTTAGGGATTATCTCTTCGATACCAACGGAATTGGATAAATTTAATAATGGGTCATTATTTAGTATACTATCAATATTAATAAACTCATCTCCTTCCTGATAAATCAAATATTGAAACCCATCAGTAAGCATCTCGTCATTTGTAAATAACCCGGCCGTTATTAGTTGAGGAGGGCTGTATGGGTTATGATGATTTTCAGAAGAATTGTCATAAGTATGTTCAGCATACAAAGTGTATTCAGAAGGTACTTTTACTAAATTTTTATAGAAATAGTACTCTTGATGTTCAAAATCCCATTTATCAATTTTTATTAAAGGAATTGTATCTGATTCATAGTAAGCATAACTTAATATATCAGTACATATTTTGTGAGAATGAGGTAATGCAGAAAAAATTGAAATCGGTACATCGATATCAGTTGATTCAGTTGATATTTTTTTTATTTCATTTGGAAGTATGAAGAAATCTTCTTCCCAATATTGCAAAGGAATCTCTGTGTAAACATCTCTTATATCAGTAGCATCCTCAGGGTAAAAATAAATTCTTATTTGAATATTAACCTCCATTCCGAAACTAGGTCCCAAAGAAGTGTAGAATGGTGTGTGAACCTGAAGAATTAAATCTGCATTTTCGGGAATCTTAATACCAATTTTTAATTCAGGTGAGTTTGGAAAAACTACAGGATTTGCTCCTGGTGCATAACTACCTACCATAATATCACCAAATAGAACAGCACTATTCCCGCTTAAATCATTTTGAACCATACCTGATTCATCTGCATTTATTACTATATGATGCGCTAATTCTGGATTCTCAGGAATTATTTCGATTGCTCTAATATACCTTTCTGATGAAATACCAGTGGGAACAACTATAGTGTTATATACGTCTTGATCAGTTGCATTAACGGTAAATGTTGGAGAGTTAAGAATTAAATCTGGTGTGCCATTTAATTGAGTTTCAGGGAAAAAAGGAGCTAATGGAATTTGAGTTATATCACCTAATGGAGCTCCTTCAATTATCCAATTCAAAAGATTCTCTTTTTCAATTTCAGTTAAAACGCGTTCATTCACAAAATGCAGGTAATTTGTATCAGCAGCCCATGGAGGCATTGATCTTTCAGAGACTTCATGATAGATTGATGGCAAATTTGAATAAACCTCTTCATAATTTAATACTGAAAAAGGAGCACCCCCGCCTCCACGATGACAAGGAGCACACTTTTCATGTAAAATTGGGGCAATATCTGAAAAAGTGTTTTGACAAATAGTTTTGGTACTTAAAAGGCAAAAATGAATAAACAATATAATGTGGAATATATTTTTCATAAGTTTGATAAAATAAATGATTTTTTGCTAAACTACTTTTTTTTATTTTAACTAGTATAACTATTTTTAAAAATAACCTGAGCTATAAGGCTCCCCTTGTAGGTTCTCGTTCGAACCGCTTTTGGAAGGATTTGAAAAGACTCTCGTTTATTTCTGCTGAATTACCAGAGGATATGTAAAGGACAAATCATTCATATGAATTCTTACAAAACACATTTGTGGCACTAATTCAGCTAGACTTATGGCTACTTTAGTAATTGATTTTGACTCGGTAATTTTTGACATTAAAATAGTTCCAGTTAAATCGATAAGCTCGATTTGAATTTTAGTATAACCTGAAGGGATTTCAATGTTGACTTTATCATATGTAGGATTTGGGTAGATTGAAATCGATTGTTTTATGAGTGTGTTAAGATTAAAATCTTTTACTGCAATGGTGTCAGAACCGTAACATCCTAAATCTTGATCGTAAACTTGAACAAAGTAATCACCATTTTGCTCAACAAATAATGTATCATTATTTGAACTAGAAATTTCTTCTGAGGCCTCAAACCAAGTATAGGAAGAATTTAATCCATCATTATAAGCAATCAAAACAGGGAAGTATTGATTATCTTCAAAGAACACTTCTTCTACTAAACTAACTGTAAGGTATTCGCAAGCTTCCAACTCAGTCAATAAAGGTTGGTAATTGCAAGCAGTACTGTCGTAACATCCATAAATTTCTAATTCATCACAAACACCGTCTGAATCTGAATCTGACAAGCAAATACCCTCGCAATCGAAGTAAATTTCAGGATATAAACAAAGTTCATTATTGGTATTCGCTTCAACATCAAAATTACAAGAAACTGTATCTGTACAACCGAAAATTATCAAATCCTGACATGATTGATCCTCTAGATTGGCCCCTGGATTGAATTCTAAATAAAGAGAGTCCATGCAACCCTCAACGATCAGAGTTAAACAAGAGCCGTTGTCAAAATTGAACTCTTGACTGTATTCTAAATACAAAGAATCTGTACAACCTTCTATAGCTATTGTTTCGCAGGACTCATCATCTACATTAGCCCCCTCATTAAATTCAATGTAAATTGGGTTCGTACATCCCGTTATGATAATTGTTTGGCAAAAACCGTTGTCATCTGTAGCATTAGAATCAAATTCAAGATATAAAGTATCCGTACATCCCAATATTTCAAACGCATCGCATACACCATCGCTATCTGCATCATTAACACAATCCCCTTGGCAGTCGTAGTTAGGTTCACTAAACACGCAAGAATTATCAGATTGTGTTGCATCAGGATTGTAATTACAAGCTAAGGTTTGAATACACCCCAAGATCTCATATTCGTCACACAACCCGTCACCATCCGTATCATTATTACAGATAAAATCGTAACTTATTGTCCCATCAGATGAACTAATTACTTCGACACACTGATAAAAATCAGGAGGAAATACACACAATTCTAAATCGTTATTAACAACATATGAAGAATAATTACAAGCTGTTTCAATACTGCATCCCGTATCAATTAAGCATCCAGAATTTTCAGTAGCTAATGAGTCATAATTATCGGCAATAACATCGGTACAACCATAAACTTCAAGTTGATCGCAATAGCCATCTCCATCAGTATCATTTTCACATACACCGCTACAATTGTAAAACTCAAGCGAGTACACACAATTGCTATCTGTAACCAAGGCGTTTTCATTAAAATTACAAGCAGAAACTTCCATACAACCGTATTGGCAGGGTAAGTAGTCAGACAAATCACCATTTAAATTGGATGGGTAAGAACCGACACATATAATTGGATTATCTTCAATATTAATTGAAGTAAGGTTGTCAGGTAAATCAACAAGTATTTCTAGATCGTTTCCGCCGCAAGATAAGTTTGTTAGATTATCTGGAAGCTCAGGCAAGTCTGCTAAATTATTCCCATCACATATTAGAGACGTTAAGCCAGTTGGTAGTATATTAATTTCTGTTAGCTGATTGCCACTACATGAAAGGGAGGTAAGAGAAACTGGGAGAACTGGGAGGACTATTAGGTTATTATTGTCACAACTAAAAGACGTTAAGCCAGTTGGTAGTGTATTAATTTCAGTTAGCTGGTTGCTACTACAACTTAATATTGTTAACCCATCAGGAAGAGTTGGCAAAACAGTTAAATTATTATTATCACAACTAAAAGATGTTAAACTACTTGGTAGAACACTAATTTCAGTTAGCTGATTTCCACTACAACTTGCAGTTATTAAACCATCTGGAAGAGTTGGCAACACTGATAAATTATTATTATCGCAACTAAAGGATGTTAAACTACTTGGTAGAACACTAATTTCAGTTAACTGGTTACCACTACAACTTAACGATATTAAACCATCAGGAAGAGTTGGTATACTTATTAAGTTGTTATTATCACAATTCAAACTAATAAGGTCGTCGAAATACTGTATTCCATCGAGACTTGAGATGTTAAGCCCATCCAAGTTTAGATTTGTAATTCCTCCTAGAGCATCAAGGTTTAGAGAATCATTAACAATACAGTCTGGATAGTTTTCCAAAAGATAATTTAAAAATCCAATGTCTTCTATCGGATAGGTATTATAGAAAGTACAAGAAGCTTCATCATTAAAATTAGAAGCAAATGAGTCAGTACAAGTGGAAACCTCAAATTCATCACAAAACCCATTGTTATCTGAATCATTAAGACAAGATCCTGAACAATCATAATAATTTTCGGGGTATTGGCATGTTCCATCTTCACAAATAGCATTTAGATTATAGTTGCATGCTATTGAATCAGTACAACCATGAGGACTAAATGTAACATCTATTTGATCAGATATGGAACAAGAACTTATTAGACAATCTGTATCTGGAACATCTTCAGAATAAGAAGCTCCATAAATAACACCATGGTTGCCATTTCCAGAAATATCATACACAGTATCCCCTGACCCCTCACTAAACTTCCAGTATCCAATCAAACCTGATTCATTTCCTGTTGGAGGGCAAGTCATATAAGATATAATTTCTTCTTGTGTCAAACTTATATCCCAAATTTGTGTGTTATTCAAATATCCGTCCAGATATTCTGTTGTATTTCCGTTATGTGAAGATGCACCTAAATAAATTGATGCCAATTCTGATGATGGTTGTTGTGTTGCTGAAAAAGAATCTATCAATTCACCATTTTGGTAAACTTTCCATTGTAAATTACTTTTTGACACAGTAATATTAGTCCAATTAGACAACACAGGAATAGAAGACGAAATTGTATACTCATCATTAATCCAACAACCAGCTCCACATCCTTGGCCATAAAGTAATGCAAACTCATTTTCAGAAGGCCACCAAACAGGATCAACACCTAGCCCAAGTATAGTATGAGGAAAGGTGTTAATTATTGGATTTGAACAACCTGCACAGTTTGCAATAGAATTTGTTTTAACCCAACTCGAAAATGTAAAATCATTTGAGGCGTTAAAAAAAGGTGGAATAATAATTTTATCATCAACACCATCAAAACTCATAGAATAATTACTGGCAGTTGTATTGAAATTGAAAACATCTACACTATATGCCCCAGACTCTTCAACTGAAATAGTTTGTGTCGTGTCACCATTTGACCATAAATAAGCGTCATAACCAAAGCCTGCATCAAGTACAATAGAATCATCACATGTAATAATATCATTTCCTAAATTAATTTCTTCAATGTATTCACAAGAACCATCATCTATATTAGCAAGAGGGTTGAAAAAACATGACGATTCATCTGTACATCCATATATATTATTAAAATTAATTCTCTGTAAAAGACCTTGATTGAATCCAGAAGATTCTCCTACAAAACCAGATAATGGTTGACCAACAATATATGTTAAAGAAATATTGTTACTGTCATAGCTATTACTAATTGGAGCAGTAGTATTTCTATCAATATTTTGAGAGTAAGCATTTGCCATGCCTATTATTAAGATAATAAAATAAAGTTTACTTTTAACATTCATAGATTATTCTTAAAAAGATCTTATTGCTCTAACTTTATATAATTTACTCCAACCATTGGTGAAATCATATTGAGATCCAGATTCGAAATTAAGTGGCCATGCTTCACCACCACAATTAAATGAGCATGGTCTTTTTGTTGAGGACCAATACCATGTGTCTTGAAAATTCCCAATGTTACCTAAAGAAGAAAGTTGCCCTATATTATTAGACATTAAAATAAGTTCTTGATTAGAAGGAAGATAGTAATCATTGTATTCTTCATAAGAAAATATTAATGCCGCTTGAGCCGCGCTATAATCACCATAATTAAAATTAACTGAATTTGCATATGATATCGAATTATAGTAACCTGATTCTATATTATCTATAGTACCACTAAAGTTTGAATTTGTTTCACCGGATTGAAAAAGTCCATCAATATCATGAGGCGCAGCAATTAACCCATGTTTACCTGATAAGTCAACATAAAAGACAATACCGCCCTCCATTTCAGTCCCTAAAGGAATTATGTAGCAAGTACCATTTTCAATATTTGCCTCAGGATTATAGTTTAAGGATTCTGAATCATTACAGCCAAATATATCCTCTGAATTCATATCGCAAGAAAAATCACTAAGCGTTGCTACAGAATTAAAATTTGGAAACGTATCTAACTTACAACCATAAATTATACATGATCCATTATCATAAATTGCACTTGGATTATAATTTGTTGCTGTATTATTAATACATCCTTCTACTTTATTTATGCAACTGCTATCATTTAAAGTTGCAAACTGATTAAAATTAAAAGCATTTTCATCTGTACATCCGTAAATGACACAAGAACTATCATCAAATGTTGCGCTAGATTCAAAGTTATCAGCTTCAAATTGCATACAACCATAAATATGCTCGCAAGATCCATCATCTAAATTAGCATCTACATTATAATTTAAAGCCAGTTCATGAGTACAGCCTTCTAGAATCCAAGTAACACATAATTCTTCACTGTAAAACTCTGATTGAGAATTATATTCCAAATATTCTGGATAAGGACAAGATTGAGCTAAAACACACGATCCGTCATCTTGATTAGCTGTAGGGTTGAAATTAATTGCTGTAGATTCAGTACACCCAAGATATATACATGAAGACGATGATAATGCTTGGGGATTATAATTATAAGCAGATTCATCTATACATCCTTCTTCTAATTCATCACAAATTCCATCTCCATCGTCATCATTAAGGCAACCTCCTTGACAGTTATAGTACTGTAGATTATATTCACAGCTACCATCTTCATTGGTCGCTCCAATAACATAGTTACAAGCATTAGGGTCTGTACAACCTTCAATCTCATCTATATCGCAAACACCATCAGTGTCAGTGTCTATACAATCTCCATTACAGAAATAACCCTCATCAGCATAAGAACATGAATTGTTAGACATAGTAGCTTCTGGATTATAATTACAAGCATCATGATCTTTACAACCGAAATACTGTGAAACTGTCTCAATAATATTCTCAAAACTATCTAGTTGACTTAAATAATAACTTGGGATATTTTCAGTATATAAGGAGTATGGAACTGAACTAAATGAATGAATTCCAAGCAATACAAATTCTCCATTTTGATATTGATCAAATTCAACTTTAAGATATGCTCCATTTGCCCAATTAATTGATGAAAAATTGTTAGAGCTCTCTCCTTCTGAAATTATTAATGTAAAAAGCCCAAAATTATTGGTAAGCACATCATGGGTTTCCGAATAAACAATTTCGGAATTTGAAGTACCTGAAATAATTCCTAGTCTGACCGTCATATTTTGATTGGCAAGTTCATATCCACTTGAGTCGTAAGCTATAGCTTGATAATTAATACCTGAGGGGATTTGGGAAAAAGAAAAAATTGGTATAAGAAATAAAATGAATAATAGCTGTTTCATGATTTTGGAGGATTTAATAAAACAAATTTAAATAAATAAACGATATAAGAAACAAGCATTTGGTACCTTAAAAAATACAATTCGTTGATTTTCCGTATTTTAATTTCTTAAATTAAGGATGAATTAATATGAAAGCGCCACTTAATAAAAATAAGGAGTCCTATAAGGCTCCCCTTGTAGGTTCTCGTTCGAACCGCTTTTGGAAGGATTTGAAAAAGTTTAAGGAATAAAAAAGCCACTGAATTATGAGTGGCTCTAAAGATTATTCAACTAGTAATTAGAAGGAGCGGATAGGTATAACCCCCCTTATTGTATTATGTGGATGAAAATGTTCTGAACAATTTAAATTATAAATTCCAGGGGATGTAGAATTATAAAAGTCTATAAAATAAGGGCTGTAAGAAGATAAATTATAACTTGATGTCCAGAACCCTCTAGAATCATAATTAAATTTATTACTATTCTCTGAATGAACATGGCATAAAATTGATAACTCACCCAATGATGGTAAATACCAATCTGTGTAAGTATTATCCTCAAATGAATCGGCTAATTTGGCTGCTATATTCTCCTCTAGGCAATATTCTATGATTTCATTAGTATTGTATTCGCCATAACCAATTTCAGTTGAAAGAATATTGAATGGTACATCAGTTGATTGGCCATCAAAACAGCCCCATAAATACCCATTATTATCTCCAATCTCTTCATACACTCCATCAATATCATTTATATTTGCAACTAAGCCGTGCTCACCAGATTCGTCAACATAGAATACTATTCCTCCATAACAGTAATCTCCTATTTGTGGGTTACCTGTTAAGCAGTTAATATCATTCTGCATCTGTGCATTGTCTGTTTCTATGTCTGTTATCTCAGGACTTTCAGTGGTGGTATAATCTCCACACAAACCA
>MDSY01116419.1_pt1 | contig 11273 bp, 7 predicted proteins | sample 811131 | NCBI WGS metagenome assembly MDSY01 (sample SAMN05326643, study PRJNA326480) | marine metagenome | isolation source: seawater | place: Atlantic Ocean: South West | collected 2010
CCCCCCCCTCGCCCCCTCCCTAATACCCCCCCTCCCCTCAGGAATGTGTTCGCCGCCGATCTCTTCAATGAGCCCCACGGGGCCACGTGGGCTAGCGGAGACAACGCGACCGACTGGGACTTGGCGGCTGCACGCCAAGCCGAGGCTGTACTCGACGAGTGTCCGAGGTGGCTGATTTTTGTCGAGGGTGTTGGCGACGGGATTCGTGGCAAGAGGGGTGCCAAGAAGGGTGCCAAGCACAGCGCAGCAGACGCCGGCGCTGGGGATGCCGGCATCGAGGTCGCCTGTGAGCTCTGTTTCTGGGGCGAGAATCTGCGTGGTTTGGCACGCACACAGCTGCAGATCGCACCGCGGTATGCGGAGAGGATCGTCTTCTCTCCTCACGTCTACGGACCTGGCACCGACTCTCGCATGTGGTACTTTGACCGCAAGGCCTTCCCGAGCTTTCCCGAGAACATGGATGCCATCTGGAGAGAGCATTTTGTGGCGCCCGCGGCGGCGGCGGGTGCGACCCTTGTGGTCGGCGAGTGGGGCGGCAGCTTCGAAGGGGACGACGCGCTCTGGCAAGAGGCCTTCCTACGGCTCCTCTTGTCCGAACGGCTCTCGAGCTTCTACTGGTCGCTCAACCCAAACTCTGCCGATACGGGCGGTCTTTATCTCGATGACTGGACCTCACCGCACCAGGGCAAGCAGAAGCTCCTCGAGGCTGTGCCCTCCTCAAGCGTGGCCGCCGCGCTCGCATCGACACCGCCATTCAGGTGTCACACGCCGCTCGCTCTCCACGAACGCGACGAGAGCGTCTTCCGCTGCAGCGCGACGCTGCCCCCGAGCAGTGCGACGCCCTCGAGGCTGAGGGCGAGGGCGCTCGACGCGGTGCGGCCGGCCGAGGCGGCGGCGCCGAATGGCTCGGCTGTGCCCTCCTCCCCGGGGCTCTGCGTTCACCTCCTCCAGCTCTGCAACGGCGTTCCCGAGTGCGCGGACGGCTCCGACGAGCTCAGCTCACTCTGCAAGGATTTGGGCCGCGAGCCGCCGTGCCTCACGATCGACGGCCCTCAGCGATTCCGCCGATGCCTCTTCCCCTTCAGCTACCGAGGGGCGAATTATAGCAAGTGCGCGATCGACGATACCTTCGACGGGAGGCCATGGTGTCCCACTGAGCTCGACGCCAGCGGGGCATACGTGGGCTTCGAACACGCCGGCAGCTGCGGTCGTGGATGTGCCGTCGAGCAAGAGCCGAAGCTCTCGTCGGCCGGGTGCGGCGCGGGTGAGGGTGCCGTCGGTCGGATCCACTGCGCTCCGCCGCCGCCGCCGCCGCCGCCGCCGCCGCCGCCATCGCTCCCGCCGCCTTCGCTCCCGCCTGCACCCCCCTCGCACCCGCCGCCGCGACCGCCGCCGCGACCGCCGCCCGCGCTCCCGCCGTTTGCACCGCCACCGCTATTCGAGGCGAGACTCCTGATGACGCCTCTCGTCCTCTTGATTGCGCTCGTCTGCCTGTGCGCTGCGATTAGGGTCGCGTGCGACGGGCTTGGCAAGGCCGTCGCCGGCAAGCGCCGCTCGAGCGGCGGCCGTGGCGCCGAGCGCCACGACCGCCGCCCCGCACGCCGCAGAGGGCTCGCAAGCCCAAGGGCTCGCCTAGAGCTCGAGAGCGCCTGTCGCTGTGCCGACAGCTACCAATGGAGTTCGGAGGACGACGGGTCTGAAACGCGCGTTACTCTGCTCCCTCCGCCGGAGCCGCCTAGGAGAGACCGCACCGCTCGTGCCAAGGAGCCCGGTATGGTTCGCGCGAGCGCCACCTTCTCCTGATCCAATCCGCGCGAGCGGAGCAACACCAGCCTTCTCCTTTGAAGCATTATGCTCGCAATCGATGAGGCCCAGGACGAGAGCCATGCATTGCAAGAAGGACTCTTGAGCAATCACGCACATGCAATGCAGTCGCGTTTCAAAGAGTTCACAGTCGTCGTCTCAGTTGCGCAGTCACTACCGCGGCGACCAGTTCTCAGCATTCACATCAATGAGAATGAGCAGTACCAGTTTCGGTTTCAGTACCAACACAGTGCGGTCAAGTTGCAAAGAGGTCACCGTGTAGTCTCCTCAGTTGCGCGTTCACAGCCGCAGCGATCAGTTCTCAGCATCAGCAGATCTGCTTGGTTGAGCAGTGTTCATTAACAGTTGAGTCTTAGTCTACACTGTAAAAGGCAGTATCAGTATGAGTATGTGCTCGATTGTCAGAGCGATTCAAAGCAGATCGAGAGCAGGCTCAGGCTGCACCACTCGATATATAATATGTGCTATGCTTAATTTAGCTCTTACTTTTGACTCCGGCTCCCAAAAGCGAAAAGGTGCAACGCCTGTTCAACAACGGTACAACGGTTCAACAACGATACTCCAGAGTAATATGAAATATCAAAGAGGTCTGGTCAACCAAGGACGTACTTGGCAGGCACTCATCGGATTTGTACATGGGGCGGTGCCCCAAGTACGAACCCGTTGAGTGTTTTCGGAGTATACCTCATTGGTTGATGCATGATCAAGGTTTTGGTTTGCGCACACGATGGGGTTGCACACGTGCGTTGCATCTTTTGGGAGCCGGAGACTTATGTATGACAAAATGATCACTCAAGTGTAAGTTAACAGTTGCAAGTGCAAGTACAAGTACAAGTATAAGCTAGATCGAGATTGAGAAAATCAAAATAACTTGTGGTTTTGGTTAATATAATACTAAAACTAATAACTATGATGATATTGATACTGATAGTGAAGTGATACGTGATAGGCGATTTGGAGACCATAGACCTAGATGAACACTGTAACATATCAACATATCATAATGTTAAATTATCAACGCATGCTAATATTGCTAACAAATACGATTTGCCATCAGCATGAGCATGCTAACAAATAAGATTCGATTTCAAAATGAAATGCACCGCGCACATCTGCCTGTGCTAACCAACTAACGTTCTGGCTGAACCACTTGTACTCTTTCTCTTCGAGAGAGGAGCTATTGACAACGAAGAATGATACACGCAACACCCTCGGTCTCTTATGTGGAGGATCGAGGGGCTGCCCAGTGCCTGTCTCAGTGTCTGTCTCAAACTGTTCGCGCTCCGCGCGGCGTGTCGCTAGAGCGCATCTTTCGGCTCGGGTCTAGAGAGGAAGCGCATGGCGATTCTGGTGCTGAGCGAGCGCGCACGCGTGCTGTGGTTGCTCGCTTGCGCTCGCCGCAGCTCGCGGCGCACGAGCGCCACCAAGAGGAGAGCACAAGCTGTCCCGGCGACGAGGCCAGCAGCGAGGCTCCGCGCGGAGAGGATCAAGCTGGTGACCGGCGGTCCAGTAGCGGTGGGAGCCGCGGCACCGTTAGTGGCGGGAGCCGCGGCGCCGTTAGCGGCGGGAGCCGCGACGCCGTTAGCGGCGAGGGGTGCGGCGCCATCCGCGGCGAGGGGTGCGGCGCCATCCGCGGCGAGGGGTGCGGCGCCATCCGCGGCGAGGGCTGCGCGAGTGGCGAGAGCCCCCTGCTCAACTGCCCCCTCCATCTCATCCCGAGCGCTTCGGAGCCATTCGGTCCTCGGGATGAGCAGTCGCCTGAGCTGTGCTGGCGTCATCTCAAAAGCGGGCGGGAAGTCTGGGAACTGTGGAAGCTTGAGGTCGACGCCACTGCCCTCGTGCACCCAGTCGCATTCGTCCTCCCCTGAGCGCGCCGGTGGCTCCGACGGCTCGCCAGCGCGCCACGCGAGCAGCGCACGCTCGAGCCGTGAGGCGAGGCTGAGAGCAAACGCGCCGAGGCACTGTGTGAGCCCCTCCCTGAATGGGGTGATTGCCCACCACTCTTCGATATTCTTCCGCCAGGTCTCAAGCCATCCGTCGTCCTCGTCGCCGTTCGGGCACGGCTCTCGCTCAATCGAGAGGGCGCACTCGCCATCCGCATCGAGCTCTGCTTCTGCTACCGACAGAGCTGAGGAGCCCATCAGCGCCACCGCCGCATCTGCGCTCGCGCCGACCGTCGCATCTACTGCGGTTGCGCCTACGGTTGCGCCTACGGTTGCGCCTACGGTTGTGCCTACCGTGGCATCTGCCGTCGGATCTCCGAGTGCTCGGCTCGTCTGCTCCGGTCGCTCTGCTCTTCTGCCTTCTGGATCGTCGCGCCTCGCCTGCTCGCGCCTCGCCTGCTCGCGCCTCGTCGCCAATCTGCGCCGTCCGAGATCGCGGATCCAATCGCGAGGCGCAGGGTTGCGCGGCCCGCGCCTGAGCGGATCGGCGCCTCCTCCGACGGGCGCCTTCTCTCGCTCGGCTCGCTGCCCGCGGCGGAAGACGTTATCGCCCGGCTTCCACGGGAGTGCATCGCCCTGCGGCATGACCGAGTTGGTGCTCCCCGTGCGGAACTCGGCGTCGAAGTCGACGCGCGCGAGCATCTGGCATCCGCTGAGCTCCACCTGTCGGAGTATCACATCGAGCGCCGCCTTCCAGTCCTCGAGGCCCCTCGCGCCATAGAGCCCGATCACGTGCCCCTTTTGCTCCGTGTTGCGTCCCTGGTGAGAGACGCCGAGCCGACCGTCATGTCGGAAGTAGACGATCCCGTCGGGAGTATAGAGCGCGAGGATGAGCTCGTCGAAGTGGACGGTGAAGCGGTTGGCGATGCGATACGGAAGCTTCACGTTGAGCCAGTGTGCAGCCCAGTACCCCTGGCTCTTGACCCACGAGAGCTGCGCGCTCTTGAAGGCGACGCGCAGCCCGTCTCGCCGCCAGTCGTGCTTGAGCTCCGCCGTCGGGTCTTCCTGCACGATCCCTGGGGGCGCCCTCCCGAGGGCGCCCATCCAGTTGGGCCTCTCGGCCGCTCCCATCCCGGCATCGTCGTCGGCGTCGCCCCAGAACTCGCCGCTGTCGGCGCTGCTGAGGCCGTCGGCTGTGCTGAGCTGCGAGTCTCGATGCCAGTACGCGTCGCCGCTGTAGCCGCCCGGGTCCTCAAACTCTGAGCTCGGATGGATGTCGCGGTCGAGGATGATGGCCAGTCTCGTGAAGATCTCGTGGCGCTCTTGCCGGTCGACGAGCACGAGCGGCGCGTCGCGGAAGGCCTGGACGGTCCTCGAGGGGGGGTTGTTGCGCAGGGCGTCGAGGAACATGTCGTCGCCAAACGCGATGAAGCCCAACTGCTTGCACCCGGCGCCGTCAAACTGCATGAGGATCGTGTCGAGTGCCGATCGCCAGTCCTCCTCCTGCGGAGGGCCGTAGACTGTGATCGTGTGCGAGATGGTCTCCTTCTGCTGGCCTACGCCGCCGTTCGAGGTGGCTCCGAAGACGAGGTCGTGCTCGTACACGTAGATGCCGCGTGGCGTGTAGAGAGAGAGCAGCAGCACGTCAAAGGGCGCCTTACTGCCGCCATACATTGGCAGGCGCACGTTGCAGAAGAGGCACCGCCAACGCTGCTGCGACGTCTTCCAAGTGAGCTGCGCTGACTTGACCGCCACCTGAGAGCCGAGGAGGGGCCAACGCTTGAGGTCACGCTTGGGGCTCACGCTTGGGGCTCACGCTTGGGGCTCAGGGTCTGGGTAAGGCTTCGGATCGCTTGTGCGCGGTGAGACGTCGACGGTCTGAGGCTTCGGATCGCTTGTGCGCGTTGAGGGTGAGAGGCGTTCGGGTGATAGCCGCAGCTCTCTCACCTTCTCGCCATTTCTCACCCAATTGTCCGGTCTCTTCTGGGTGATGCATTGGGCGCCCTCGACGATCTCAGCGTCGGAGTGGACCATCTCGTCCGCCGCCTGCGCGACGCTCGTCAGCACCGCCGTCCGAGTCACGACGTCGTAGCCAGCGAGAGGGAGAGTGCGGTAAAAGTCGTTGGTCACCGTCTTGAGCGGCTGGAGGACGTCTCTGAACTTGGAGGCGAGGACCCTGCGGGAGGAGGGAAGGTGCATGATCACCCAGACTGCCCCCTGCGCCATCGGCAGTGCCGGCACGCGATGCTCGCGCGGGACAGTCTCGCACACGAGAGGCACAGGATGAGACACACACACCTGAGCGGCAGCTGGTGTTCCGGTGTGGAATAGTGCGGCGGCTTGGAGAGCTCGACAGCCTGACGGCGCACCTCCGAATACCGCACCTCCGCGCTCCTCGCCGCTCCCGCCGCCAGGAGCCACCAGCCCAGCCACATCTGGCTGGGGGCGCTCCCGGCCGGGTGAATCACGCGAACGGATGATCAGAGGTCCGGTGTCAGGCCGCGCGCACTACTACCTCTACCAAATATACCCCCCCCACACACACACACTTGTTAGGTATCTATAGACGAGGCCCACACGTTTCTCCTCGCGGCTGGCATGCCCAAGGTCTGGCTCCTTGACTATGGCGCGGGCAACGTGCGTTCGATTCGGAACGCGCTGGCGCAGCTTGAGTTCGAGGTGGAGGACATTGAACGCCCCGAGCAGATCGCCACCGCTGGCGTCCTCCTCTTCCCCGGCGTCGGCTCTTTCGGTGCGTGCATGCAGCAGCTCCACAGCAAGGGTTGGGTTGAGCCGCTCAAGTCGTACCTGCGCGCAGGGCGGCCATTCCTGGGCATCTGCCTGGGCATGCAGACCCTCTTCGAATCATCCGATGAGAGCCCCGGCGTCGCCGGCCTCGGCATCGTCCCCGGCAACGTCGGACGCTTTGAATGCGCGCCGCTCTCCGTCCCACAGATCGGATGGAACGGCCTGAGGGCGTTGCAGCAGACGTCGCTCGTCTCGCCGGTGGGTGCGGGCGACGCCGTCTACTTTGTCCACTCCTTCCGCGTCGCCCGCTCCAAGGCACTCCACAACTGGGCCCTCTGCGAGAGCACGTATGGTGAGACGTATATCTCGGGAGTCGCCAGAGCGGGCGTCTGTGCGGTCCAGTTCCACCCTGAAAAGTCTGGTGCGCTTGGGTTGAAGATGCTGGGGAGTTTCTTCGAGCACGCACTCGCCACCCGCCCCTCCAAACCCCCCGCTGGCTACCGACGCAACTCGAGCGGCTACTGCAAGCGTGTGATCGCATGCCTCGACGTGCGAGCGAACGACGCCGGCGACCTCGTCGTCACCAAGGGAGACCAGTACGACGTGCGTGAGAAGGAGAGCGGCGGGGTGCGGAATCTGGGCAAGCCCGTCAGCCTCGCCAGGAGGTACTACGAAGAGGGCGCCGACGAAATCACCTTTCTCAATATCACCGCGTTCAGAGATTCGCCACTCGACGACTTGCCAATGCTCCACGTCCTCTCCGAGGCCTCTCGTCATATCTTTGTGCCGCTGACGGTGGGCGGTGGGATCCGCGACATGACCGACTGCAACGGCGTCAGCTCCACCGCCCTCCAGGTCGCCGACGCCTACTTCCGCGCCGGCGCCGATAAGGTGAGCATCGGATCGGATGCGGTCGAAGCGGCTCGTCAGTGGCTCGAGGGCGGCGCCGACGGCTCCTCTTCCATTGAGCAGATCGCGCACGTCTACGGGCGGCAGGCGGTGGTCATCTCGATCGATCCGCGCCGCGTCTGGGTCACCGACAAGCAGAGCGCTGGCGGCCACCCCCTCGCTGACCACACCGCGCGGAACGCTCGCGGAGGTATTTGATTTCTCCACCCACCGCACCCATTTCTCCCATATGTCGCACCCCACTTTTCCCATATCTCACCTTTTATTCTTGTCTTTTCAGCTCGCGGACCCAACGGTGAGTCACTCTGCTGGTACGAGTGCACGGTGCAGGGTGGGCGGAAGGGCTCTGGGCTCGACGTGGTGCAGGTGACGCGTGCGTGCGAAGCGCTCGGCGCCGGCGAGATCCTCCTCAACTGCATCGACTCCGACGGACAGCAGGCAGGATTCGAGCACCCTCTGCTCTGTATGGTCAAGGCGGCCGTGAGCATTCCTGTGATTGCTTCGAGTGGCGCTGGCAAGGCGGCGCACTTCTCCGAGTGCTTCGGAGCGACTGGCGCCGAGGCGGCGCTCGCAGCCTCCATCTTCCACCGCCACCAGGTCGAGATCGATCACGTCAAGGCAGAGTGCCACGCAAAGGGATTCACAGTCAGAGCGAGGGCCGGTGCCAAACCAAAGGGTGCCGGATCACAACGATTCGTCTGGGCAGCAGTCGCGATCGCCGCTGGCGTGCTTGTCGCCTTCGAGCTCAGCAAGCGAGCGAGAGCTTGACGGGGGGGGCGCACATTTCCATCCGTCCATTCAGTCGGCGCCTCTGTCAAACGACTCGAGTTCTCATCGAGTTTTTTTTTATATTTTCCGCACCCATTGCATCAGTGGCACGATGTTCACGATTGCGTCTTCTTCACACGATTGCGTCTTCTTCTAAGGATCAAATCTGACTAGGCTTCAACTGCAGATAGAAATCACAGGCTAGCTCTCTCTGCAAGTTGAAGTTGTCCCCGCCTGATTTGTATAGCCTAATGATATCAAGTACCAATTGATCAGTCCGGCAATTGTTAGTGTTACCATATCGGATGTATGCCATGTGCATATTCATATTCGTGCGACCTGTGGGTCGCATCATGATCTTTGACGGCATGCGTATTATAGAAATTATTACGTCATTGTCATAACGAATTCGAATATAAGAATAATCCGACGAATCCCGCCCGCGAGTGCAAGACTTTCTGGAGGGACTTCACCACATCGATATACTACTCCATGACCGAGGGAGCTGCATTCTGTTACAAATATTTTATTCGTCTTCTTGGTCTCTTTCTTTAGATATTTTTATTAAGAATTATAAATTATGAATATTATATTTTTACGCATTTATTATATAATTATATTAGTATTACCATGATTATATATACATATATGCGTCTATATTTCTAGTGAATAGTGGCGTGGCCATCATTGGGATCCAAAAGCCTATATATACTTGCAAACAATATACATGCACATGCTGATGCTCTAGCTGGCGTCTTCCGTGTCTTGCGTGTCGGTTGCATTCTCCGGTGGTATAAGTGAGTACCCCGGCGCGACTGAGACGCCACCACCCTGCTGGACGAGCTGTGTGAGTGCGACGCCAGTGATGTTGGCCGAGAGCTGCGGATCGAGCCTCAGCTGCGCCTGAACCGCAAGCATCGCCTCCCACACGTCGGCTGTGCGCGGCATCGGCGCAGCATCGAAGACCCGCCTCGCGCCATCGAGATTGCGCGCGTTGCCGAGGTTTCGGATGAGGAGGGCCCGGCAGAGCTCCTTGGACTCTGAGCCATCCGCCCCACCCAACGCCAACTCGTCCATCTTGGCCCAGAGCCACAAGGCCTCCTCGCACGCGAGTGCTCTCGTGGGCGCCGATGCGTCCGCACAGCCACGGAGCAGCTGAATGCATGCCGGCGTATCGAGGAGCGGCCTGCGCCACCCCCTCGCAGGCGCAGGAGGGCGTTTGGGCGTTGGCGATGACGGAGGCTCGTGCGAGGGCGTCGGGTGAGAAGGCGTCCGATGAGAGGGCGTCCGATGAGAGGGCCTCTCATCATCCGAAGCCTTCTCGGAACGAAGCTTCTCGGAAGCTTCTCTGAGACGACGTCTCGAAAGCACCTCCTCCCTCCTCGAAGCGCGTCGCGCGTCGGCTTCGGCAAAGGCGGCGCGCAGCATGGACACGGCCCTCGCGGCGCGACCTGAGGGCCGCAGTGCGCGTGAGAGCAGCGTGAATGTGCGCGCGTCCGGGCGCACGCCCGCGCGGCGCATCAGCCGAAAGTAGGCGAGAGCGCGGAGCGGAGCGCCAGCGCCGGGAGACGCGCGCGAGCTCTCAGCACCGATGCACGCGCGGAGGAGGGCGTGGAAGGTGTAGCTGTCGGCGCTGACGCCGGCCGACTCCATCTGCACCAGAAGCGACTCGGCGTTCAACCGCTCCCCAGCGCGCGCGAACCCGTCGATCAGGATGTTGAAGCTGATGATTCCGGGCGGCGTCGCGCCGGGAGTGCCATCGCAGAGAGCGTAGAAGACCTCGAGCGCCTCGGGCATTTGTCGGCGCTCAACAAAGTCGGCGAGGAGGACGTTCATCGTGTACTCCGACGGACCCAGCCCAGCGTCGCGCATCGTCCCCAGCAGCGCGCGGGCACCCTCCTGCTGGCCAGACTTGAGCAGCGCGGCCAGCATGACATTGTACAATGGCTCGTCATACTCTACCCCCCCCCGCTCGCTCAGCTCTCGGGCGAGCTCTCCGGCTTCGAGGCGGGCGCCCGACTTGAGGAGCGCAGTGAGCACTGTTGAGAGCGTCCGGTTCGCAGCCACCACACCGCGGCTCTCCAGCGGACTCGAACCGACCAGCCACAGCTGCTCCTCTTCCGAGGACGACGCAGCGTCTGGAACGAGCGCTCCGGCGAGCGACGCCTTGCCCCACCGTGGGCGGATGCGTGGGGCCTCGAGGTCGCGGAGGAGCGCGAGCGCACCAATCGGATCGCGCGCACCCGCAAGCTCTCGCGCCAAGCTTGCGTGCACGGTCTGCGAGCAGCGCACCTGCAGTGCGTGCATTGCGGCGAGTACCTCGCCCGCTTCGGTGAGCTCGCCTGCGCGCGTGCACGCGGCGGCGAGCGTGGCGTAGGCGGAGGCGCGCGGCACGGCATGCGGGAAGCCCAGCTCCAGCACCTCCCGCGCAAGCCGCCGCTTCCCCTGCTTCACCAGCCGCTCGACCATGTCGGAGGCGGCAGCACGTGGAAGTGGAGGGACGCTCGAGAGGAGTTCGACGCGGTCCTTGCGTGTGCGCGTCGTGAGCAGGGCCGCGTGTAGCGAGTCGCCAGCCTCGGTGCATCCAGGAATACCACACCGCAATGGCGGACGCGGAGACACCAGCAAGCAGTGGATCACGAAACGCATGGCATGGATCGGACTGTTTTCAATTAACTATGTACGTATAGGTTCCTACATAAAATTACTGTGAAAAAAATCGTTTGCTGACAGCGGCATGTGATATGTCCGCTCCCGCTCAGGACGACGGCCGGTTGCGAGAAGCGGCAGCGGTGCTGTCGGCAGTGCTGGGCGAGGCAGCGCCGCCTGAGGTGGATCTCTTCGCCCTGCTCCGCAAACATGGCGGCGACGCCGCACTCGCCGCCGATCGCTTCTTTGCACAGCAGGAACAGGAGGAGCAGCGCGCCGCGCCAGAACCAGAGCCGCCTCCGCGCGCGCCGCCCACATCCGCGGCTCTTCACGTGAGGGCGGTTGTGAATGGTGGTGTACGACGCGGTCCATCCGCCAACGGCCGCGCTGCCTGCAGCCTCACCGCACATGGTGCACCCACTGCGGAATCTCTCGGCAGCCAACTCAAGGGAACGAACGCGTGGCCGAAGCCTTTCGGCTGCCTCTTCGTCA
>MDSY01130460.1_pt1 | contig 11270 bp, 7 predicted proteins | sample 811131 | NCBI WGS metagenome assembly MDSY01 (sample SAMN05326643, study PRJNA326480) | marine metagenome | isolation source: seawater | place: Atlantic Ocean: South West | collected 2010
GCACTGCTCCTCTAATTTCGCGGTTTTCACCGCACCTAGCCCGACTGCTTCTTCCCGTAACCGATCGAGCTCGCGTGATTGCAGTGAAAACGTACCTTCCGCGTCCGCGTTGCGTCGTTTAACCACCTCGTTCGATGCGCGAATATATTCGTTCTCCTCGTTTAAACTCTCCGCCCGCGCGCGCCACCGCTCGACTTCGAACCGTAACACGCTTTCGCGTTTTGCGAAATCACGAGTCAACTCGCGGTCGAACCCACGGGGTTGATTCGCGAGAGTCCGTACGCCGCGGCCAGGCGTCATAGGGGACATGCCGGGCGAGCCGGGTGACCCGCGTACGCGACCCGGCGAGCGGTCGCGTCGCGTGGATGGCGGAGTTTGCGGCTTCGGAGGCGTCGCTGTTGGTCGACGCGACGGAGGTGGTTTCGATGCGCGTGCTTTCGATGCCGGTTTCGGCGGCGACGGAAACTGCGCGCCACCATCCTTCCCTGCACCGTCTGGCGACCCGCCGTTGGAAGGCGGCGAGCTCGCGCGCGAAGTCATTTTCGGCACCGGCGTCTGCGTCTCACTCGTTTTCGTGTCTGGGACGTGCCGATCGAAGTAGTGGTCGTCCACGTCGATGTCGTGAGTAGCGCGCGCGGGGGTTTGAAATGTTGCCCTGTGCAGGTAGAAAGACGGAGGACAAGCGGTCAGGAAGTGGGTCACAGGACATCACACACCGGGTCGAACGCCTCGTCGGGATGTTCGCGTTGTCCAACACGAGAAACGGGAAATGTGTTGGGAGGTATTGGATGTTCCCTTGGACGTCGCAGCGCGTGCGCACCTCAAGCTGGGGGCCACCTTGAGCAGGGCAGCGCGCTCGACAGGGTCTAGGCTCTGGAAGAACGATTTCCTAGAGGGTTGGAATCCCCCGTGTGATGCAGAGTGCGGACGCTTCGCGCGTTCGGCGCTCCCGAGGACATCGCCCTGAAGGCGCCTGGCGCTAGAACCGAATGGGGCCATGCACGCGCGCGAGAAAGCTCCAGCGGAGAGTCGCGTCGAAGGTCAAGACCAGTGGCTTCCCGCACCGTCTCTCGCGTCGCCGGACCAGGTCTCGGGCACGACGGAGTGTGCCACCGCGAAGGGGAGCGGCTCCTCTTCGGTCCTCGGATGACTCACGGTCCGTTTTTTTCGGAAAATTATTATAACTCAAGATTAACTCAAGGTCTTGAGGGACTACGCCGAAATTCAAAAAAAGCTGTCCGATTCAAAGCGTCTATTTTGACTTTTCCAATGCTCGTCGCGGCCACCAAGGCAGTACTGCGTACGCACGCACGCGCGCACACTTGGTTTGGCTCGTGCATCACGTCGATGGACGGCATGGACGATGGCGATGGGCTCGCCGTTGTCCGCCCCACGCGCTGGAAGACCCGCGAGTCATATGAAAACGCAGACCCACGGGCGACGGGCAAGATTTCCATTGGATCCCACAACCACAACCACGACGACTCCGACTCGGATGACGTTAACATGAACGACACGAGCCAGGAGTGGGATACGCGCGGCGGGCGCGAAGATGACGCCGCGTTTGATAACCTCTTGGATATGACTGAAAACGCGATGCAGTCCGTGAGGCTCAAGGCGAGCCCAGGGAAGCGAGATCCAGAGGAGGAGGAGGAGGATGAAGATGAGGAAGGTAGCCAAGAGTACGATGAGGATGACCACGAACACGACGGGTCCGAGGCGTACGACGAACACAGCGTCGAGGATGACACGTACGCCTCTGGATCACACGAATCAGAATCCTCCTCCTTCGACTTCGACGTTGATAAATCAAACGACGGAATGCCCGGGTCGCCAAAGAACGAATGGGCATCGCCCGGGAAAAAAATGGTGGTCGCAAAACAAAAAAAGACAAATCATCATTCGCGCGGAGAGAACGTCGGGGGTCGCGTCTCGTCCTCCACTGTTCGCCGCTCCCAAATCGACCCCTCAACCGTCGCCGTCAAGGAGTGGATCCAAGAACAAACATCCCTGAACACGAAACAGCGGTTAATTGAACAGACGCTCGCGAATGTTGGAGTAAGTCAACAAACGAAAGATCTAAATGAAAGAGACGTCCGGAAAAGCCACGACTTCGATTTCGAAAAGGATTTCGTCTCGGCGCGGGTTGATCGCGACAGTTTGAAAACCGACCTGCACGACCGCCTGTCCACGGTTCGCGGCGGCGTCAAGAAGCTCGCAAAGCACGTCCGTGACGTCCGGGGCGGGGAGTCCTACGTCCTCGAGTTGGGACGTTTAATGGACACCGCTGAGCGCGACGTCGTCGCGCTGAAGGAAGCGCAAAGGTCAGCCTATGACAGGCTAGTCAAAGAAGAACGCGACTTGACGCGTCACGTGGATGATTTTAATTCGCGATTAGAGACCTGGGACAACGACAGAAGTGACCCGGTATATGCAGGCTTAGCCGACTCCGGAAATGTCAAGAAAACCTCAAAGGGACGACGCGCGTACGGCGTTACGCCGGTGAAGAAATCGGCGCCGTGGAGCCGAGGAAAAGTCGCAAAAGTGCAAAGGCCGTCCTCTGGAAATCCCGCGGATTCCGAAAGGCAAACAGCGACACAGAGACGGAACAAATCGCTTCCCGCGGCTGAGCGTGGGCCAGGGCCGTGGGCGCGCGCAGCTGGGACGACGCGCTCGCCCGGGTCCAACGATTCCCCGGGCTCGGCGGGCGGGAAGCCGACCTCCGCGCAAAAGGCGGCGGCGCGTCGGGAACCCCCCCCGCCCGCCGTCGTGGAGTACGACGAATTCCTCGAAGAGTACGGCGTGACGGGCGGGTGGACAGACGTGGACCACGCGCGGTGGCGCCGGTGTTTGGCGCGGTGCAACATGCACTACGGCGCGGCGACTGCGATGGCGGCGGAGGACTTGGTGGCGTTTGGGATCGACCGCGCAGAAGTCGTGCGCCACGCGCGCTGGGACGCGGAGAGGGAACACTTGTTCGACAAGAAGAAAGAGGCGGTGCGTGCGTGGCGAGCGGCGCAGACCGCGGCGGCGCGTGAAACGCGTGACGCGCTTGACGCTCAGATCGCCAGGGTTGAGGAGGAACAGCGGGTCAAGGCTTCAGCCAAGGCGGCCGCTGCTCGTGAAAAGGAACAAGCCTCTTTACGCGAGTGGAAGGCGAAGAAACGTTTGGCGGATGAGCAAACGCGCGAGGCGAACTTGGAGGCGCAGAGACTGGCGAAAGAAACAGAATTGGAGCGCAAAAAGGCGCTGAAGCGTGAACGGGCAGAGAGGGATAAGCGCAACGCGTTGCGCGCGCTTGAACGGGAAGAGCTCCGGGAGACGTCTCGACTGGCGGCGGAGGCGGCGGCGGAGGCACTGATCCCGTCGGCGCCGAAGATGACAAAAGAGGAGGCCAAACTCGAGCGCGACCGCCTCGCCGCGCGGGCGATGGAGGCGGCGTTGAAAAAGCGCGAAGCCGCGTCGGCGAAGGCGAGTGCGCTTACCAGCAGGGTGGAGCGCCAGAAAGCGCTGGCTGTCAAAGCACGCGAGCGACAACGCGCATCTGAAGGAAAAACGCACAACTCGCTCGACGACCCGGACCGCTTAACGCGAGCCACGGCGGCGAGCGCGTTGCGCGTGGCGAGCGAGAGAGATGCACACGGGCTATTCGCAGCGGCGCCCGCGGTGCAGTACCTGTCGCACAAAGCCACGCCGACTTGGAGAGCCATGCGGTAGATATAGAGTGGATGAGGAGTAGTGCTATAGTGCTCTTGAATACGAAGTCAATCATCGTACGTCTCTTTCGTTTCAAATATTCAAAATCAAGTCTACGCTATTTGCCCCGCCGCGCTTTTCCGGCGACACTGCCCCGTGGCGCTGTCGAAGCTGGCGAAGGCCATGGGTGATTCGGACGTGCCTCGGAAGTCAAACGCCGTCGAGGTGCGACGACCTTGCTTTTTACCGTGCTTCGACCTTACTTGTTTCGAACAGCACCGCGCGCTTTCATCAAAACTCGGGTCAATCGCGTAACACGGCGCGCCTTTTTTTGTAGGAAGCACCAACGCCGTGACGCTTGACACAAACTCGCACAGCACGATGTCATCCACGAGTTGCTGCACGTCCGTTGGCGCGCATCCCCAAAAGCTCACGAAAAATGGAGGCTCGTCTGTGAATTGATCCTCACGGTCAGTATCGCTCTTGGAGTCGTGACCTAAGCCCGTTTTCCCGGAACGAGGAGTGTCTTGTGACGTCGTAAACCCGCACGCCGCTCGTCTGCGCGCCTCGGCCCTGTACGTCCCCGGCCTTATTTCCGTGGAGGGCGTATCCATCGACGCGGTGGGCGTGTGCGAAGCCGGCGTTCTGAACGTATCGCGCGAGTTTCCGCCTGTAAGTGACCCCTCAGTACTTTCCGCGCACGTCTCTGAGTTTTCGGAATCCCACTCGCTTGGTGTTGGGTGGTCGGTCCATTGAAAACCTGAAACTTGCCTCGGCGGCGCAGCCAAGAACGCAGCGACCAAGTCCCGGCCGTTTGTGGACATAGCGTACCTCCCGTCAACTGGCTGATTCGGATCCAAATTAAGCCCTTGCACAACCTCCGCTTTCAAGCACCACACTGCATCTTCCGTGAATAGAAACTCGTCGTGTTCACGAACGGGAAAGGAGGAGTCTTTGTCAATAACGCACAAGCGCTTCGCATCCACTTCTCTTTTTAATTTTAACACCGCCCACGCGCCGTGCGGAACGCCGGGGGGGCATTTAGCCGGGAGGGGGGGGAGGGTGACTGCTAGCCATACACGGCTGATGTTCGTGATCCATGCTTTCACCCGCCACTTGAGTAAGGTGTACGTCACTCCGATACGGTCGCCGTGGGTGTTTTGTAGTATCCATCGCGCTGTAGACGCGGCGACGACGGCAAGAATAATGAAAAGCACTCCAAACTCCACCGAACCGAAAGTCGCTGTGTTTTCTCGTGTTCCCCCGAACGGCGTGGCGTACGCCGCGCCGCACGCGTCTAGGACGCTTGGGAGTCGCCTCGGGGCGAACTCGTGAGCGACCCTCGCGATCTCGAAGGGCTCGCGAAGAAGCACGCACGGGCGCTCGACTTCGGGCGACACCGCGACAGTCAGCACGCCTCGGTCTCCAACCTCCGCTTCGCTCAAAGGAAGGGCAAAGTCGCGCGTCACGAAACGCGAAGCGGGCACGGGAGACGGGCGCGGGTGCGCGTCGTGGAACGGCTGGACGACACCGCGCCACCATCGTGTGCGTTCGTCTTTTGTATCTTCAGGGTCGTGCACGTCGTGCGCGTGCGTAGGGCACGCGGAGGTGGCGTGAACGTCAACACCGTCGTCGCCCTCAACACGAACGGTCACGTGTAAGCACCGCGGAGGGCCGAGCTCTTCCTCCCGCGAGTGCTCCAGGCGCCCGAAGAGTATCGCGCCCGCGGTTAAGCGCAAGCCCGCGAGGTCTAGCGCGGGCGCGGGCTCGAGTCGCACGGAGGCCATGTCGGACATGGTCCGGCCGCGCGTGAGATGAAGTGAGGGGGACCTAAACGTTCTCCTTCATTTTCTCTTTCCTCGTCGTACACGGATGTTCAAATTATTTGGCGTCTTCGTTCGCGTCGTTGCTTTTGAAAGTGGCACTTTTCACGACGCGCCACACCGCCATGGCGAAGCGCAAGAATAACGAGAACGTCGACCCCGATGCGCCCCCGGTGCCTCAGTGGAAGCCTCCGACCGAGGCTCCCGAATGGCGAGACTGGATGAAGGATGGTGTCTACGGCTCCAACGATCTGAATAAGTTTGGTCAAGCCCTCAGCTTGCTCAGTAAGCTCCCCCTCCCGTTCTTCTCCGCGCCGGACAGAGAGATACTCTCCAAGAGCGCAGCAGCGGCGCTCGACAAAGCCATTCCCATCTTCGAGCAGCACTTGGCACAGAGTCGCAATACGCCCTAGATCTCGGACTTGATCAAAACGAGAAGAAGAAGCAGGAGTATCTCGCAAACACCTCTAGCTACGAGTACCGCCTTTACCTGTCGTGGGCAAGTCGACTGTGACGCACGTCGTCATCAGTTCAGAAGCGGTTGAAGCCTTCCACGAGCGTCGCGAGACGCCGCTTTCCGAAGAAGAGAAAACCTGCATTCGGTTCTACAAGGAGCAGTGCGAGAAATTCGGCACACTCAAGGGCTTCGGCCACGTAAACGGAATCACACGCTTGGATATCACTATGGCTGGCTGCTGGTCCGCGAATCGTCCCAACTGGAGGATGAAGGAAGACAACGAGGACACCGGCAATCCCGACCACTGCTTCGAAGGCTATGGCTACCACGGCGACTACTAATGTATCTCCTAACAACGACCTCGCAAAGATAGGCGCGAATAATTAGACGGATGTAAATGTTACTTCTGATGACTGCTAGACTGCTAGACTGCGCTAGACTGCGCGAGATATGTCTCCGCAAAGAGAGGCGCGGACAATAATTAGAAATGAGAACGAAAAAAGCTGAGACGAAAGAAAATAAAAAATCACACGACGCTCTCTCGGAAGACTCACTTTGCTTTCCTCGTACTAGTACGTTGAGTAGAAGCGTCTGGCGTGACCCTTCGTCTCGCGCACACCTTGCTCACACCACCGCGCGCGAGAGTAACTCGACTTGACGCACGTGCCTAACGTCGCGCACGTCTTTCACTCAACGTACGTTCGCGAGTCACCCACCCACACCCCGCGCCTCTTTCCGAGCGTCTTCCTTCCGACACACAAGTATCGAACCGTCCCAGAAGTCTATCTTGACCTTTGACGCGCGTGCATCCTGTTGCGTTCATCTCAGTGACCTCTCATCCCAGTTGATGTCCCCCAACCCCAACGATTTAGACCTCCTGCGAGCGCACTCAGCGGCCACGGCAAGAAGCACGTCTATGGTGATGGCCAGCAACGGGTTCAACGACCACACCGCGGTGACGGTTTCTTCTGGAACTCGACACGAAACCGCTTCCGATGGACGCACGCTTCACTACGGCGACTTGAACCGAGTGGGTGACCCACCGTCCAGTGGCTCAAAGAAGCCCACGATCGGTTCGTACAACCCCCCAATGTACGAGACCTTCACCACTTTTATTTCAGTGTTGCTAGTCGCAGGAATCGTGGCGTGCGCGTGCGTGTTTCCATACCTCGGGACGCTGGACGCGCAGGCGGACGACGACCGGTGGGAAATTACGCTAGCGCGGTGGACCTTGGCGGAAGGGCTTCCCACGTACGATCCAGTCGCGCAGTTCGCGAGGGCGCCTGCTGCGGAAGGCTTAGAGGCGTACCTCTCGGGGGGAGAAAAGCTTGACTTTGATGTAGTCGCTGAAGGGGTCGCTGGGGCGCCTGACGAAGCGCCGGCGCCGGAGCCCGCCGCCGACGATGATCAAGCAGACGCGCCGGCGCCGGCTGAGACACTCGCCGAGGCGGAAGTGGAGGAACCTACGGCTGCGCCTGCAGATAGACCTGCTGCTTCACCTTCGGCAGAACCTGCAACTGAACCTACGCCGGAATACCGCCCTATCGACACGGTCGATAAAGGTGCGCTCACTTAACGCTGATGCTATGCATGCGGAAGCGTGACGACGGAGGAGGATAGTAGTTGAGAACATTGAAATTCGATTTTGTGACAATCGTTCTTTTTCTTGGTTCGTGCAACCTTCTCAGTCTCGTCAGTTCCTACGCCTCCACCACGTCAACAACGACCCACCCCCGTCGTCCGCCCAACCACTTCGCACGCGTCAAGATGGCCCCGCAACAGCCAAATGGCCCCACAACTATCAAGTTAGCCAAGGAAGACCCCGACTGGCCCGTCCCCCCTGCTCCGAGCCCTGACCCGAATGTCCTCGACTCGCAAAGGCGACTAAAGACTTCTGCGTGGCCCCTCGGCCAAGGGTCTCGGAACGATACGAAGGCTTCTATTGACCACGCAGTTCCCGAAGACCACGCTGTGGTTACCATTCCGCGCACGGACTCCACAACGCGCGTATCCAAGTCCAAACCCACGGACACGCCAGGCAAGACACCGCTCCCCCCCTACGACCCCGTGAAGGTCGAAGCCTTCACCGCCGTTGTTCTTTGCCTTCTCGTCGCGGGTTTCGTCGCGGTGGCGTGTGTGTTCCCGTACCAAGGCAACCAGGACGAGCAAGGCGATGACCGCCGTTGGGAAGTAACCCTCGCGAAGTGGTTCGCGAAAAGTAATTACCCGCCGGACGCGCCACTCGATGCGTTTCTGAAGCTCGATGCGTCATCTAGCCAAGACGACGACACGCGAACGACACTTGACAACAACTCGTTCAGCGACCTCGAAGGTATTTTCGACACGTACCTTATGACGTCCGCGCGGCTGGCGGACGAAGAAGCACTGGCGCCTTCCACGGGAGCTTAGAATCCTCCAAACGAGAGAGGGCTTATGCACTCCAAAACCGACGTCAACGTCCCCCCACTGTATATGCAATAAGCGAATAGAAACAAAAGAAAGGAAAGCGAAAAAGGCGAGATAAAGTTTGAACTAAATTTTCATACTCAATACTTCTCAAATACTCGACACACATACGCCTACTCACCCCTTCCCCTACAACACCGGCTCCGCCATCACCACGTGCACGACCAGGAACCCCACAACGGTCGCGACTAGCGCAATACTAACCCCACACACGAAGTGCGCCTTTATAAACCCGATGTCGTTCGGCACGCAAGCTGTTTTTAACTCGTTCGTCAAGTGAAAAACCCGGTGACTTATACCCACGTAGGCGATCGTCGCTATGCCGAAATTCAACAAAGGGTACTCAGGCACTAAACTCATCAACTTACCCGGCTGCCCATTAGGCACGTTCGAAGTCGAAAGCCAGATGTGGAACTGCGAAATATAAGTCTCCAACGTGATCTTCCCGCAAACGCAAAACAGCGAAACGTAAAAGTTGCGTAAACTTTGCGTCAGATTCCTCAAAATAATAAAACATGTGATCGGGATCCACGAAGTGTATGGATGGACCTTGTTGTACTCCAATTTAGGCAACACGTAGTAGGTCTTGTAGTACCATGTGAGGATTGCGCACGTCGTGACACCGATTATAGACTGTATGCTGATACGAACAGCGTAAGGTTTCTCATCCACCCACTTTAAGAACGCTTCATACCTTGGATGACAGAAAGCGCAAATCATTCCGTAGATCCAGACGTACCGGTCTAGTCCGCTTCTGAAGAACCACTCGTGCATCGGGTCCACGTCGGGTTTCACTGGGTCGGTGTATTTCAGGAGCCACCTGAACGGGTAAAAAACAACTCCAAACACGCCGGGCACTTCCCACAGCACGTAGACTAAAAACGTGCAGATGAGACATTTTAATCCAAGCACTCCAACTTTGTCGTTGCCCTCCTTGTAGATCAACAAACTGAAGTAAACAAACAACGTGAACAGCGTGTGCATCGGGCAGATGTAGTACAGGGTATAGTCGTTCCGCAACGTGATACACGTGAATGTGACGAAAAAGTTCAGGCGCCACATCATCTGCCAGAACCGTGGGGCGGAGAAATCTTTCCGAACGTAGTAATAGGAAAAGTTTCCAAACCCGGTCATCCAGACGTACGCGGCGATGAACAATCGGATCGCGTTGTACGCCTCACTGGCTTTGAAGTAGTGGTACAACAGAAACAACACTTGCATCAACCCTTTCCACTCCTCGGTCTGTTCCCGGTTCAAGGGGGCGTGAGTTTTTGATTTCTGTAAACTCGTTTGCCACCCGTACGCCGCCAATGCAAAAAATAAAAACAGAAATAAATCCCGGTCGTAACTCTTTTCCGAATCTGGAATCGCGCCCGAGCGGTCGGCGAAGTAAAACAACCCTAAGACTAACCCGAACTCGGCCCAGTTTCGGAGGGTCTGGCGGCTGTTTAGCAACGCTTGCTTGTCTCCTAGGGCGATCCTAATGGGTGATAGATTTTTTAACTGGTGAGGGTCGAACGACGATTGCGATTCAGAAATCGGGGCGCTGGATTTTATTTTTGGCTCCATCGGATGATCGCTCGCCGTCGCGGGTGCCGCGTGGTGGACATCCACCGTTTCCGTCTCAACTTTCTTCCCTGACACGTCACTCAGCAACTGTTCGCGTTCCATAGCCACTGATGTGGATGTTAGCGGCAAATCACCCAGGTCCTCTCTTCCCTTTCTACCCCGACCGTGCGTCTTGGCGTACGCCGTCTCCGCCATCGCGCTCAGCACGCACACCAGCGCGAAGAGCAGGAAACATCCCATCTGCGCGGACGAGTGCATGATGTGCATGGTGCCGCCCGCCCCGAGGGACTCGACCACGATGTCGGACATCGTGTCCGAACCGCGGAGCAGTGTCACCGGCCGGTCGGTGCCCCCGCGCTGATCGCACTGCGTTCGCAATGACAGCACACTTGGAAATAACGAGGGCCTCTCATGATTTAACTCGACGTTAACTCGTCATTCTAGTCGATCTCATGATACATTTTTTTCTTTTTTTGAACAATCCGATGTCCGGACAACACAACGAGGCTGCGCGTGCCGTCATGGCGGACCCGGAACCCGGCGACCCGCCTCTTGCGCCGCGGGGTCGGCCGAGTGCGTACACAGGTGCGGTGTCCTCGACCGCGTCCTCACAGGGGACGGCTGCGCATCCGAACGCACCCACGGGTATACACCCAGATTCGCTGCGACAGCTTGAGCAGTTAAATGTTCAGCCAGATGATTACGTAGGTCCCTCTGGAGCGCCTGGCCCGAAGCCAACGGGTGACCTTAGTGCTATGTATCCAGCGACCACTTCTCCGTACGGTGGCTACCCCTCAAATTCTCAAGTTCCCAACCCCCTCCCCACTTCCAGCGCTGGCGGCGAGCGTTTAGTCGCGGCGATGGAAAACGTGGATCGGGTTGTTTCGATTTTTCTTGAAGATTTAGGCAGAGCCGTCGCGGCGGTGCGAACCGAGGTTGCGGCGGAAAGAGAAGCGTCGCTTCGAGCAGTGGACGATACGCACGCTGATGCACGGAAACAAGTGCAACAGCTGGCTCTTGACAAGCAAGATTTCGAAAGACATCGTTCTCAAGTCGAAGCTGATTTGGAAAAGCGGTGGGGCGATTTGCGACAAGAACAAGAGAGCGACAAGCGCGAACGCGCGCGGGTGGAACGCGAAATACGCGAAATGTCACAACGCGCTACTGCGGAGACACAAGCCGCGGCGCTGGTGCAGATGCAAGCGGCGCAGGCGGCACAAGCGGCGAGCCTACGAGCCGCGTTAGGGGGAGATATGTTA
>MDSY01022876.1_pt1 | contig 11269 bp, 10 predicted proteins | sample 811131 | NCBI WGS metagenome assembly MDSY01 (sample SAMN05326643, study PRJNA326480) | marine metagenome | isolation source: seawater | place: Atlantic Ocean: South West | collected 2010
GGTCCGATGGTAGCTGTACTCCTCGGTGTTGAAGCTGAAGGTGTAGTCGACTGTGCAAAATCCAATTCAAAAACTAATTCAGTTGGAACTTATTGGGGAGCATTCAATCTGGTGGTTAAAATTCTTAATGGCATAGCCGTTTTTATGGCCTCAATTTTAATCTCATTACAAAGTCAATGGGGAGTCATCGCTGTTAGGTCGATGAGTTTTCTGGCAGGGTTATGTTTAATTTTGGGAGTAGTCATTTATTATCTCCTAAGACCAAATAAAAAAACCAATGAAAAAGAATCTGTTACAAACTAAATGGTTTTGGTTTTTTTTGTTCGTTGTTTGTTTGATCTCACTGCAGATAAAATTTGATATATTTAAGAGTTTTCCTGAATTTATAAAACAAACTTCATCCTCTGGTCCTCTAGGATATTTCATATTTATTATTATTTACATCATTAGCACAGTAATGATGATACCAGGATCTCCACTTACCTTCACAGCAGGAGCATTGTTTGGTTTTTGGAAAGGTTTGGTTATTGTTTCGATAGGATCAACGGTCGGAGCAGGCTGTGCTTTTTTAATTTCTAGATTTTTAATTAGGAATTATATCAAAAGAAAGTTTCAAAATAATGAAAGGTTTAAATCTATAGATGATGGGATAAAAGAGGAAAGTTGGAAAATTGTCATACTTGCAAGGCTAAGTCCTGTGATCCCTTTTTTTATTTTAAACTATGCATTAGGAATAACAAAAATAAGATTTTTTCATTTCATCATAGCGTCGTGGATAGGAATGATTCCAGGCACCATGACTTACGTTCTAATGGGAAGCATGGGAAAAGCAATCGTCTATGGTAAGAAATCATTGCTCGAATGGGGCTTACTTGGAATAGGAATAATTGCGACAGTTTTTGTTAGTATATTGATTTCAAAAATTGTAAAAAAATCATAACCCATTCAATAGTCTATACAGCTATTTAATTTGACCTGATACGAAAGTATTCTTAGCAGGAAGTAGGCTCTCCCGCACAAAGCTTTACTGTATGTGGTATCGCTCCCTCGACAAATTCCAAGCATTCCACAGCGCCTTTGGGTTTACCAGGTAAAGTAATTACTAATGAATTACCAACTACTGCAGCTAAACCTCTGGAGAGAATAGCATTAGGTGTAACCTCAACACTCCTCATTCGCATAAGTTCACCAAAACCATCAATTTCTACTCTCATTATATCTCTAACAGCTTCAGGCGTAACATCTCTCTCCGTTATACCAGTACCTCCTGTTGTTAAAATCAAAGAACAACCCTGAGCTTCGAATGCGGTTATCACTTCTTTAATTTTATCCCTATCATCAGGAACGACTGCGTCAGCTATTACTGTCCATTTTCTTTTATCAGCTTCTGCTTGTAAAGCAGGCCCTCCATGATCTTCATATTCACCAGAAGAAGCTCTATCAGATACTGTAATTATTCCAACATTCATGACTCTTAATTAGATCAATAAAAATTCATTCACTAAGAACAAAATTCTGCCAACGCTCTACCCACTTTTTTAGTTTTTGCTCTTCAATTTCAGGCTTATAAAAAGATTCATTTATTAATTCAAATTCATTATTAGAAAGAAAATTCTTCGGGGTCACAGCGACAACAGAATGCAATATTCTTTCATTCATTGGAAACCTTGAAATACATTTTATGATCAAATCTTTATTATGTTTATAAAAATTTTTGCCTAGAGCTAAAATAATATGAGCAACAACTTCTGGACTAGCTCCATCAATAAATTTCTCTAAATATGAATATTCTGATTTGGGCCAATTAATCACACGAAGCGCGGCACAAACAATCCTGTCATCATCATCCTGTAATGCAGACTTAACAATATCCTTATCAAGTTTAGACAAGCCTCGTAATGTCCACAAAGCATGAAGTCGGGCTAACGGCATTGAATCATCGAGAAGCATTTTTTCCAAAGCAGGAGCAACCTCAACAAGTTTTCTGGAAACTATAATATTCTGAGCCATATCTCTCCACCATCCGTTAGAATGACTAAGAAAAGTCACCAACTCCTCAGGTTTGGCATTAAGAAGATTAGGTTTTTCACCTAGCGAAACACCATTCCTTCTCACTCTATAAACACGTCCACGACCAATGTTCTTATCATAATTCAAACGCTGGATTTCTTGTTTCAAATATGGAGTCATGAAACTTTTTTCCTGAATGACACCCCTATACATATCAACAATATAAAGACATCCGTCGGGGCCCGTGTATGTGTTAACAGGCCGAAAATTACCATCGCTAGAGGTAATAAACTCATCAGAGTTTTCCTCATATAAATTGGACAATTCTATATGACCTGAATCCAGATATTTAACCTTGGATCTTCTAACAAGTCGGCCTACTGGCTCACAAATAAAATAATCTCCCGTTACATCTTCCCCTAATCTATGACCACGAAAAAAACATTGTCCACAAGCTGAAGTAAAACTACGGAGAGTACCATCATTAGTCCTGGCTGCACCAAGACCACTTTGCAAATCTACCGTTTTCATTGAAGGCCAAACTTCTGAATAATTACCCGCTTTAATAACAGATCCAGTTAATAGAACCTCGCCACCAATTCTTTTTGAATTTACAAGATAATCAGGTGAAATAAAAAATCCCATCCCAGGATTACTATTACTTGAAAATAAAAAACGCCCCTCATCATTTCGAGCTAATCCCCATTGTCCGACTCTGGGAACTTTTTCATTTCTAAATTCACCGTTAATAAATTGATAACGTCTCCCATGCTGAGACACATAAATCCAATTATCAATTCCGAGAGTTAATCCATTGGCTTTATGTTCAACATTACTATCTCTTAAAGAAAACTTATCATAGACTTTTTCTTTGGTGTCAGCTTTACCATCGTTATCGATATCCCTAAAGAACCAAAGGTCAGAAGGTTCACCTACAAGTAAACCTCCGCTGACGGAAAGAACTGCTCTAGGTTCAACCAGACCATCAACAAACACATTATATTTTTCATATTTCCCATCTCCATCAGTGTCTTCAAGGCGACCTATACGACCTACAGGATCCTTTGCTCCAGCACCATCCATACTTTGCATGTATCCGCGCATCTCGACCACATACATTACTCCATTACCATCCCACGTTAGAGCGACTGGCTCCTCTATATCTGGCTCGGAAGCGACTAATTCTATAGAAAAACCTTTAGGCAGCTCAATAAGCTTCATTGAATCCGACGGAGATAGAGGCAATGTGTTAGGGTTTTTATTTACTTCCTTCTTAATTTTTAGCTTTTTGCTACTTATCTCTATCTCTTCAAAAACCTTTTTCATTTCTCGTGCCCAAACCTCATAACCTTGGAGGTTTGGATGCACTCGATCAGGCATATATTTTGGCAATGAAGCTCCATCACCACCAGCAAACAGAGAATAGGTCTTAGCTATTTTAACCTGAGAATCTTCACTCCATTCTTCAAAATAAAACTGATTAACTCTTTTTATTTCTTTAACTGGCCGATAATCATCAGGGGCACATGGAAAAGTCTCACATAAAACGATAGGCATTTTAGAACTATGAGACTTAAGTCTTTTAATAATATTCTTAACATTACTAAAAATGACATCAGCTTTTGCTTTCTCAGCAAGATCATTAGCCCCGATCATCAACACCACTGCGGCTGGATCCAGATCAATTACATCCTGTTGTAGCCTTAGAAGAAGCCCTCGACTCGTATCACCGCTTATACCACGGTTCACTACTTTAAGATTTCCAAATAACCCTTTAAAATCTTCACCCCAACCTTGAGTTATTGAATCTCCTAAAAAAACTATTGAACCTTTATCAGCTATGTTTTTCTCAACCAGCCATGAGCTTCTTCGATTCTTCCAAACCCCTCTAAACCATTCTGTTCTTCTTATGGGGCCTACACCAGGCACATCATCATCACTATCAGGAATTAACAAAGGATTCTTCTCATTTCCCTCACAGTGCAATGCAGCAGAAGCAAACATTAATGCAATTAGCAGCCATCTTACATCAAACATTTTTAAGCTTTTCAATTTATATAAATAATCGCAGTTAAGATTCACCCTTTTCCTTATTATCAAGCCTTATACGTTCAATTTGCATTTCTTTATCAACTGCTTTGCACATATCGTAAATAGTCAAAGCTGTATTACTGACTGCTGAAAGAGCCTCCATCTCAACTCCTGTTTTAGCATGTGTCTTTACTTTGGCCTCAATTTTAATCCCATCTTCCTCCCTAGTGAAATCAACGGATACATGTGAAATAGGAATCTGATGACAAAGGGGTATCATTTCTGCGGTTTTTTTAGCAGCCGATATTCCAGCAATTTTTGCAACAGTTAAAACATCGCCTTTTTTAATCTTTTGGCCATATATCAAATCTAGAGTTGATCCCTTTAATCGAATAAAACCAGAAGCAATGGCAATTCTTGAGATGATATCTTTATCTCCAACATCAACCATTGAGGCTTCACCATCATCATTGATATGTGTTAATTCACTCAATAACTCACCCTCCAATTGCGATCATTTTACGATCAGGTTGATAATTTTCCCTAAACTCATGAGCTTTAGGCTTTCTAGCGACTACTTCACGAATAAAATTTTCTATATTCTCATCTGTCGCTCCTCGACGAATCTCCTTAAGCAAATCAAACTCCAAATGACTGCCAAGACAAGGTCTCAATTTACCATCACAAGTTAATCTCAGCTTATTACATGATTCGCAAAAATTGAGATTAGTCATTGCACCAATAAACCCGATGACTTGATCCCTATCTTGAAAAGAGTAATAAGACGCAGGTCCATTGGTTTTATAATCAACTAATGGTTTCATCTTTCCATATTCCTCTGACAAGATTTTAATCACTTCTCCGCATGGCAAAAAGTTCGAATCGTTTAATACGTCTTTGGTACTTACAGGCATCATCTCGATAAACCTCAAGAGCAATCCCCTATCTTTTGCAAATTCCAACAAATCAAATAACTCATTTTCAGTTCTCCCTCTCATGAGCACTGAATTAATTTTAACTTTATCAAAGCCTAGCCTCCTAGAGGCATCAATTCCTTCTATGGCCTTAGAAAGAAACGGTCTGCCAGTAATTGCTGTGTATTGTTTTTCACTTAAGGTATCAAGAGAAACGTTAACAGTTTTCACTCCTGCATGGAAAAGAGCCTCAGCTGCACTTTTAAATCCATCAGTTGGTTTTGAGAGTAAAGTTCCATTAGTCGAAACACCTATATCATCAATACCAGAAATCTCAGAGAGAGACTTAATAAATGGAATAATATCTCTTCGCGTAAGAGGCTCGCCTCCAGTAATTCTAACCTTTTTCACTCCAAGCCCTGCCCCTAATTTTACTACTCTTAAAATTTCCTCATAACTCATCACCTTCTCTCGAGGCAACCATTCCTGAAACTCTGATGGCATACAATAAGCGCATCTTTCATTACAACGATCGGTAACTGAAATGCGCAAATATGATATTAAATGGCCGTATTGATCTAACACTCTAGTATTACTTGTTAGGATGAAATAATTCTATATAGTTAGTAAATTATTTATGAATTATAAATTATGAAGAAAATTAAGTTAAACAATATATATGTTATCTTTTTAACTCTTTTTATTTGTAACTGTACTTCAACTATTGAGTCCAGAATCGAAAACAACCCTCAACTATATTCTGCTCTAACCGGTCAGGAAAAAAAAGCTGTTTCAAAAGGACTTATAATACGAGGAATGTCGCAAGATGCTGTTTATATCGCTTGGGGAAGGCCCTCAGGCATTATGGAGAAAAACTCTAATGGTAAAACTCTGGAAAAATGGCGTTACTCATCACTTATGCCAGTCATGAGTCAAAGCTTTCTCTACAATGATTACCACTATTATCATGGCTATGACCACTGCTCTCCATTTTACCACTCAACAAATGTTGGTTATATTCCATACACCTCGGCTGTTGTTGAATTTGAAAACAATAAAGTGGTTTCATGGGAACAAGAAAAATAAAATCTAATCTTTCTTTTTGAGGGTTAAAGATCTGAGATTCATAAGCTCACCATCTTTATCCTCTAGATTCAACCCGGTGATAATTATTCTGTAGGTACCTAGATCGTTGACTGAAAATTCTCCCAAATTAATATCAACAAAATCATCACTGTTAGGAACTTTAATAGTTGTTACACCTGCCCCTAGAACAACTTCAAACTCGCCACCTCCTCCATCAGGCTTCTTAACATTCAAAGTAAGTTCGTGTTCACCACTACTTGAAAAATTAATAGGCCAAACAATATAATATTGAGGATTACTCCACCCAACAATTGAATCTTGAGTTTCATCATAATTAAAAGAGTCTTCACCTAATATTAAGGCATTCTTAGCAGAGTAAACTTTCTCGTTATCATTAAAATTTCCTCTCTTTGAAATGTTGACAGAAATTTGTTTTGAAGCCATCTCAGCAGAAAGTTTATACCTTTCATTTTTAACTGCTAACTCTTCCACAAATTGAAGTGCACCATCAGTTGCCAAACTGGCTAAAGCACCTATCAAATTTAATTGATCATTCTTACTGAAATTTAGTTTAAATAACTCTTTAATCTCAGCAAGTTTACTTTCATCTGACAAACTTGAAGGACCCGATAAAAGTAAGACATAAGATCTAAAAGCCAATCGCCTGATAACTTCATCTTTTTCATTATAAACGATCTCGAATAATGTTTTTAAAGGATCTCCATTAGGCCATGATCCTATAGTCTGTAATACAGCCTTTCTTCCATCTGGGTCATTTCCATCAAGAATCCTTTTTAGATCACCCCATGCTTTTTCACCCCCTAAGTAACCTAAAATCCGCAATATCCTCTTCCTATATTCGCCGGTAGGTGCCTCTTGAACCAATATCCTTCGAACCTCACTATTACGAATCTCAATGTTAGAGCTCCTAAGACAAATTCTTACAATTGCACTCTCCAAGGCATCAGCACTTTTACCTGATGAATTTTCAAGCTTTTTGAGAAGAATTTCAACATTTTGTAAATTACCAAGTTCTCCAATAGCATAAATAGCTGCGTCGACAACTTGTTCATTCTTATCATTAATCAAATTCAGTATAACGGGAACTCCCTCTGCATACCCTTTATCCACCATAACCCCAATTAATCCCGAGCTAACGGTTGGGTTTCCTCCTTGTATTTTTGAAAGTTGAATAGAAATCTCCTTGTTAACACCTTGGCCCTCCAAACGAGCTAATGTAGTAATTGCAGCAATTATATTATCACGTCCTGTATCGTTATCAGGCTGAGATCCCATGAAAGCAATAAACTCTTGAACAGTTATCGCATTACCCATGGGGAGTTCTGATTCATTAAGAGATTTGATTAATGCATTTCTTTCTTTAATAACCTTTTGTTTTCCTGACTTAACCACAAAAAGAGCCACTGCAAAAACCAGTAAAACAGGAACCCCAACAACAAGCCACATAGGTATCTTTTTTCGTTGCTCTCTATTCGCCTCTCTATTGAAGAATTCGTCAGACTCCGCAAAAGATTGTCGCGGAGGTGCACTTATTTCCATTGAATTTTGAGGTAACTTTGAAACCAATGGCCTAGCCTGATCTTTTTTTGGAAGCACAAACTTAGAATCAGACTCTTTTGAAATAGTTTTCTTTCTTTGAATAGAATTATCAGGCAAAGAATTGCTACAGAAAATTTCATAGGCTTCTCTAGAAGTTTGAGGTCGATCCTCGGGCCTTCTTTTAATTAATTCCATCACCCAATTAGTTAGCCATAATGGAAGATCAGGTCTTAGTTCACTCACGTGCCGAACGTTTCCACTAAGATGCGAAGCCATTACTAATGGTCCAGTATTGCCCCCAAAAGGATACTTACCAGTCAAAGCGTAGTAATAAATCGACCCCATGGCGTATAGATCTGTCCTTTGGTCGAGTTCTGCTCTCTCGAATTGCTCCGGAGCCATAAAATAAATAGAGCCCAAAATGCCATCACCTTGATCTGTCGTTTGGACGCTTGGCTTTTTTCCCAATTTAGCCAAACCAAAATCTAGTATTTTAATTTGGAATTTACCACTAGGCAACCAATTCACCATCAAGTTACTTGGTTTCAGGTCACGGTGTATAATGGATTTTTCATGCGCAGCCAACAAGGCCTCCATTGTTTGACTAACAAAGGATTTAAAATCATTCTCAGTCAAGGCCCCTCTTTCAACAGTCAAATCGAACGTCTCCCCTTTAATTAATTCCATTACAACAAACCAACCTTCATCATCTAAACCAACATCATAAACTGTGACAATGTTGGGATGCTGTAGACTGGAGAGAGTCGTAGCCTCATCAAGCAGGCTTTCCGGCGACGCACCGAGATCTTTGTTGGTTTTTTCTTGCCCCTCCACTGGAAGCAATCTCTTTATGGCAACCTCTCTATTTAATTGTTTATCTTTGGCCCGATATACAGCACCAAGCCCACCCTGACCAATTTTCTCATGGATCTCGTAACGATCTTTCATATCCTAATTGTAAAAATTAAATGTATTGTCTACGTTAATAAAATTACAACTTAGACCAAGACTTGACCATTAATAATCATCAATTAGAAATAATTTAGACCGGATAACCCTAATAACAATATGGAAGCATTTGACATCATTGGCATTCTTCTCTCTCTAGCCGCCGTCTTTGGGTACTTTAACTATAAATTCATAAAGCTACCTACAACTATAGGATTGATGCTACTAGGGCTAATTTTCTCTTTAATCATAATCATTACCGGTATTTTTAATGATGATTTTTATAAATTTGCTCAAAATTTTGTAACCGATATCCGATTGGATGAATCACTACTGGGCATAATGCTGAGTTATCTTCTTTTCGCAGGAGCACTTCACGTAAAGCTAGAGGATTTATCAAATCAGAAGTGGGTAATCGCTATTCTCGCAACCATTGGTGTCATTTTTTCAACATTCATTATTGGGTCTCTTAGTTATTTACTAATGAAATCTTTAGATATTCAAATTAGTTTTACCTATTGCCTTCTATTCGGTGCACTAATCTCTCCGACAGATCCAGTTGCTGTATTAGGAATATTAAAAAAGGCAGGAGCTCCAAAATCATTGGAAACTAAAATTACTGGTGAATCTCTATTTAACGATGGTGTTGGAGTAGTCGTTTTTATTGCAATTCTGGGCATCGCAACTGGCAAGAATGATGCAAGTTTCTCAGCTATTGGAAATTTATTTATAATTGAAGTTCTTGGAGGAATTGGAATTGGCTTCGCTCTTGGCTTGTTAGCTTTTCTCATGTTGAGATCAATTGATCAATATCAGGTAGAAATTCTTATAACACTTGCTCTTGTAACTGGTGGATATTCCTTAGCTCACAATTTACATACCTCAGGCCCCTTGGCGATGGTCGTTGCTGGTTTAATGATTGGCAATCAAGGACGAATTTTAGCAATGTCGGAAAAAACAGAGGAGCATTTGGATTCTTTCTGGGAATTAGTTGATGAAATTTTGAATGCCATTCTTTTCCTTGTTATTGGTCTTGAAATTCTCATTCTCGCCTTTAATTTAAATCATATCATTTTCGGAATTATTGCTATTCCTTTGACCTTAGCCGTCAGAATGTCTGCTGTGTCTTTACCCACTCTCTTTCTTAAAAATAAAGCAAACTTTAGTAAAGGAACTATTAAGGCATTAACATGGGGGGGATTAAGAGGAGGAATATCTTTAGCGTTAGCCTTATCAATTCCAAAGGGAGCAGAAAGAGATGTCTTACTCACCGCAACCTACATTGTCGTTATCTTCAGCATTGGAGTTCAAGGTTTGACTCTGAAGCATTTCTTACCTAAGAAAACAGATTAATATCAAGAATTAGGAAGTAATTACTACATCCTCTCCTTCGATAGAGACGTCGAATGATTTGATATCCTCACAGGCAGGAGGCGTCATTACCTTGCCACTCCTCAAATCAAATTGAGCCCCGTGCCAAGGACATGCGACGCATAATTCTCTTTTATGTACGTAACCCCCAGAAATTGTGACATCTGCATGACTGCATCTGTCTTCCAAAGCATATAAATTTTCCCCAACCTTAAATACAGCCACTGACACATCATCAAATTTAAATGATTTCCCTTCTCCTTCGGGAATTTCATCCACTTTACAGATAATATGCCGCCCAACGGCCATGACTAATCAGATAATATAGTATTCCAGTTATTGATTTTTTCTGATTCTTGTTCAAATAGAGCTTCAGTAGAATCATGAATTTCTATATCCTGAATTTCATCTCCTCCCTCGATGGAATCCACTACATCTTGCCCTTCAGTTACGTGACCAAAAACTGTATGCCTTCCATCAAGATGAGGTTGAGGACCATGAGTAATAAAAAACTGACTACCATTCGTTCCTGGTCCAGCATTAGCCATTGAAAGAATACCTGGTCTGTCGTGCTTTAAAGAAGCTAGAAATTCGTCCTCGAATTGATACCCTGGTCCGCCTGCTCCTGTTCCAGTGGGGTCTCCTCCTTGAATCATAAAATTCGGTATCACTCTATGAAACGTAATACCATTATAGTAACCACGTGATGCAAGATTAAGAAAATTAGCCGCTGTAATTGGGGTATTTAAAGCATAAATTGTGAGAGAAATGTCTCCTTTATTTGTCTTTATTGTAATCTTTATATCTTCAATCATTTAGTAATAGAGTTAATTTTGAATGTTATATGTATTCTATAATTTAGAAAAGAAAAGGTATCTTTACATCAAAAACCAAGTTCTTTTCTAATTTCTTTGGCACTGACTCCTGATTCTCTTAATTCTTTCAAAGTTAGACTCTTATCGCTCTTTGAATATTTATTACCGTCTGATCCTTTTATCAATTTATGATGAGACCATTCAGGAACATTCAATTCCAATAATGATTGTAATATCCTGTGAATGTGGGTGGATTCATACAAATCGATACCTCTCGTCACACAGGTTACATCTTGGAAATCATCATCCAATGTAACAGCCAAATGATAACTTGTTCCAATGTCCTTTCGCACTAGGACAACATCTCCCAAAGAATCAAAATTGACCTCATGAATACCACTTAACTGATCATTCCAAAAAAGCTTTCCAGTTTCCTCTTCTGCTCTTTTAGAATTTAATCTTAATGAATACGGCAAACCTTTGGATTTTTTTTCAGCTATTTCCTCTTCAGTTAAATGTAGACACTTTCCTGAA
>MDSY01073055.1_pt1 | contig 11269 bp, 11 predicted proteins | sample 811131 | NCBI WGS metagenome assembly MDSY01 (sample SAMN05326643, study PRJNA326480) | marine metagenome | isolation source: seawater | place: Atlantic Ocean: South West | collected 2010
GTGTCCGACGGCCACGTCACCGCGCTGCGTTGGACGCAGAGGCGTGGGTACGAGGCGGTGATGCAGGGCGGGGATGTGTTGATATCCGGCGGGCAGGACGGGGTTGTCAAGGCGTGGGATCCAAGAGTGGGGAAGGTAAAGTTTATTTTAATCTTCGTATGGGCAGTTGGATTGACCACGACCGTCGTGTTTTGTTCACAGGAGGCGGTGGCGAGTGTGGACGCGCATCGTCAGAAAGGCGGGTCTGGCGCGGTCGGTGACATCACGCAGATGCCGTCTGGGAAGGTGGTCACCGGCGGCGCGGACGGGCACGTCGCGGTGCTGGATCCGCGCCGTGGGTACCAGGTCGTGGCGAGGATACCCGTGGGGGACTTTGTGTACTCTTTGGCGAGCGTCGGTGCGTTCATCTCTTTCATTCTTTTTACTTCCGTATGGGCAATTGCAATGACGTGTTTTGTTCATCTCTTACAGGGCCGATGGTTTTGGCTGGGACGGGGGCGGGTCATATGCACGTCATCGACGTGGACGACTGGGAGACACCGAGGGTGATGTACGCGCTGGGTGCGAACAAGGCGGCGGTGCGGGTGATCGCGCTGGGTGGTGACGGGGCGCACTGCGCGTGCGCCGGGGACGACGGCGGCGTCGTATCATACTCCTTCGAACGAGGCTAAATTACATCAGTACATTAATTAATTACGAGTGCGTTAACTCCGCGAGCGTCGACTATTTGCCACCCCTCGTTCGCTTGGTACCCGCCGACGTCGCCTTAGTCGGCGCCGCCTTCGACGCCTTCGCCGCCTTCGCCTTCATGCCCCCCGTCGCCGCGGCCTTCTTCTTGGTGTCGCTTCGAGAAAACGTCAGCGTCATGTTTTTGTCATCTAATTTTGTTTCGCTCGAGAAGGACCATTCGCCGTCGTTCCCTACGAACGCTTTCAATCCCTCCACGTCGGTCACCTCGTTCACCACGACGTGCCTGCACATCGCACCCCTCGCGCCCTTGGCGTACACGGCCGGCCCGGGAAACATGCACGTCACCACGCGCACACCTAAAGCCTTCAGTCGTTTGTCTCCGACGGATTTGTAATACTCCTGTAAGAGTTAAACAAAACACGACATCAGATGAATTGCCCATGTCGGAATTAAAAAAGAATAAACTTCTTACCTGGCTCGCCACGTTGACCACGAACTTACCTTCGTCCTCGGTCAACGCTTCCACGTCCCGCGCGATCGCTTCGCATATGTCGTCACCCCAGAACTCGTACAGGTTGGACCCGCCTCCCGTCTTGAGCTTCGTGCCCATCTCCAGTCTGTACGGTTTAATCGCGTCGAGCGGTCGCAAGAGCCCGTTCAGCCCCGAGAGGATGCGTACGTGTTGTTGGGCGAACGCCACTTGGGACTTGGTCATGGATTCGATCGCGAGGGCTTTGTACGCGGGCCCGTCGAAGGCGTACGCGCACTGTTTCGCCGGGTTGGCGTGAAAGTTTTGGAACCGTGTGTGGTTGAGCGACGCGATGTCGGCGCTGACGGACATGAGGGATTTGATGTCGGAAGCGGAGAGTTTGGCGCAGGCGGCGACGAGGGACTTGGTGTGCGACGCCATCCTCGGTTCCGTCTTTGGAACGGACGCCGGGCATGGGACTTCGTTGAGGGTCTTCGCGGGGGAGAGGAGGCAGATCGGCATGTTGGCGTTCGCGTGGGTGCCGAGGGTGCCGACACAGCTGTGCGCGACGTGATCTGGAATCGATTTCAGTTTCGTCGTCGGGTTTGATGACATCCATCGTCGAGGTTCCTCAGTTCGATGCCAGACCACCGGTGCGCCGCGAGGGTGACCGCGGAGATGGGTGCCGAACGCCTTCCCCGCGTGGGCACAGCGGCGTGGACCGCGGCAAGGCTCGCGTGGCGCGACAGGGCGACCGCGTCCGCGAAGGCGCTCATCGAGACACGCACGGTCGGGCCCACTCTTCAGTCACCACAAACGGATGCGTTAACGCGATCGCGATCTTTGGGCGTTGGGACGCATCTCACGCCCGTGCACCGTCCCTCGATGCCGGCGAGCGATTGCTGGCCGCCCGGTACGTCGACATCCGCCCGCCCGGGGATGGCATCGCGGCACGTCATCGACGATGCCTTCGATCCGCACGACCTCTCCATCCTCGTCGCCGCGGCCAAGACGACCATGGGACCCGCGATGAGGACGAAGGACGGCGAAGCATCCGTCGCGGCGTTGGGGCGCGCGAGCGAGGACATACTGGGCATCGACGCGCACGTCGCGATGCGACGGACGCTACGGTCGATGGCGACGACGGCCGCGAGGGCCGTCCACCGGATATCCCCGGATATCCCCGGGGACGGCGTCGGGGATATCCCCGGGGATGATGATGACACTCGTAGCCAAACGCCAAACAGGGTGCCCATCCTTCACCCCGTCGGCGGCCTCTTCACCCACATCGTCCCGCGCGAACACTCGTGGGACGATGACGGGAAGGATATGAATCGCCACGGGTACTGGAGCGCGCACGTGGACAAGGCCAACGTCCCGGAGTACGACGTGAGCGCGGTGCTGTACCTATCCGAAGGAGGCGGGGTAGACTTTGACGGCGGAGAGGTGAGTTTATTTGTATTCTCGTATGGGCAATTTGTATGACATCGTGTTCTTTTGGTTATTTTTGGTTATTTTTGGTTATTTTGGTAATCCTCGTATGGGCAATTCAACTGACGTCGTGTTTTGTTGTCACAGTTTACGTTTCTAGACGAGCGTGGGCTAAGACAGGTGGTACTTCCGCGGCGGAACAGGCTCGTGGTGTTCAGCAGCGGCGAGGAGAACGTGCACTCAGTTGGGGTGGTGACCAGTGGGGAGCGGACGACACTCAACCTGTGGCTGAGCCGCGACAAGAGGGTCGCCGCTCCGAACGACGACTGATACCGACAGCCGGTGGAGTACGAGAGTTATTAGGCAATTAGGCGGTGTTAATAGCAGATTAGGCGTTAAGGTTGTGACTAAGGTTGTGACTCGATGGCGACGTTCACAGCGCCGCGGCGCAGGCTTTGATCTCATCCGTCCCGTCGCACGACATCGAGCTGTTCCGTCCCATGACCCCAGCCGCCACCGCGCCCGCCACGTCGTCGACAGCCACCGGCTCGGCGAGCGTCAGCGCGATGGGCCCAGGTGACTTCTCCGCGATGCCCTTGACGAAGCCGCTGCCGAGGATCTTCGTGAGGACGTCGCCGTACTGCTGCGTGACCCGCGGCGGGTTGAGGCCGAACGTATCGCCGCCGAAGATGAAGGACGGCTTGACGAGGCAGACGTTGTCATCGTCAAAGGCGTTTGCGATTGCGTCTTCGGTCATCTTCTTGCCGGCGAAGTATCCCTTCATGACTGGCGCGGACTCCGCGCCGCCGAGGGCGTCCGGCACGATGGACGCGACGGAGACGTACACGAACCGCTTGACCCCCGCGGCCTTCGCGGCGTCCACCACGCGGACGTTGTACGCGCCGTTGCCCTCGCGCATGAAGTCGTCGTCCCCGGGCTTGAACACTCCGACGCAGGAGACGACCGCGTCCGCGCCTCGCATCGTCTCGGTGAGCGACGCGACGCATTCGTCGGAGGAGAGGTCGCATTTGACGCCGCCGGAAGATCCGCCGGACTTGGACACGACGACGACGTCGGCGACGCCCGCGGCGGTGAGCTTGTCGCACACGCGCGAACCGACGAAACCTGATCCGCCGACCACGATCACCTTCATGCCCGACGCGTCACCGCCGGCCATCGCGCGGACGCGGAGGGCGGTGGCGCGGGGCTTAGCCGTCGTGACGCCGCGACGGCGGGTGAGGCGCGACGCGCGGGCGGGCGCGACGAGCGCGGCGGAGACGGCGGCGGTCGACATGGATAGCGCTCGAGTGACGTGTCAAAGATAATGGCGGGAGTGTCGAGAGAGAGACTGTCGAAGTTCGCTAAAAATTGATTGCTTATTCCCGTCCCCATGTCTATGATGAGAAGCACTCAGCCGACCCTGGGCGTCGTCGCCAGCCTGGCCACCAGATCCACCGTCTCCTCCTCCCCGTTATCATCCCCGACGAAACACACCAGCCCGTCCCCGTACGTCGCCGCCGCAACCGCCGCGAGAAGAGACTCCTCCGCCTCAATCTCACCGAAAGAATCCGGTCGAGTAAAAACAGCGTGCTCGACGTTCACCCCCGTCAACAACGCCGACCTCGCGTTGTACACCCTGAACCCGCCGTTCCACCCGCGCCAGTGCTCACTAGACGCGTCTCTGGACGTCACGAGACATTCGCGGTTCCACGAAAAGTCCGCGCGTTCGCGTCCGGACGGCGCGAACCGCCAAGGGAGGTTAAACAGAGAAAAGATTCGCTCCGCCGGCTCGCCGTCGCCCTGAACCACCAGCACCCCGCCCTTGGACACAAACTCCAGCAGCGACCTGAGCCACTCCGGGTCCGTCAAGAAGTTCGCAGACTCACCCAATGTATCCGTGCCGGTACCCCCGACGCCGAGGAGAACCGCGGCGCGGTGCGACTCGACGCTGACGTTACGACCGCCGCGCCTGTGCCCGCCGCGGATCTCGACGCCCATCGCACCCAACGCCGCCTTGACCGCGTTGGCGTACGTGTCGTCCTCCTCGTACGTGCCCCACCTGCTCCGGCCGCTCAGCACCAACGCGTTGTTCACGAGCGGCGCCTGGGCTTTGCCAGTGAGGTCCAGCACTTTGGAGTGAGTTGAATTGGAGTCGTCGGCGAATGATACGCCGGTTCTTTTCGGTGACCAATTTTCAGTCACGGGACCCGCGTTGCTCTGCTGTAGCACGGCTTGGCCAAACTTCTTGAACCCGCCTCCACGTGTTGCCGTGGATTTACCCGCGGTGTCCGCGGTGACCCCGCCCGCGTTCTCGTTCTTCTTGGAGGACATGAAGGCGCTCAGGGCCTTATCGCGCTTGACGCCTTTCCCCCCCGCGCCCAACATGGCCATGACACCAAACTCTTTCATGTTAACCTTTCCGCCCTTCTTCGCCTGCGTCTTGTTGCGCCACATGCGCGCCATCTCAGCCTGCTTGGACTTCATCGGGGGCGTCGGGGGCGCGCCGGAGGTGATGAACCCGGGCTTTAAGGGTTCCCAGTGCGTCCGCTCGGCGAGCTGCTGCTCCAAAAAGTTTTTACCGACGAGCATCGGTTTGGGTTTCCACCGACCGTCCGATACCCGCGGATCCTCCTCGTCGGATGAGATGTCGTCCCACACCGCCGCCGCCGCCTTCTTACGCTCGCTCATCGGCTTGTTGCTCGTGCCCGTGTCCTTGCCGGCCCAATCGCTGATCGTGCCGCCTTTAGTGCCCTTCTCCGCCGCCGGAGAGGTCTGCTTGGAGGGCCCGGACTCGATCCGGAGCCGATCGACAGCCTCGGCCAAAGCCGCCGCCTTCGCGGGATCCGAACCGTCAAGCCCCAACGCCCTCTTCTCCTCCGCGGACATCGTGGAGGTATCGATGCCGATGTTACGCAAATCCGCGTCCGACGGGAGGGACTTTGGCGACTTGGCGGGGGATGATTTGACAACCGCGGCACCCGGGCCCGGAGCCTGTTTCAAGCCCATCCCCGCGATGAAGTCGTCGTCAGCCTGCTTCATGCCCATCCCGGCGATGAAACCGTCGTCGAACTGTTTGGGCTCCGGCGCACGAGGCCGGGCATGGTACTCTGACGGCGGTTTCACCATGGACGCCACCTCGTAGTCGTCGAACGGGTCCTCGTACGGGTAAAAGGTGCCGCCGTGCGAATACTCCCCGTCTTCATCGTAATAACCCTCATCGTCGAATGGGTAAAACGTGCCGCCGTCGGAATATTCACCGTCGTCCTCGTCGTACCCGTACCCGTCGTCGCCGTCCTGACCGATCGGGTCGCCGTACTGGTCGTACAGGGGCGTGTCGTGCTCCCACTTGGGCCGGTCAGATTGGCGCGAAGACGCCGCGTCTTTGCGAGCGCCGTGAGGCGCCTTGCCGAGCACCTCGGCGATCTTTTTGTCAAGTGGCGTCTCCCCAGACTTGAACGCGTACTGTGACTGGCGGTTGTCGGGCGGGGTGGGCGCGCGGTACCCGTGCCAAGGGCTCGGGTCGATGTCGAAGTGAAGATCGCGTAGTGATTCCGTTCCGGCGAGGCCCCACCGCGTCGCGATCTCCGTCGCCGTCGTCATCGGCTCGCCGATTTTGATCAGCTTCAAGTGGTATGGGTTGTTGGGCACCTGCGCGGCTCGGCATAGCTCGCTCGTGTTCTCGTTGGACCACCAGTCCGGCACGAGGCCTTTCTGTTCAGCCTTTTGGAGGAAATCTTTAAGATGCGCCAAAGCCTCGCCGCGAGCTTCGCGTCCCCGCGAAGCCTCCGAGTATCGACCGTATCGCTTGGAGAGGTACAAAAAGCAATCCTCCTCCTTGAGCTTGCACGCGTCCACTAAAACCTGGTACGCCTTCTGCGGCGACGATACGCTGCTGCCGTACCACAGACCGGCGCCGGGGCTCGGCGGGCCGTCGACGCCGCCGCCCGGGGAGTCCTTCTTGCTCTTCGGCGCGCCGTCAAAGTCGATGAGCTGCTCCGCGGGTGCACGCCGAGAAGACTGCTTAGTCGCCGGAGTCACCTCGCTGGACTTGTTCCACTGCGGGTTGGGCCGGGACATCGCTTTGAACTTGTTCTCGCTGAACCCACGGCCGGTGCTCGTGACGTTGTTCCACGCGGGTTTGTGTTTGCCGGACACCGGCCGGACACGTTCCTTGGGCTTACCGGCAGAGGGCAAATCGTCAAACGGATCGCGCTCTTGTTCGCTCGTACCGTATAGCGACTGTATGGGGTAATGGGGTGGTGATCGGTCAGTATTTGGGTGGTAATTGGGTATTTGAGTCGTAACGGTGACTGCCAAACACTCACCTGGTAGAAATTGTCCTCGGAGTAGTTGTCGTCGTCGTACGCGCCGGCGAAGTTTTGGTTCGTTGCGGTCGGTCGCATGAAGTGCTTCGCGCGCGGCAGCTTCGGACCGGTGACCGCATCACGCGGCGCCACCTCGCACGAACGACACTTGGGCGCGGACGCGTCCCACTCGCGATCGCTGAATCGAATTTGCTTCCCGAATAAACCGCACGAGACGCATCGCCGTTTATCGGAATGCTGAATCCTGTTCACCCGTTCCTCCGCGCCCGTGTCGCCCCACCTGTCCACGTAGAGGTAGCTACCGAACGCCTTGTTGTGCATGCGGTGGTACGTCTGCGGCGATCGCGCGACTCTCTTTGGCGTCTTCTTGGGAGGCCCGTACATGTCGAGCGAAAAGCCGTACTTGTTGGTAGCTTGGAATATCTTATCCTCCTCCTCGCGGTACAACTCGCCGTGATCATCCGTCGCCGCCAGGTACGACGGCAACCGGTGGACGTTACCGAATGTATCGCCCGCGTTGTAGCGGTCCTGCGCCAGCTTCCACTTGCTCCCGTCGTTCAGGCCTTTCGCGCCGTCCCGCGCCTCGATCGCTCGAAGTTCGTGCTCGATGGATCCGCGGTAGCTCAGCTGCCGACCGCCGGGGCCCACCGGAAGCTTGATGTCGCTCGTGTCCAGCGGACCAGCCTTCTGCTGCTTCTTCTTCGAATCGAGCTTCTTCAAGTCCCCCGCTGTGCCGCAGCCGCCGCAGAAATTGGCGTATGGGTCGGGTTGTTTCACACCGCACCGGGCGCAGTAGTACTCCTCCTTGGGCGGTGAGTCACCGAGCGAACCGGTGCCGCTGCTCGGGGTCTTTAAGATACCTCGGGTGCCGGGAATGGAGAGCGGGTTGATCGCGGGTAACAAACCGCGCGACGCATCCGTCCACACGTTCACCGCCGCGTTCACCTTCTTGCGTTCTTCGGGAGCCTTGGCCTCGGCGAGCATGCCTTTCATCTTGGCGATGAGATCGTTCTTGGACGGCGTCGGGGCATCCTCCTTGAAGCTGACGCGGCCGGGTGACCTATGCGAGCCGTTGAGGGAGTCCGGGCTCGAGTCGTACCCGCCCGAGGTGTCCAAAGCGCGCGGCCTCAAGTTTGTTCCTGGAGACTGGTTACCATACGTAGTCGGCGCCGGACTGCGTTGGGGCTTTGGCGGGGAGATTTTCTTCTGAATCTCCGGGGACTCGATCGCCGCGTACACCGCGTCGAATGACTCGCGGCCGTTCGGCGACGCCACCTCCACCGCGTGCACCTTCTCGGCGAATTCGCGGCGCTTGCGATCCGCGTTTTCAGTCGTTCTTCTTCTGCGCTCCTCCGGGGTGATGGCGCCGTGCACCACGGGCGATCGCGCCGGGTCGTAGATGGGCCCTCGGCTCGGGTCCGCGCTGGTGCTGAGCCGCGCGCGGACCTCCTCCGCGGCGAGGCGATCCGCGCGTTCCTCCGGGGACTCGCCGCTCTTGTACGTCGCCGGGGAGCTGTTGCTGGATTTGTTCGGCGTCGATGAAGTCCCGCTCCCGCCTTTACCGCCTTTGTTGAGGAGGTTCAGGGGTCCCGCGCCCCGGAGCTTCCTGTCGGCGTCGGCTCTGATGGACTCCACGGTATCGACGTGGAACCTGCGCTGCTCCTGGCGCTTCTGCTTGAGATGCTCAATCTCCCGCTTGGTGTTCTCTTCTCGTTCTCGGACTTCCCTCAAGGTATTCGCGACTAAGGTGTCGGATTCGACCACGTCGCGGTACTCTTTCGTTCGTTTGAACTCATCCACGGTCAGTGGCTTGGGCCGTGGGACGCTGCGTTGCATGTCCTCTTTGTGAAACTTTGACTTCATCTGCGTCGCCACGGAGTACCCTTCCGGGAAGAGGGACGATCGACGGATCTCCGGCAAAGGCGACGTCTTTTCGCCCTTGGCACCCTTGCCGCCCTGCTTGGCGCCCTGCTTGGCGTCCGCCTTTTCGATCGCCTTACCCGTCTTGGACTTGCGCAGCGTGGACGTGGACGTGGACGATACGCGGTCGTCCTTGAGCTTCGGCGGCGGCGCCGCGATCGCGGCCGCCGCGAGCGCGAATTTCCCCGCGGAACCCCACTTGGATTTAGCGCAGTCCTTGCAGTGCCGGTGGGACTCGACCTCCTTGGCCCACTCGCTCGACGCGTACTGGGACTTGACCCCCCACTTGTTGCACTCGGCGCACCGCCTCTGCCCCGCGAACTCGCGCGTGTACGTCATCTTGTCCTCGTTGAACTCGTCGTCGTACATGGCGAGGTCCCTTCGTCGCGTCGGGGTCATGCCCGCGGTGTTGGCGGACGAAAATGAATTCTGCCCGCCAGTGGGAGCCGCCCCCGCGGCCCTTCGCCCCGCTTGGCTGCCCGGTGTCCTCGCCGGGGACTGGCGCTTGTGCGCGGGTACGTAGTTAGGGTGACCCGGGTCGGTCGACGGACCGACGTCGTAGTACCCCGGGATGCGCGCCAGAGGGTCATCCGCGGGCGGGTTCCGCAATTCAGACGCGAGCCTCGCGTTTGGCACCTGTTGACCGCCGGGATTAACCCCCGCGAGGTTTCCGTTCCCCGCGCCTTTCTCGCGTCCGATTCCGGTGAACTTGCCCGGATCGGACTCCCGAAGGCGCCGCATGGTCTCGTAGTCCATGGCGACCCTGCCGGAGCGACGTGGCGCGTCGTCCTGCCCGCCGCGTGCCCGATTAGTACGATTGTGGAATTGAGAATCCGCGGTGTTATCTCTCGAGCGAGCGGGTCAAACTTTTTGGTGTCGTCTATTTTGTCTATTTCGTGTGGTTTTCGTATGGCTAATTGGGGTCCAAATGACAAATACACATTTGATGTATGCACTCCTGGTGAGAGCACTGCGTTCTACAAAACTTCGAGAGCAGCGCATTTCCGAGCCAGTTTTTTTCAACATCTTTTGCTCCGAGAAACGCCCGAGCGCGCGTTCACTTCGAGATGCCCCCCAACGATGGTGACGACGCCGCGCTCCTCGCGGCACTCAACCAGCCCCACGTCGACCTCTCCGAGCTCGTCGTGACCGACGTCAAGGTCCACGACGAAGAGGCTCTCATCCGGCGCGTCAACCTCCTGGAGATACTCACGGAGGAACACGAAGACGTCCATCCCCCGCCCGAGGAAGTCGTATCGAGCTGGTGAGATCATTCACGCGTGAAACGCTTCGCCTCCCGCACCTGACCCTGCGCCCACCATCCATCCTCCCCAGGTCCGAGCAGGACATCCGCGACTACTTCACGAGCGGCGGTACATCGCGCCCCTTCGGCAAGATGCACGCGCCCGCGTCACCAGACTCGCTCCGCGCCAAGTTCCCGGAACCCGACAAGGATGCCTTCCGGGCGTGGTTTCCAGGGCTGCGACGCACCTCGACCGAATTTGTCGATCCCGAGGCGAATGGTGATTTTATTTTTATTTCTTCTATACGGGCAATTAGAGTGACCTCGTGTTATGTTTTTTTAACCAACAGGCAAACCGAGGTTCAGGGTAATCGCCTGGCCAAACGCGGGTAACGCCGAGGACATGTACACGAACGACTCCAACGTCAACCAACGACTGCCCACATCCCCACTGCTCGACTGGTGCCGCAAGAACGGAGCGGAGATGCTCGCCGTGCAACTGCCCGGCCGCGCCAATCGACTCCGAGAGGTGAATTTCTTTTTATTACCGTATGGGCAATTAGAATGACGCGTGTTTTGTTGACAGAAATTCCACGTCTCCCCGCAAGAAGCCGCGCGGGCGTTACTTCCAATCCTCGGCAGCCGTTTAATCGACGTACCGTACATCATCGTCGGGCACAGCGTCGGCACCTGGCTGGCGTACGAGTTCGTCAGGGCGGCGCAGGACGCGGGGCTGCCGGCGCCGGTGAAAGCGTTTCTGTCCAACTTTCCCGTCCCAGACTTGCCGGTGGGTTCATTTGTGTATTTGAGTTTATTTGTATTTCCGTATGGGCAATGTGAATGACGTCGTGTTTGTGTAACAGGTTGACGAACGGCCGTGGAGCCCCAACCGCGGTATGACTGACAATCAGTTCAAGGATGAGTGCCGCGCGTGGGACGTCAACGAAGCGGTGTTCGGTGCTAACATGTGGCCTACATACCAGCCGATCCTACGCAAGGATTTCGAGCTTTTCGACAGGTACGTACACGAGCGATGGGACGCCAAGGAGACGGGCGGCAAGGTGAGTTCATCTTCATTTACTTGTGTGTACATGTGTGGGCAATTGTAGACTACTGAGGCCTTGTGTTTTGTTTTCAGTGCCTCGAGCCCTTTCACTTCCCGATCACCGCGTTCTTCGGGCTCCAAGACAA
>MDSY01074235.1_pt1 | contig 11268 bp, 25 predicted proteins | sample 811131 | NCBI WGS metagenome assembly MDSY01 (sample SAMN05326643, study PRJNA326480) | marine metagenome | isolation source: seawater | place: Atlantic Ocean: South West | collected 2010
AGGGTTTCAAAGACTTAACCATATGCTAAGATTTTCCGAGAGTACCAATGCTTAAACGCATTTAACCAAACCCAATCTATAATACACATCTCTTAATACGAACAATATATTGTTATCATTTTAGTTATGTTTTTATTGGGTGAGGAGTGGGTTGTATATTATATAGTATATTATATTAGTATTAATGTATTATATTATCTATTATATATTGTATTAGTAAGGGAGGGTATTAATCTCATCCATCTCACTTATATCTCATTTTAGGACTTATTAAAAATCTTTATTTTTTATATTGTTTTTAATGATTTTAATATATATATCTCATATCTCATATATCTCACTCATGTGTGTGTGTGAAAAAAACCCCTTAAATGGCCTTGGGGGTGTCCCCTTTTATTTTTGACTGAGATGGTGAGATATGAGATATAAGGGAGCAGTGCAGCGTTTAGCCACTGAGATGAATAAGAGATGAGTGAGATGAAGCAGACGGGTAATTGCAAGAGATGGCTTCACCCCACGAATATATTGTAAGAGGGGCTTTTATTTAAAATTCGGGGAGTGTATTTAGGTGGTATTTTTTTTCCAATCATAGAGTTCATATGTTTCATCATCATATCCTCTAAGGGGCATTGTTTTTGATTTGTCTGTTCTAGAGGCGATTAATTTTTGGTTTTTGACGGCATTAGTATTTAGCACAACTCCACTAGATACATCTAGTGCATCAGTCCAATAAACCCTATACTTGCCAAATTTAGAATCCATAGCAAACCTAGAGGGGAGTTTATTAAATTCTAACACATCGTAATCTTGTGCAACTTCATCCCATTTCATTTCTAAATTGTCATTTCTAATTCTTCCATATTTACGAATGAATTCAACATAATCATCATTGGTGTCGAATGTTAATATTTTTCCTGTGATGTCAAAAGTAATCATGTGGTTGTAATTTTTATCCCATTCGGGAGAAGCATCTTTAAGCCACTCCAACCAATTATATTGATTTGAAAAAGAATACCATAACCCACTGGGTTTGAATCTCATATGTCTACTTGTTTGAATATATTTTTTCGGAGATATTTCTTTATTTTTAGATAAAGCGATTCTAGTTTTACTTGGTAAATCACTAATATCAACATCCCAAGAAGGTGGGGCTTTTAGGATTTCCTTCCACATAATGTTATTAGGTAATCACACATTTGATTTAAACTTATTTACAAATGAACTGGCTTGTTCTAAATTGTTAATTGGGTCTATTGGAATATCGTTGTTGATGGCCCAAGTTACCAAGTCTTCTGTGGCTAGATTGGCACCAGAATCTTTAGCAAAAGGACAGCCACCTAAACCACCAATACTAGAGTCAAATTGTCTGATGCCCAAGTCGTAGGCATGTTGTACATTATCTAGAATAGGTTCTGATTTTTCATTGTGGTGTAGATGGATTGCCCATGTAGTTCCCATGTTTTTTATTAGGGGCGAAAGTTGTGAGATAGATTCTTTATTGGCTAGGCCAGATGTATCAGATAGGACAACTGTTGAGCCTAATATTGCAGAAGATTGTAATGTGCGTTTGAGATGTTCTGGGTCAAACTTTCCTTCGATTGGACAGCCAAATGCATTAGAAACATAGACACGAATATCATCTTTAGGAATGCCATAGAGCATACTTCTGTATTGTGAAAAGAGTTGTTCTAGGCTTATGCCAAAGTTATCTTTATTGAATGTTTCAGAGGGAGAAAGACACACATTGAATTTTTTAGCACCTACTGAAATTGCACGTTGAAGTCCTTTTTCATTAGGTACAAGAACTCCGAGATTACAATCAAGGTGCGAAACTTTTCTATAGAGTGCATCACTGTTAGCCATGTTCGGAACTTTTTTCGGATGAACAAAACTTCCAACTTCTATATTTTTTAAACCAGCGTTGTATAATAAATTAACCATAGTTACTTTGTCTTCTAAAGGGATTACAGATTTGATTCCCTGTAAACCATCTCTAGGGCCGACTTCGTAAATGGTTATTTTTTCCATCTCTTTACTCTCCTAACGATTATAGTAGACAATGATACCCAAAATAAAACTTCTGCTGCAATTAGAATCCCTGCCACGATTGGGCCGAATTTGAATATATCTCCGTTGAGGCAACCCTTCACTTGTTCGCAAACATCAGCCATTCTAGGGCCATCTATTGATGGTGGGTTAATGTTCATTTTTATCCAATCCGTTTATTCGTGCGATTTGGCAACCATATCTTATTTTAGTTGTGGAGTCTAAATCCCAAAAAGTGACATCAGATTTGTTTTTATTGTTGACAGAATCTATGTAAGCACATAGTTGTTTACGTGACATCTTTTGAAAATCTTCATCAATGTCTAAACCTAAAATGTTACCATCATTTGGATAAGATACGAACTGTTCTATAAAGACATAAACCCATCCCATGAGTCTAAGAAAGGATTTAATTATTCCTCCCAACATTCCTTAAACCTCCTTTAAAGTCTTGATTCAATTGTTCTTTTTCTACTTCATCAAATGTTATTTCTCCAACGTCAAAAGTTACGACAGTTAGGAGGAAATACCAACTTAACGATAGTAGAATTATTGCTGTTGCTCCCGCTATAAATAGTGTTGACATGACCAGCGCAAGTCGGTGTAGAAAATAAACTAGTAGGTAGGATTGTGTGTGAAAACGTCCATTACTTATTTATGTATGATTTGCCAGCGAACCTTACATGCAAAAAACTTACTCCTTCCACATCACTGATAAAGACGGGAAATGGAGAATACAATACGAATCTAAAAAGAACGCTTCTAGAATAAAAGGAAAAATGATTAAGGCACTTTGGAAAGAAGAAGGATTGACAGTGAATGGTATAAGAGATAAGATTGCAGAAACATCCACACACATTCCCACCTCTAATCAACTAGGGAATATCTTGCGTGGTTACGATTTATTTAAGCCGATAGAGAAGACAACTGTTGCGTATATAGGAAGTCAGTGCAATAGAGTAATGAAGTGGAGTTTAGATATGTCTTCTTTAAATTTTGAGCAAGTCGCTTAATGCTTACTTTTCCGACATAACACGTTCTATAGAAAAATTTGTGAGTGTATTTTTGAGTGGCAACAATTTAGCCCATCTCGTGTGGTTAGGAACAATGCTTATATATGGGACATATTCTCGTTAACAATATGCGAGGGAACAATGATGACTAGCAAGAAAATTAAGAAATGGCCAAGAGAGAAGAAACTAGAACTTAAATGGGTGCGAGTAAGCGAACACTGGGATAATCTTAGAGGAGAAAACCCGTCACTCGATTCAATTTTTAGTGTTTTCATTCAACCTTGTCGTCATCCAGATTGTAATAGAGATAAAGTAGTGGCGAATAAATGTAATTACATTGTAGTTTCAAGAGACAACGATGATGAAGTTATGTGTGGAACACATCTTAAAATGGATTACAGGATATGTAAAAATGAATCCTGTAAAGTATGTAATTGAGGGGAAAATAATGACAAATAGTAAAATAAAAATGGAAGAGAGAGAAGGAGAATGGCACTGGCAAGTTAGTGTTGGAACATTCTTTGGATTAGGCGGAGAGACAGGAAGAGGTAGAAGCAATGACTATTGTGCAGCATACCAACAAGCATTTAATTTCATATTAAAGGTTGAAGATGAAGGGTATTTCAAATACTCACCGTATAAGGTAATATCATCTGCTTTGAGTGTGGTATCTGGTGTAACATATTTGGGGGTGGCCTAATGGGTAAAAATAGACATGCTTATACTGATGCGGATGGTAATTTAATATATTATTCTAGTAAAGAAGGAAAGACAGGTGCGAGTTCTATATACTGTAAACGAATAGCAAAAACCCTTCCTAGAAAAATCAAGGATGTGAAGAAGAATGATTGAACCTTTTGGTGTGTATTCTCACAAAGGACACTACTATTATGGTCATACTATCCCAATCTACCTTAGTACCAATTACAATCTTTATAAAATAGAAAACGGTCAAGACATACTTATATTAAAATCATATAGCAAAGAAATGAGTGAGTTTAATAAAATGTGGCCAGACATAAAAAAGAATATGGTGGAGGATTTAAAATGATTGATTTTACAGGATTGGGTCGTATGAAAATACACGAACTAAAAGGTAGGCAATGCGTCCAGTTTTTCCCAGATGCGGGTAAGACAGTACAAGACATGCTAAAGGTGCTGGATGATGGCTTAAAAGGAACAAAAAGGCATAGAGGAATATTGATGCAATCAGAATCTTCTAGGAAGAAAGGATTGCCAGTTCCATGTGTTATAATATTCGAGGAGAGATAAAAATGGTAAAGAGAAAATACAAGAGAAAAGAAATGAATTATGATAGACCGACAAACAGATTAGTCAAACCTACAAGGTTGGCAAAATCTTCCCCAAAGAAAATGGGTGGATTGAGGTTATTGAAATGAATGGGTATTTTACTTATGATAGAAGTTGGGAGCAGATAGAAGCAATGCTCGACAAGGCTGAGAGAAAGCAAAACTTTCATTCAGTGGAGATGAGCAAGGAGTTACCTAAGAAAGAACGGATATTCCATATGCGACAATTCAAAGCATTAGAAGGAGTAATTAAATCCTTACGTTGGGTGTTAGGGGATAAAAATATTGAACATCCGTTGGAGTGATAAGAATGATAGATAAAGAAACAATGAAAATGAATGGTGAAAAATTAGTAAAGTGCGAAACGTGTGATGAAGTGTTTCCATACGTTCCACAGAAAAGATTCTGTACAGCATGTAAGAAAAAAAGAAGATACCTTAGACAAAAAGATTATGCTAAAAGAGATTATGTTATTGCTAAAAGAAAAACGGCAGAGGCCATTGCTAAAAAGAAAGCATATGATTATGCTAGAAGAAACCCATCAAAAGGTGTTGAAGAATGAGTGAAGTTATAACGTGTGTTTATAGAAGTCCGATTCAAGAGTGTCCAAATTGTGGTAATACTGAAATAATGAAGTGTACATTTACTGGAGATGAAGTAGTAGAAGGTTATGTTACTTGGCATTGTGGTCATTATAGGAAGGTGAAAAAATGAAAAGGTATTTGTGTGTTTGCTACCCAAGTTTCCCAATGAATCAAGATTGGTTTTGTTCAATGTGTGATAGTGAGGTGATTGAGGAATGAGATTTGAACTTAATGATGAATCAAGTGATATAGTAGAATTTAGATTAATAGAAGATGCAGATATGCCACCAGTTATCATCAAGCAACACGAGCATGAAATGACAGTGGTAATCATGATTAATCTACATCACAAGATATGGTTGAGTCTAAAGCGTAAATCTATCGCAGGGGCTAACAAACAAATGTTTGCTCAGATAGATAGCATACTCAATGGGTATCTAGAAGAGCAACTTAGAATGAAAGAGTTTGATGAACAATGACAATAAAAGGTGCGGACAATTTGAAAAAAGACTGTTTTGGCAGAGACATAATAACAGCAAAAGTTTGCAATGTCCCTAAAAATAAAATAGTGGATTTTTGGAAAAACAGTCCCTTATCACATATGTTGAAATTTGGAGAGGACAATGAAAACCTTGTTTGTATGGCTTGTGGAATCCCAGAAAAGAAACTAGTAACAAATAATTATGGTGCTTTTGGTGGAATAAAAAAAGAAAATTCGATTAAGTGGTTAGACAGGGCGCATATTTATCCCGATATGTATGGGGGGTCTAAAAAACCTAATAATTTGCATCTATTGTGTAGAAAATGTCATGTTGAAAGTGAACCGTTAGAGGGATATGTATATTGGTTATGGATATATCTATGTTCTAAATTATATAAAGAAGGCTCAATGTTGGAATATGATTATGATGGCGGTAAAACATATTACGATGATTGTAAATCTATCGCTAAATATGAATCACAAGCAAAAATTAGATATTGGTATGATAGAATTACAGAGTGGAATGTACATAGTGAAGAAAAGATGCCATACTCAATGTCTCAGCCACAAGCATGGACATTAATCAATGGCTCAAAATTCATGCCTAACACTTATTACGATATTGGAGAATTTAAAAATATAGAATTCATTCCAGTGGTGGATGAATGTAGGCAATGGGCTATGATTAGCGAGGAACATAAAAAACTAAACACCGCTACTATGCCTTTATTACAAACATTAAATTTTGAAACTCATAGAATTTGGAGGAATAAAAAATGAACAAAAAAGAAATGGAAAAAGAATTACAAGAGACAAGCCAGAAGTTACTAACTGCTACTACGCAATTAGAGACTGCTGTACAGAACAACCAAAAATTAACACAGATGGTATTAGAGGGTAATGCACAAGTTGAGAACTTAAGTAAATTAGTTCTGCACTATGAAAAAACTCTAGGAATAGCATTCTCAAGGTTAAATGAACGTTCCACTTTATATACTAGTGGCAGCATGAAAGAAATGGAGGAAGCATAATATGCAACTTAGAATATTGAATGCAAGCGGGCATACGCCCTTAGAAGTAACAGCCGATGATGTATTGGATTACATCAGTGATTACCCTACACATTTAGTTTGTGTAGATGGAACAATTGTCAGCAGACAAACACTATCCGATTACGATTGGGATGGTGTAGAGACTGTTGATTTGATGCCATCTATAATAGGAGGATTTTAGTCCACACATCAAACGACCAACCCAAAGGTAACGGAGTGTGGGGAGAGTGTGGATAGGCCCGTTTTAGCCTTTTATATCTCCCCACATTCCACTTTATATTCCTTAATTTACAGGGGAGGTAGGGTAGTAGATTAAGGAAATAACATTGAAAAATGTTCATCCCTACCTTCCCACTTACAAGCAAAAATATAAAAATTAGGTGATTATAATGAAAGACCATGACCCAGAATATGTTACAAGCAGACGCTCAACAGACAAAGTTATTGCTACTAAATGTAGGATATGTGGAGGTCAATTAACTCACCCATTAGAAGCAAGGAAAGGATTTCATGACAAGTGTTTAAAGAATTACAAGTCAAAAACTTACGGGGTTAAATAATGAAAGTAAACGGTTTAGAATTAGATATAAAATTTCAAATTAATGAGGTCAATACGGAACCAACGTTTGACGAATCAAGGCGTGAATTAAGACGACAATATTATGTAGACGAAAATTTAGAAACCGACAATAACAGATACGATGGGACTAAAAACTTACTCGTTGAAAATTTTTGTAAAGTTTTAGATAAAAATTTACCTCATGTTATTTACACAAAAGAAGTACCATTTAGTTATATTATGACATTTTTTATTAATGGGTTTCCTTTTATTTTTGAGAAATATGATAGCAGATTCAAATTGATGGGTAAAATTATGACAAAGAAAGAAGCCTTAACTGCTATTGTGAAAACAGCAATGTATGGTGGAACTTCTAAGAAAGAAGGTGGGGATGTATTTTTATTCTTTAGTAAATATATCGACACTCCTAATATAATAAAAAGAGCAATAGAAGAAAGGATAGTATATAGGTTCCCTCAATATGAGGTAACTCCTATTTTCCAAAATGTTTTAATTAATGTTCAAAAGGTGGGAAAGAAAAGATACGCTTTAGAAATAAGTGATAATGTGTGGGGAGGAATATCTGAAAAAGATTTGATAGCATTTATCAAGATACATAGTCATAAGAAAAAAAATGTGCGTTCTAAATGGTGGAAAATAAAGCCAGAAAAATTATGGGAATATACAATTGGTGAAGCCCCAACAAAGTCTCAACTTAATACTATGATTCAATTCTTATTACATAATAGAAAAGATAAAATTGTCGTAGACAAATCTATCGAGTTAGTTAAAAGTTTGACTAAATTCAAAGATATAAAAATTAGTCGAAGAGGGCCGCAACTGCAAGTGTTAGTGAGAGGTAAGGAAGCATATTGGTATATTCATGGTGAGATAAAAGATACTGTTCATGGAGGTTTGCAGGATGTGGCTACCACCTTGATAACTAAGTGCCTATCAAATGATATTCCTTGGTACAGTAGATTTTCTGGGCCAGATGTTTGTATTGACAATTTGATGGGAGGTAGTTCCATTGGCGACCAAATTTATTCTAGGGCCATGGTATGTATGAATGATAATATATCTAAAAATACTGTCAGTACGATACAAAATAAACTTAGAAATTATGATGATGAAATAATGACAATAGATTATTTTGACGCAATAGAAAATGTATGGGAGGAAGAATGATGCGAAATTGTGAAGAGTGTAAATATACGGGAATGACTTTTGATGATAGACTCGGTGAATGGGTTTGTGATGTATGTGGTTATGTCCAAGTAGAAAACTTTGAAGAAACTGTCTCTCTTAGCCATCACACTACAGGTGAACAAATACGTGATGCTGATGGGTATGGTCACATTAATCCGAGTCAATACAGAAATTTCACTGCGCATGAAGAAGGTTATATGATATTAGGTGAATTCATTGATAGTGATATTATCAGAATAGAGTTTAGAAGTAACTATAACAATTTAGTAAATAACCATGTGTTTAGGGGATATTCGATTATAGAGAGATGTGCGGCCTTAGCATATTTCACTTTGAAAGCAAATGGGGTTAGAGTAGACACGACATCTATTTCTAAAATTACTGATGTGTCTAAAAAAAGAATAAGTCGCATTAGTAAAAAAATCGCTAATCATTTTGGACAATCTAGAATATTGTATCAAAGTAATCCAGAGGCAGACATTGATAAAGTTAGGCATGAACTAAATTTATCTTTTGCTTTCGCTAACGATGTCAGAAAAGTTTATTACGCATTAACACAAAGTTTAGATGAAGTATTAGATACTAAAAGAAAAAGATTCATGGCAGGAGTTATATGGCTCACATTACAAATAAGAGGAGAAACTGGTAGGAATAAGGTTTCTATGGAGTCTGTAGCAATGGCATTAAAAAACAACAAAAGTAAAGCAACGGTATCATATGGTTATAATGATATATTGCAAGCAATCAAATTAAACAAACAAATGGTAAATAAAATAACAATAGAACAATTAATAGAGGGAGCATGGTAAAATGAGCAAGAGAGTATTAGTAATAGGTGCGGGGGGAATAGGTAGTAATTTAATCCCAATTCTTAGCAGAATAGGATTATACAATATCACTGTATTTGACCCAGACATAGTAGAAGAAAAAAACATCACTTATCAAAACTTTAAGTTAGGTGAAGTAGGAATGAAAAAAGCAAATGTAATGGTTAAGTATAAAAAAGTAAAAGGTGAACCATATGCAATATTAACTAAAGACCAAATTAAGGGATATGATTTGGTTGTATGTTGTGTTGATAATTTAGCAGCAAGAAGACTGCTATATGATTATGATAAACCTTGGTTGGATTTAAGAGCGCAAGGTAGAGGGTGTGTCCTTATCTCATATAAAACGCCAGTCGAAAAATATAACGAATTGTTAGCGGGGCCAGATGGTAATTTCTCATGTCAAGGAAATGAATGGGATGGTAAAGCAAAGGGTATCAATTGTATGCATTACGTTGTGGCTGGACTAGGCGCACAATGGATTCAAAGATGGTTCGCTGGAGATTACGTTGATGATGAAATGGTGGTGTGGTTTTGAATTTAGAAAACGCAATAGTCAATCAAGAATGGAAACTAGAAATAGAAAGTGCGTGGCAAAGATTCAAAGATTGGGGGTATGTAAATAAATATCTTAGGGAAGATTTAACACACTATCTTAGACATACTAAAGCAGGTCAAGAAGTTTTAGATACTATTTGGGACATGAGTAAAACAGCATTTGATTATGATAGAGAAGTACAAGTAGTAATAGACAGCAACAATAAATTATTCATTACTTTTGGTACTGGCTCATTAGTTTGGTTTCATGATAACGAAGAATTAACTGGTATGAGAATGCCCATTAAATGTTGGATTCATACTCACCCATTTGGTAAGGCTTACTTTAGTGGAACGGATTGGAACACAATCAATACCTATGAGCCTATAATGGATTCAGCGATTGTCTTGGGTGGCACAGAACGAATGACTTGGATTAAAGGAAAAAACGAAACATACTTTGAAGAATCTGTTCCAATTAATAAAGGGCCAGCAGCATTGGGCTTTTGGGAGGAGGAGTGATGTTCGTGTTTGTCAAGAAGGTAGATGACCATTGGAGAATCGCAGTGGCCACAATCGAAGAAGTGGAAAACCATCAAGTAGATTGGTCAAACGATGAATTTTCAAGAGCCACCTTCTGGACAAAAAACGCAGGAGAGGCGTTGCTTGTTGCGGCTAGAATGTATCACTCTCTAAAAGAAGATGGGGTAATAGGGATTATTCCACTGGAGGACACAGCGAATGAAATGCTTTGAGTGTCGCCATTCTATATTGTGGGGAGAAGAAAGAGTTCCAGACAATAATGGTAGAATATATTGTAGTCAAGAATGTTTAAGCAAGAGGAGAAATAAAAATGAAAGCAGTAGGTAAATGGGTATTGATTGAAGTAGAACAACAAGAAGAAAACGGTATTCTTATAGAAGAAGGTAATCGTGGAAAAATAGTATCGTATGGTGCTGATTGTTGTTTCGTGAAAGACATAGCAGAAGGTATTATGACGGCCTTACACGAAAACGGTGAGATGTGGAAATCCCCACCAGAAGAAGTGTTTATACAAGGTTCGGCAGAAAATCCTTTCATTGGGGCTGAATGTTATTTTAGCCCTAGAAACGCTATAGATGTTGAAGGTTTGAAATGTGTAAGAGACGCAGATATTTTTTGTGTTATACCTTTGGTTAGAACAATAGAAGTAGGTGGTGATACTTTATGTTAATTGGTGATGAGGCAAGGGAAGTTTTCAAAACTGGTTTACACAAAGTACACACAGCAGTTGCCCCGACACTAGGGCCAGCAGCAAGAACAGTCGCACTAAAACGTAATGGTAGAACTATTGTAATTAATGATGGTGTTACCATTGCAAGAAAAGTTTGGTCAGAAGACCCTTATGAACAAATGGGTATTGATTTAATTTTAGGGGCAGCAGAAAACGCTCAATCTAAATCTGGTGATGGAACAACAACAGCGACAGTATTGGCTAATGCTATTGTTCAAAATTATGATTATAGTCGTGTTTCAGATTTTACTGAGTTATTAGAAAAAGACATTGAAAAAGTATGTGAGTTCTTATACGATAAAAAGAGTGTTTGTAATTTAGAAGATGTTACTAATGTGGCTACTATTGCTGCTAACAATGATTCTGAGTTAGGCCAA
>MDSY01146344.1_pt1 | contig 11268 bp, 11 predicted proteins | sample 811131 | NCBI WGS metagenome assembly MDSY01 (sample SAMN05326643, study PRJNA326480) | marine metagenome | isolation source: seawater | place: Atlantic Ocean: South West | collected 2010
GTTGTCACCGACTTGGATGAAGCTACCAAATGGCACCAACTTTGTGACTCGGCCGTACACTAATTCTCCCACACGGTGAGTATCAGCAAATTCTTGCCAAGGGTCCTGTTGTGTCGCTTTCAGCGAGAGGCTGATTCGTTCTCGGTCTAAATCGACCTCAAGAACCTCAACATCCACTTCATCGCCAATTGTCACGACGTCAGATGGGTGACTTACGTGCTTCCAAGAAAGTTCTGATACATGGATCAATCCATCCATGCCCCCGAGGTCAACAAACGCCCCGAAGTTGACGACGGATGAAATTACTCCCGTTCGTCTTTCTCCCGGCTTCAGCAGATCGAGGAATTCTTCTCTTTGCTCTTTCTGTGTCTCTTCTAACCAGGAACGGCGTGAGAGCACGACGTTATTGCGATTCTTGTCAAGTTCAATAATCTTAGCTTCAATTTCCATTCCCATATAGGGTTGGAGATCTCTGACGCGTCGAAGCTCAACAAGCGAGGCTGGGAGGAACCCACGCAAACCAATATCTACAATGAGTCCGCCTTTAACAACTTCAATTACAAGACCTTTGACCATTCCATCGTTCTCTTTGACTTTTTGGATATCGCCCCAAGCTTTTTCGTATTGCGCTCTTTTCTTTGAGAGAATGAGTCGCCCATCTTTATCTTCTTTTTGAATAACTAGGGCCTGAATCTGGTCTCCCACATTTACAAGTTCGTCAACTGCTACGTCATTTCGTAGGGAAAGTTCTCGCCGTGGAATCACGCCTTCTGATTTGAATCCGATATCTAAAAGCGCTTCTTCTCGGTCAACTTTAACAACTGTTCCCGCTACAAGTTGCCCGTCCTCTACTTCAACCATTGAGTCAGCGAAAGCTTCTTCGAGTGTTTTCCCATCAAGGTCATTAACTGCTATTTCTCTGGGAGTATAGCCATCAGAGTTGGCGTTGGATTCTGTTTCGATAGTTGACATTTAATTGTTTTCTAGTAGACGATATTAGTCGCAGCTGTCATTTAATGACTTCCACGAATACTTAGGTTATCAACACCTTAAGAGGTGCCAACAGTTTCTTTGCTTTTAAGCATAATTTTCTCTCACAGCAATCATGAGAAACTCTGGTTGGGTATATGTCGGAGGTGTTTTTCTATACTTTCCCGGAGTGACAGACCAGATTGACTTTACAGACAAGTTCGCGTCTTTGGCTAAAAGACGAAGCTCTCTTGGCGTGAAGCAGCTTGTCCATAAATCTTGGGTTATTTCCTCCCCTGATGCATTTCGTATCGTTGTTTTCTCATGATTGACTCCATGGTTTGCGAAGAACGTGTCTTTATTCTCTTCAAGAAAATGAACCTGAAAGTAGGCTGAGAAGGCTGATAAAGCTACCTTTCCGCCAACTACAAGGGCTTGAGACATTTTTTTGAGGATTTCCCCATCTGGGTCAACTATGGGAACGGGTCTGTTCGTTTCACCGGCTAAACCAAATGCTCCTTGACACAGCGATATCACTGCATCAAATTCTTTATCGAATTGCAAATTCCTTGCGTCCAGGCGAAGAAAGTTAGCACCAGAAACTTCAGCTGTTGAGGCAATATCAACAAACTTTTGACTGATATCAATCCCCAGTACAGTGATCCCTGCCCTAGCGAATAGATGTGAGTGGCGACCAGGTCCGCACCCCACATCCAGCAATTTCATCCCTGGCTTCAGGTCGAGTTCCTTGATGAGGAATGCAACCTCTTGTTCACTTCCTTTTGTAAAGGAGTAATTCAGGTATGCATCCCCCATATGGTGAGCTGCGGCTTCAAACCAATGATTATCCATATCCAGTCACCACGTTTTACCAAGTGAATATTATTTGGCTTCTGCCCATGTCATTCCTGAGCTCATGTGCACCTCCAATGGAACTTTGAGGTCGAACGCTGACTCCATCTCCTTAAGAGTCAATTTCTCTACATGAGCAAGTTCGTCCATTGGACACTCTAGGATAACTTCGTCATGAACTTGGAGAATTATCGCGCTGTTAAGATTGTCGTCTTTGAGTCCCTTATTAAGGTTAACTAAAGCAACTTTAAATATATCAGCTGCTAGCCCTTGGATACCAGCGTTCATGGCTTGGCGTTCAGCTGCACTTCGAACTCTGGAATTCGGTGATTTAAGTTCTGGTATTTTACGTTTTCTTCCGAAAAGAGTTTCTGTAAATCCCTTCTCTTTCGCCTGATTTACTGCGTTGTCCATGTATTCCTTAACTGAGGGGAAGGCAGAAAAGTAATCATTTAAAATTTTAGCTGCTTCTTTGTTTTCTATACCCAAACGTTGCGCCAACCCATATGCTTCCATTCCGTAGGCAAGCCCGTAGCTGACCATCTTAGCTTTTTCTCGTTGGGCTTTAGTTACGTCTGCATCTTTGACACCAAATACTTGAGCCGCTGTAGCTGTGTGGATATCACGACCTTCGTTGAACGCGTTAATTAGCCCCTGGTCTGATGATAGGTGCGCTATGCAACGAAGTTCTATTTGGTTATAGTCCGCTACTAGAAGTCTATGATTCTTTTGAGCCACAAAAACTTCTCGAAATACCTTCCCCTTTTCTGTTCGCACCGGAATGTTATGGAGGTTTGGACTAACTGAACTTAGTCGTCCCGTAGCAGTTACCGTTTGGTGGAAAGTTGCCCTTATCCTTTCATCACTGCCAACTTCATTCAGGAGGCCTTGACCATATGTTGAACGAAGTTTCTCTACTTCTCTGTATTCTAAAAGTTCCTCAATGATCGGATGATCTCCCCTCATTTTCTCTAATGTTTGCGCATCTGTGCTGTAACCTGTTTTAGTTTTCTTTCGTGGCTCCAGGCTCAAATCAGTGAACAAAACTTGCTGCAACTGTTTCGTTGAATTCACATTGAACTCTTGCCCAGCTAATTGATGAACCTTTTTCCTTGCTTTTGAGACTTCGCTCTCCAGTCGAGCCTTTAAACATTCCAACCCTTCTAGATCAACCTGTATACCGCTGAATTCCATTTCGGCCAAAACGTTGATTAAGGGTAATTCAATTTCATTATTGAGCTGCTCCAAGCCCTCCTTTTTAATAAGATCCCCCAAAGGCTTGTGCAAAAGCGCAATTGATGCAGCTTCGATAGCAATTTGCTGCATATTTGAATCGCTTTGTGAGTCAAGGTCAAGCTGTCCCTCTGGAATTCCCAGTCCTGTTTGAACTGATAAGTTTGCATATTCCTGCAAAAGATCGTTAAGTAAATACGAATTACGAGAAGGATTAAGGAGATACGCTGCTATTTCAGTATCCATTATGATTTTGGGCGTAGGAAAGTCTAATGCAAGCAGAGAACGAATTAATTTCTTTAGCCCATGGCCTATAATTCCGGCATCTCGACGGAGAAATTGCTTAAACCCATCAGAGATTCCTTCATCTTCAAGATAACTGAAGGGGAACCATGCTGAGTGCCCGATAGAAGGGTCACGCCCTAAAGCAAAACCTATGGGTATTTCCTGCTCAGCATCCCAACTCGCCGAAAGCGCTATGGGGACTTTTGAGTGCACTATTTCATCTAGAAGGGATTTTAAGTCATCGCTGTTATTCAAAGCCACACAATCGTTTGCCAAATCTAGGTCTGAATGGCCGCTACCGCCGTCCTCCATAGCTATAGAGCTCCCAAAAGCATCATTCAATTTCGCCATTAGTGTTCGAAGTTCAAACTCCTGAAAGAAAACTTGTGTGGCTTCGGCATCAAATTCACCGACTTTAAGATTCAGCACCTCAACTTCAAGAGGGACATCCCTAATTAAAGTCATCACTTCCTCATTTAGGCGAGCTAAATCCTCACTCGAGAGTAAATTCTCTTTAAGTTTTGGCTTCTGCTGATCAGCCGATTGAAAAATCCCGTCTAGCGTTCCAAATTCATTTACTAATTTTGCAGCAGTTTTCTCCCCCACTCCAGGAACACCAGGGAGATTATCTGATTTGTCACCTCGAAGAGCAGCGTATTTGACGTAGTCAGTTGGCGCTACACCTGTTCGTTCTCTGATCCCTTCTTCATCAAATAAAATATAATCCGAGACTCCTTTTCGATTGTAAAGAACCTTTATGTAAGGATCCTCAACTAATTGATAACTGTCTCTGTCCCCAGTTATAACGATAGTTTCTATCTTGGCCTCTCTCGCTTGCGTTGCAAGGGTGGCCAGTATGTCATCAGCTTCATAACCTTGAATCTCAATTGTGTGAATCCCCATTAAAGATAAGATTTCCTTTATCTTTGGCAACTGTTCCAAGAGGTCATCAGGCGTTTTTGCCCGACCTGCTTTATAGGTCTCTACTCTTTCGTGCCTAAAAGTAGGGTGTGGTAGGTCAAAGGCTACGGCTAAACCATCAGGTTTATGATCCGTCATTAAGGTAAAGAGCATCGTCAAAAAGCCAAAAATTGCTCCTGTAGGGTCGCCATTTGAAGTTCTCATATCTGCTTGACTTAATGCGAAAAATGCTCGATACACAAGAGAGTTTCCATCAAGCAACATAAGCTTTTTCATGCTTTTTTATCCATTTTCTCTGGAGGACCTGCGTCAAGTTTGGAACTATCCGTGAGGATATCTTCTGCCACGGCTTTCATTGTAGTTCTATCTTCCATTGCTTTCTTTTGTAGATACCTATACGCATCACTCTCTTTGAGACCATAGCTATCTATCAATAGCCCCTTCGCACGATCAACCAACTTTCGTGTTTGCAGGCTCTCTTGGAGCATCAGAGTCTCTTGCTTTAGATCGGAAATTTCTTTAAATCTGCCTAGCGCAAGCTCTATAGAGGGAACTAAATCACTTCTTTGGAAAGGCTTTACAAGATAAGCCAAGACACCTGCATTGCTAGCTTCTTGAATTAAATCTTGTTGACTGAAAGCCGTGAGGAGGATCACAGCTGCCAATCCCTCGTCAGAGATAACCTTTGCTACATCTATACCGTTCATACCGGGCATCTTTATATCAAGAATGACTAAGTCAGGTTCCAGCATTCTTGCAAGGTCAATCGCCTCATCACCCCGCCCTGTTTCACCAATAACAGCGTACCCTTCAGCTTCGAGGCTTTCTTTTAGATCCAGTCTGATTATTGCTTCGTCTTCGGCAATTACGACCCTTATCATTTTAGGCATTCTTTGAATCCATCTGATCTAGTAGTTCGTCCTGAAGTGCTTCAACCCGCTCAATTTCGGTTTGAAGCATATTTTTATGCTTTCTCATAGATTCGGCATGTTTGTTTGCCTCTCGATGCTTTTGATCTGCTAGTGGTGTCTCCGAAACCAGAGACCGTAATCGCGCCTCGTCAGCCTCGTCCGAAAAATGCAGGAGTTGTTCTTCGGCAACCTTCAATTCTTCCCGCAGTTGTCGTAAACGAAGAGAGGTATCTGCAAGTTTCTTCTTTAGTAATCTTTGAGCCACAGATGTATCTTACATCAGTTAGGCCAGCAGAATAGAGTGCAAAGGAGTATCCAAGAGCAGAGTTCTTCAATTGACAAACGCAACGATTAACTAGCAGTTGCTGTCAGAATTATTTTGTGTGCCCGGGGCGGGACTTGAACCCGCACTCCCCTAAGGGAAAGGGATTTTGAATCCCCCGCGTCTGCCGATTCCGCCACCCGGGCAGAATGCTAGTCTACCAAACAAGAGACTAAAGCAATGTTAGCGGAAGCTAACTCCTAGTTGTTGCAGAGGACAGCTAAGTATCTTAAATATGCCCACCAGACAGGACTAGAGAAGTTCTAAGGTTTACAAAATTAAAAGTGAAAAAGCACACAGTTGTCAGACAAAACAATTACAGTCATTGAAGGTTAGAAAATGATTGTTTTTACTTACCCTGGACAAGGGTCACAAAAAGAAGGCATGGGCCAAGAATGGGTGGATCATCCATCTTGGGAATTAGTTGAAGATGCATCATCTATCTCCGGTCGAGACCTAGCTGCATTACTACTTGAAACAAACGATCAAGAACTTAAAGAGACTAAGAACGCTCAGTTAGCTACTTTTTTGACTTCAATGGTCATCTTTGATGCTTTACAACGTGTGGGAGTTGATGCTGCAGCACATGCCGGACATAGTTTGGGAGAATACAGCGCCCTAACTGCCTCTGGGGCTATAGGATTTGAGGACGCTGTGAAACTTGTTACTGAACGTGGTGCTGCAATGCAAGTTTGTGCCGAATCTCATGAGGGAACAATGGCAGCAATACTAGGACTTGATGATGAATTAGTTGAGAGCGCGTGCCATAGGGTTGACGACGACGTATGGGTTGCCAACTACAATGCACCTGGCCAAGTAGTAATCGCTGGATCTCATTCAGGAATCGAATTCGCTTCGGAGATTGCGAAGGAATTAGGCGCCAAGCGCGCCATGAAGCTACCAGTTTCAGGTGCATTCCACACTCCCTACATGGAGCCTGCTCGAGATCGACTCCGCAATGCAATCGAAAGCGTCGAATTTCGATCGCCCGATCACCCCGTCTTTGCAAATGTTGATGCAATCGGTCATGAGAATGCAAAAGAATGGCCTGCTCTATTATCTTCACAATTAACCAGCCCAGTTCGGTGGAAACAAATTTTGCATCAACTTTCAGGATTAGGTTTCATCACTTTCGTTGAAGTAGGACCAGGCTCCGTTTTGACAGGGATGGCTAAAAGAACTCTTAAGGACTCAACCACAACATCTATCAGTTCTCCAAGCGATGTTGACAAATTGTTAGAAACAATTGCTGGTCAACAACCCTCGTCACCAGACGCACTTGAGGGTGAACATCTATTTGCAACTGAACGCCTTGTCGTAAGTCCCTGTGCTGGAATTTTCACACCTACAGATAAAGATTTAACTGGCAAGAAGATCAAAACCGGTTTTCTTTTAGGGCACGTGAACGAGACTGAAGTAAGAAGTGCCTTTTCTGGAGAAATCCAAGGTTTCCTTGCCATCGAAGGTGAAAGAGTGACTTCAAGCCAGCCAATAGCATGGCTCAGGGTCGTAAAATAATGACCATTAACACGTCTAGTGGCGGTCGAATTACCGGCTGGGGAATTGCCCTAGGGAATAACCTCTTAACAAATCACGATCTTGCGTCACGCATGGACACCTCCGATGAATGGATTAAAGAGCGAACAGGGATTTCGGAACGAAGAGTCGGTGGGACAACAGCAGGGTTAGCCGTTCAAGCCGCAAAGGATGCCCTCAAGGTCGCTGACTGCTCTCCAGAAGAAATCGACTTGCTGGTCTTGGCGACAACCACGCCGGATGACCAGATTCCAGCAACATCTGCTATGGTCCAACACCTTCTTGGTCTTAAGTGCGGTGCGATGGACCTGAATGCTGCTTGTAGCGGCTTTGTTTATTCGCTAGTAACTGGGTTTGGGATGCTAGCCCTTGGAAATAAACGCGTTCTGGTTATCGGATCTGAGACATTGTCACGAGTAACTGATTGGGAGGATCGCTCTACAGCAATCCTGTTCGGAGATGGTGCAGGAGCCTTTGTGATAGAAACATCAAACACTGAAAGTGCCCTCTTGGGGTGGGAACTGAGTTGCGATGGTTCTCTTCGAGATATTCTTCATGCCGAAATCGGTGGAACTATTGTGATGTCCGGCCAAGAAGTATTTCGTAAAGCTGTAATCGCCATGACTGAGTCTGCATTGACTAGCATCGAAAACGCAAGGCTGGCGCCTGAAGATATTGCCTTCGTGATACCGCATCAAGCAAATATAAGAATCATTGAAAGTGCCATGAAAAGACTGAACATACCTATGGAAAAGTCTGTTTCAGTACTTCATAAGACAGGTAATACGTCTTCTGCTTCTATACCTCTAGCACTAGTTGACGCTGTTCGAGATGGGAGAATCCAAGAGGGAGATAATCTCCTTTTAGTAGGATTCGGAGCAGGGATGACGTCAGCAAGCGCCATCGTGAATTGGGGTGGATCTAAATGAGTAAAGTAGCTTTAGTTACCGGAGCCAATCGTGGTATTGGATTTGCGATTGCCCAGAAGCTACACAATGAAGGTTTTACCGTTGTGGGGACTCATCGATCCTCGCCAGCTGAAGACGCAAAATTTCATTCTGTTTCATGCGATATCACTGTTCCCGAAAGTATAGAATCTGCCTTTTCTTCGGTAGAAGAAAAATATGGTTCCGTTCAAGTCCTTGTAGCAAATGCGGGCATCACAAAAGACAACCTACTTCCACGAATGACTGATGATGATTTCGTATCAGTTATTGAAGCCAACTTGATCTCTGCCTATCGGCTAGCTAAAAGAGCAATCAAACCAATGATGAAAGAAAAGTGGGGTCGGGTCATATTGATATCTTCAGTTGTGGCCTCTGCAGGACAGTCGGGGCAAGCGAACTATGCAGCCTCTAAATCCGGTCTCGTCGGATTTGGAAGGTCACTGGCGAAAGAATTTGCATCAAGGAACATAACGACAAACATTGTGGCTCCCGGACCCATAAAAACTGATATGATCTCAGCTTTATCTGATAAACAAAGAGAATCAATTTTAGGTTCTGTACCACTCCGTAGATTTGGTGAGGTCAATGAGGTCGCTTCCACTGTGTCTTTTTTAGCAAGTGAGGATGCAGGCTATATAACAGGCGCTATTATCCCTGTTGATGGCGGACTTGGCATTTCTTAAGATCTAAGATGAACATAACGAAAGGGAAACTAAAATGAGTGACGAAAACTTTGAACGATTCAAGCGCTGTGCTGTAGATGTCCTATCAGTGGAAGCTGATCAAGTAACTCCAGAAGCGAAATTCGCTGAAGATTTGGACGCTGATAGCCTTGACTTGGTAGAGCTAGTTATGGAACTTGAAGAGGAGTTTGATATAACTGTCGAAGAAGAAGAACTTCAAGACTTACCAACGATAGGTGATGCATTTAAGCTTATATCTAGCAAATTGTAATGAAAAAACGGATTGCCATAACCGGTGTAGGCGTTGTTAGCAGCGCTGGTATTGGCAATGAAGCATTTTGGAATTCATTACTTAATGGAGTTCCAAAAAATGGGTTTTTGATTGAAGACTTTGATCCGCTTCCTTTCTTTGATGGGAATGCCAAAGAGGCTCGAAGAGCCGACAGATTTCAGCAGCTTGCTCTTGCTGCAGCTAAAGAAGCTATCGATCAGGCTGGAGACCTCGTAATTGATCCCACTGAGGTCGGAACGATGATAGGAACGGGTGTAGGGGGATTAGGGACGCTTGAGAATCAGGTCAAAGTATTTCTAGACAAAGGCCCGCGCAGAGTTTCGCCATTTCTAGTCCCGATGATGATGGCAAATGCTGCTTCTGCAAGCGTCTCTATGACGTATGGCTTTCAAGGACCATGCGAAACAATCGTAACAGCCTGTGCCGCAGGCACACATTCCATAGGTCGGGCTGCTGAGCTCATACGTTCTGGCAAAATTAAAGCTATGGTCGCTGGCGGCGCTGAAGCTACTCTGACACCGATAGGTACTCAAGGTTTCGTTAACATGACTGCAGTATCTAAGGAAGGAATAAGCAGACCTTTTGACACCCAGCGAGATGGCTTTATGCAATCCGAAGGAGCTGGAGTCCTTATCTTAGAGGAATGGGACCATGCAATCTCAAGAGGGGCAGATGTGCTCGCTGAATTACTGGGCTCAGGAAGCACTGCTGATGCTCATCACATAACTGCGCCAGCCCCTGAAGGAAATGGTGCTGTTAGGTGTATGGAAATAGCACTAAATGACGCTGGTCTATTACCAACTGATATTGGGCAGATAAATGCTCACGGTACCTCTACACCTCTAAATGATGCTGCTGAAGCTCAGGCTATCGCAAGAGTTTTTGGAGATTCTAATCCCTATGTTACTGGAACTAAGGGTGTCACCGGACATTCATTAGGTGCCGCAGGCGCGTTAGAAGCAGTTGCAGTAGTACTCTCGATATTGAATGAAACTATACCGAGGACTCATGGAACAACAGAAATTGATCCCGAATTTGGAAATTTGAACCTTGTTTATTCTGATTCAATTCATTGGAGTCCAAAGCCTACCATTAGTAACTCATTTGGATTTGGTGGCCACAACGGCTCAATCGTAATTGGCCCAGCCTAACGCATTACTTTTCAACAGCTATAAACATTAACTCAGCTGAGCATGCTAAATTCCCGTTGACAAACGCTTCACCTGAGGCTTTTCCGCCGCGAGCAGATAGCCGAAGTACTTCAACTTGAAGCTTGAGAGTATCTCCTGGAACTACTTGTTGTCTGAAACGTGCATTTTCAAGTCCGCCGAAGAGAGGCAATTTATCTTCAAAACGGTTGTCCTGAAGAACAACGTACGCTCCTAATTGTGCGATAGATTCGCACATTAAAACACCCGGAAGCGTTGGGCGGCCCGGAAAGTGGCCTTTGAAAAAATATTCATTACCTTCAAGAACCCATAACGCTTCTGCAGATTGACTTGGAACTAGGTCAGTTATCTTTGAGATAAACAAAAAAGGATCTTTATGCGGAAGAATAAGCGTTGGGTCTGGGAAGGTCATAATTTCTATTCTAAAACTGGATTAGGGGCCGTCTAGGACGGCCCCTAACCCAGTAAACATCAAAGATCAGGTTGAGGCTTTTGCCGCTGCTTTAAGCTTGGAACCTGCAGAAATTTTAATGGTATTCGCTGCTGCGATCTGGATTGTCTCTCCTGTTTGTGGGTTTCTTCCGGATCGTGCTGCACGGTGTCCTCGTTCGAATGTAACAAAACCGCTCAGTACAATCTTGTCTCCGCCTGCGCAAACTGCACTTGTAACGGTCTCTTCGAGCCCCTTTAGGACTTTGTCAACATCACTTTGGCTAACGCCAGTGCTACCTGAAATAGCAGCACACAGTTCTGACTTATTCATATTTTCCTCCTATGCTACGGGCTTATCCCTAAGCAGTTAACACTTAATGTGTAAGCACCAAATTACACTGTTGTAACACTAAATGTGGATCATTCGGTTAAAAATAGCTAAATAGTGCCTTTGCTTTAAGAATATTTGTTTGAATTAGGTCAAATTTTCCAAAAAAAATTAGGGGCTACCCGGAGGCAGCCCCTAACTTTAAGAAGTTTTACCTTCCGACTCCCTTGCCTAGAGCAGAAATTGCTGCATCTTTGATCGGGCCAAAAGCGAGAATGATAATTGCAAGAGCAACGTCTGAACCGAAGTCACCCATACTGAGAATTTCAGTATCGACTCCGTATCCAGCAACGGATGCATCTGTGATTACCACAAACAGGTAAGCCCA
>MDSY01075804.1_pt1 | contig 11266 bp, 3 predicted proteins | sample 811131 | NCBI WGS metagenome assembly MDSY01 (sample SAMN05326643, study PRJNA326480) | marine metagenome | isolation source: seawater | place: Atlantic Ocean: South West | collected 2010
AATTGAATGGGGCATTGCAGCACCCACACTCGCCACGCGCCACGCCCGCAGCCACTCACCCCCACCACGCTCCACTAGCCCCCCGCTCTCAAGGAGAAATAGCCGCGACGCCACCACTTGCGTTGCCACAGCGGAGCACGGCCTTTGCGGGCTTGTGATTTGCGACGGCCATTTCCACCGCCTGGCGCCACTCGGTCTCGAGGTCAAATAATTTCACGGTGCTGTGCAGCGTGCCGCTCCGCGCCAAATCTGAGAGAGCCAAGAGCATGCGCTTCTTGTCCTCCGTTGTCCCCACTTCGTTCATCCACCGCGTCATCCAAAAGCCCCGGGCGGAAATGTCTTTGAAAATGAAGAGCCCAGTTGGAATGGTGGCTGGCCCTTTAGACATTCCCCCGTAGGTTACGAAGCTCGCCTTGGGCGCCAAAAGTTTCGCAACATTTTCCGCCGACACGCCCCCGACGCTATTCAGGCCTAGGCGAAAGTTCATCTCCCGCAGCCGTGGTTTGACATCAGAATCTCGCAGCTCGTCCTCGAAGAGCGCAAGGTCTGCGCCCAGCGCCAAAATTTCAGCGCGCAGAGCATCGTCTGCTTCAGGGGTCCCTCTTCTTCTGAGCAAGCTGACGGAATGAAGGTCCTTCGCCCGCGCGATCTGCGTAACTGCGCGCGAAACGGCGGACGAGCCAGCATTCTGCACAACCGCATCGCCGGGCTTAAGGCGAACGAAATCTTCGAGCATCCGCAGTGCTGTGCACGAGGAGACGGTGAGGGTTGCGGCCGCATCCAAAGGGACCCCAGCGGGGAGCGCCATCCACGAGGCCGCCGGACCTCGCCAGGTGGATCGCCACATGCCACCGCCACCTGCAGAGACCGGAACGCACCAGCTGCCGGCTTTAAGAGCAGCGACAGCGCTCCCCACCTCCAGCACCTGCGCAGTCGCCTCGTTGCCTGGGACCGCGGGGAGGGACGAGGGGAGCAGAGGGTACCTTCCCTCGATCTGATTTATATCGGCAGGATTTATGGCCGCCGCGAGAATGCGGAGGCGGACCTCCTGAGGTCCAAGAGGCGCGCCTTCATCCTTCTTCTTCTTTTTCAGCCGGAGCACCTGGAGCGGGTCGCCATGGCAATTGTAGCAGAGATGCATGGCTCTTCGTTGTGAGAGGAGGGGAGAATAGTGCTGCCATGCGGTTCTGCTGCGTAGTGTCATTGGATAAGATTTTTTGATATTGGTTTTATCAAAGCCTCCTACAGCTGTACTATAATACTGGGGAAGGGCGGTATATTGGTAATGAGTAAGGTTCCCATTTTTCGGATTAGTAAGAGTAAGTTTCTTCTTTTCCAAGAGTATTCTAGTATAGTCTTAGTATATTGTTGGTATCGTATTGAGTTTTTGTGAAAATACGAATATGATATATCATTTTGGGGAAGATATTTCGATAATTTTCCCTAGAAATTCCTAGTAAGGAGTAAGATAAGGGTGCCAATATACCGCCCGTCCCCTAAATGGAGGAAGGCGAGGGTTCCTCGCGACGCGAAGAACCACCAGCCGCAGCCCCCGCGCCACGGTTCACAGTAAAGACGGAGCTGTCGGACACGACCGCTAGCGATCTCGCTCTGCGGCTGGTTCGCCACCGGCAACGAGCCGTGGAGTTTCTGGGAGCGATGGCCGACTCCAAGGAGGCCGCGGAGCAGGCGGCGGGGCCGGCGAGGCACCACCTCACGTCCGCCCTGATTATTGCGTGCGCGGCCCTGCAGCGTGCGCGCATCACGGCCGACATCGCCAGTAAATCAGATGAGCTTGTAGACGAAGCATCGGGGGCAGACGACGCCGCGGCCGCCGCGCCGGAGCCCAGCAGCCGCGAGAGCCCTGCACTGCAGACACTGGACGGGGTTCGCGCGATATACGACACGTACCGTGCGATGTACCGCTGCCTCGATGATCTGAACGAGCACGACGGCGTCCTGTTCGACCCCCTGCAGGCGGAGCTCGAAGTGGCGCTCACGGCCTTCAAGCACGTGTTCGATTCGGCCCACGGGCCAATGCGCTGCTCCGCATGTGGCGAGACCGACCCTGCATGCCTCGAGGAAGACATGGACAACTCGGGGACTTTCTACTGCGTGCGATGCTGGCAAGCCTATGATGAAAGCGCGGTGCAGCGGGCCCGAGAGGGCCTGACGGAGTACTCTGTTGAAGAATTGCTCGCCCTTCGAGACGCGCCTCTAGCGAGACGCCCGGCACCTCCGGAGCTCCAAAAAGTCCTCCTAGCTTTCACCCCGCGGCCGCAAAACCAGAATCCGAGAAAGAGGCAGAATCAAAACCAGAATCAAAATCAGAATCAAAAAAAGAAAAATCGGCGCAACAAAAAGGCAGCTCACGTTCCAGCAGCGTCGAATCCGCCGGTCCAAACGGCAGCTCCAGCAGCAGCAGCAGCAGCAGCAGCAGCAGCAGTAACATCATTAGAAGGAGAAGCTTCGTCGTCGTCGTCGTCGTCGTCGTCGTCGTCGTCGTCGTCGTCAGCGGCAGCAGAAGGAGCGAGAGCAGCGATGCCGCCGCCACCACCACTGCCAGCAACAAGCAAATTAAAAGGCGCCGGCGAAGGATCGACGCACCTGGGCGGGAACGAAGCGGCCGTTGTGGTGAACACGGCGGCAGTGATTGAACCCGAGAGTACCCCACCGGCCGCTGCTGACGACGCGTGTGCTTCTGCTTCTCCTCCCCATCCGGCCCATGCTGCTGCTTAGGTTGAGGCCGGGGCGGGTTATACTGCCATATAGCTAGAAACCCCCTTCGTTGGGGTTGAGGTTCTGGGGTTCTGCTGGGTGCGTGTGTCTTTTTCTTTTCTTCTGATTTTCTAGAGCGAGAGCACTTTCCCACCGTGCACACCGAGAGAGACTAGAGCACTTCCCCCGGATCCCCTTAAAAATCCAGAGCCGAGTTAGAACATCTATAAATGAATGTCTAAATCTTGATGCTAATAAAATGGGGTACCCAATACCCAATGTCCAATGAAATAGAAATAGAATTATATAGAAATATCGAATATCGCAAATATCGACGAGCAAGAAGCAAGAAGCGCGAGCGGCGAGCGGTGACATGAGCGGGGATGGCGACGTGGGCTGGTCTTGGCATCTGCCTTGGCTCTTTGGCTCTTGGCGGTCTTGGTTGGGATATATCTAAAAGAGTAGAGTCTATACACCCTACACCCAAATGAAAAAAAGCAAGATATACATATAGAGGGCGCACGCGCACACGGAGATGTACACGGCGCAGCCACGCGCCTCCTTTTTTTCTTTAGCTCTTTAATCGTTCAGCTGCGTCAGCATCGCGGCGCCTCTCTGAGTCCAGTGGTCTGAATCCATATCCGATGGCATCCTGATAAAACACACGAAGTTGCTCGAGTGCCCCGTGGTAGCGAGAATACCTCGTCGGTCCCCTGTTTTGTACAGAGGGCATTCATAATTCGGGTACTGGCGCATTTCCTCGCGTTTGACTGGCTTGAAGAGCATGATTGGCGCTTCGGTGTACAGGACCTTGGGCAGCGATTCCGCAATCTTCGACGCACCCTTATCCCATCTCGCCCCTTCCATGAAGAGGCCTCGAGTGTAGACACCATCCTCGGGCGGATCGTCGTAGTGGTCGAGCGGCATCATTTCCTGATCGAAGTCGAGATGGTCGATCGGGATCGTAAATTTCCGGGCAAAGTTCTGCTTCGCCCCAGTGAGGAATGCCTGCGTAAAGAAAAAGCCACTCAGCCAGTAAACCGACGGATACGTATTTTCAAGCCAATGGCCGAAGAACCGGAGGCGCTCTAGAAGATCGGCCATGTAGCCTGAGAGAGGCTTTAGCGACGGATAGGACTTGCCCTCGTTCTTCCACATGATGGGAATCTTGGCGATCACAAGCGATTGCCCAAGCGCCTCCAGGGCGGCATCCATAACAATCAGACCCTTGACTGCCTTTTTTATGCTTGCTAATGAACGACGTATGACGCCAGTAAGCCGATTAAATTTCAGCAGCTCTTGGGCAATGACCGTATTCATACTCTGTTCAAATTTGACGGGGTATCGGATCATGGCTGCTTCCATGTCGTAAGCTTCTGGCAGCTTCGCCAGAATATCCGTGGCCACGGTGTCGATAACGTCATCGGATGAGCTGCCGCCCCCGCCTCCGCTGGCGCTACCTTGCGTCAGCAAAATTGTGCCCAAGAGCGTCGTGGTGTCGTTCGTGTCCCGGCTGATTGACGCATTATCGTGCATGCCGAAGACCTCCGGAGCCGTTGAAAGCGGCAAATCGTCGACAAATTGCAGCATGGAGTCGTAGTCTCCATCTGGAGGCACCGTGTACGTACCACTGGCACTCAAAGGATGCATATCCACTTCGAGCACCGCTGGGTTGTAGCAGCGGGCCAAGATGCTAGCGAGGCAACGCCGATCTTTATCGTCGGTGACACGCCCGCCGTAGTTGCACTCGCCTGCAGTATACCTCAGAGCATTGAAAGGAGTGGTCTCGTTTTCGTCGAGGAACAAAATCAGCTGGCGCGTTGATATCTCCAAGTCGCTGTTGTTGAACTCGTAAGGAATATTCCAGCCAAGAGGCCCAAAGAGCTTTCGCTCTTGGATGACGGCGTGGAAAAAGCATAAACAGAAGACGAGGCGGCCGAATTCCTTGGGCTTCGAGCACTGCGTATAAAACTCAAGGTCGCTTAATGGATCTCCCTTGAAGCTGCCCAGGATGTTGGCACGCAGCCCCTTCGGAGGCTCAATTGTCATCTTCACGCCATTTTGCAGCACTGATACCGGGAAGACGTCGGACGGGTACGTCGTACACCATAGCCGGAAGTTCTTATTTGTTCGGTCATTGAAGCCCTCCGTAATGCGTTCTAGATCTGTCATCCAGCTCGGCATGAGATGGCAGTTTTGTAGGACTACCCAGGTTCCCGCTTTGCAGGCCTTGGTAATCATCGCCTCGGCGAGGGGACCCTGACCTTGGCCAAGACTGATGCTCTGCATTTCCTTCTTGGCGAGGCTGGCAGCCTTGACGATGGCAGACATTGGATCAGCCCCAGGACTCAGGATAAAGACCAGTGGTGTGGACGCCGAGGAGTCCTCATAGCATGCACTGAGGTCAAACGGCGGAGGTTTCACAAACTTCTCGGTCATTATAGTCACGACGAAGTCTTGCACCGCCAAGACGACCTTATCCGGGCGGATTGCCCGCAGGATGCACAGCGGCACCAAACCCCCAGCCGTTGCATACATTCCTGGTAATTTGCATCGGTGCGGCTCTGTGGAGTCGTAAATCACTTTCCATGCGGCCAGATCACCTACTACGGCTTCTCGAATACCAGCAAAAGACGGCATGCCATCCATGGTGCATATTTCATTCCACGCCTTCGGTGAGAGCCACTCCGCTGGCTTCGCATGAGGATTGTCGAGCATAACGCCTCCCGTCAAGAAGAACATCAGGTTCGCCTCATTAATTTTTCCTTTACTTGCCATGATGCGAATGGTGAGCAGCATGGAAAAGAGAAGCTTGTCTTTCTCAAGCAGAGAACGGCAAATGTTGCAGTACAACGAGAAAGTGAAGTGGTCGTTGAGGAGCTTCAGACGCGCCGGGACGTTCGAGTTCCTTTCTGCGTTTTGAATTGAGTTTACGAATAAGTTCACGAACCAGCCGAGGCTGTACTGGTACACTGGTTCGATGTTAGCGAGGTCTGAGATGCAGAAAAAGAGGACCTGCGATGCATACGCAATTGGTCGGTAGCCCTGGCGGGTCTTATCAATCTCCTTCTCTGTTTCGTCCGCTTTCTCCTGGGCCTCTTTGATGATGTTGCTCTTATCTTTACTCTCATTAAGGGCTTTGATCGCTGATTCGTCCTCGAGAATGTTCCCTTCGCTACTCAGAATTTTTAGAATGGTGTCCTCCAGAGCCACGGCTTCTTTTGCATTTTCAGCGCTTTCGATCACCAATTGATTCTTCTGCTCCTCCAAATCCGGGCGTTCTTCTGCTACGACCACGCCCAAGAGCTGATCCTCAAGGCCCTCAGGTGTAATCTATATTTTTTTGTCATGTAAGAGAAGGCGACAGTGAGTACACAAGTACAATACGAGAGAAAAGTCAGAAGGCAATGCAACGTACCATGAAGTTCAGAAGAGTAACTTTCACGCTCGTTTCAGGCAAGTAGTGCGGGTTGCGGAGCTTGGTAGTCATATAGAAGCGGAAAGAGTCGCTGTACTCGACGGTGTTATCGCCAAGGCGTATGCAAAGCGATGGACCTTGCTTAAAGAGCTGCTTCAAAAGAAGGGGCTCAAGGGAGGGGTCTAACTCTTCCCCGACATTTTCCAGGAGCACTGGTTTGCCGAATTGGACACCGTTCTCAAGTGATCGCATGAAATCAGGGTCGGTCAATTTAATGACTGTCAGCCCTTTCGGTATTTCCATTGTTCGTACCCACTTATTGGCTTGCCCTTGCGGGTCAATCATCAGCGGCCACCGCCTGGCGTTGAAGACAATGATGCCGTTATCTTTCGAAAAGTTATCCGTGGGCAGACCATCAATAATCCATTCTCGAATCTGCACTGGATCCCCAAGTGTGTCTGTCAAAGTTGGATTGTCAGAACATGGAATACCCTGGCTTTTGCACGCTTGCACCCACTCGTCAACCTGTTTCTGCCGGAAGGCAACAGTAAACGGTCCGAGGTACGCCATAACGCCCGCCGAGATGAGCACATCGCCAGTCAGGTTATTATACAGGATCCCCAAGTTTTCCGACTTTTCAGTCCACCTTGATCTTTCACCACCAAGGCCGTCGATGAGCTGCTTGGCGCGCTCAAGCTTCTGTGCTGTCAACTCCACATCCCTTTCCAGCTGCTCTTTAGCGCGGGTTGCCTCGTCGAACTTGTCCTGAAGCGCCTGCAAGGCGTCCACAACTTCCTTAAGCGCAGCTTGCTTCCCCTCGAGCTCTTTCATTGTCGCTTCGAGCTTCTGCGAAGCAACCTCGAGGGCAGCCTTCTTCGGTGCCACTACTTTGGCGACGCGATCATAAGTTATCATCGCAAGACACCAGGCGCACAAGCCCAGTGCAGCCGTCGACGCTTTTTTTGCAGCCTCCTTAGTGAAGTTTTCCTGCGTCATATACTTCGTCTTTATCGCCTCCACCTTTTTGGGGTCAATGTTATCCTTATCGTACTTCTTTAAAGTTGCAATGAAGTCCTTCTCGGCGAGCATCGTCTGAGAAGGCCCCCAGAAATCCATGATGCGCTTCGATGGGTCATCAGGATCAGGAATGCGCTGCGCTTTGATTCCAAGCATCACGCATACCGCTTCGCAGATCAGCTTGATGGTCTCAGGCGGCTTTTTGAAGTTTTTCACCTCATTGATATCTGCTTGCTTGATCGTGTCGAGAGCTTTCACGGCTTCATTCAGCGCTGGAATAGCCTCCGCAAGATCTGCTTCCACGGCTTCCTTCTCTGAGTTTACTCGATCGGCTTCGGCCTGGGCGACTGCCGCATCTGCTCCGACCACTGCTTTCTGTTGCTCGACACCTGGCAGCTTCGCTTCGATCTCAACCATGAGGTCTGCAGTTTCCTGCTGCTTCACTACGAGGACAGGCTGCAGCGCCGTTAACTCTTCTGACATTTTGTTCACACTTTCGGTTGCAAAGGCAAGCTGCTGAAGACCGTTGTCGTACCGTTTCTTCTGGCTACTGATGCTTTCACGCTGGACACTAAGGCTGTCCTTGAAAGCTTTGATGAGTTCAAGATAAGATGTCGGCGTAACGTAGTTTGTCCTCTTCAGCCTACTCTCAAAGTCTGCCGACAAAGCAATCGTATTTTCGTGGAACACTGCACACATCCCTTCGAGGTTGTGACGGGTCTCGTCGGAGTCCAGGCTCACTTCCTTCAAGAACTTCTTTGCCACCGCATCCAATGCATCCTCTGGCCACGTTGTGAACCAGTCGATCGCACAGCAGTTTACCAACGACGGAAACTTCCGCAGTCGGTCTCGAAACGCTGCGCCAATGGGCGAAAATGCCAGGCACACGTGCAGGTTAGACCGCACGCGGCTGATGAAGTAAGCATACATTGCCACCGGGTCCATATTTTCGAAAATGTGCTTGCCAAATTCTTCCTTCGCAAATTTGCCCACAGCTTCGCAAATGGCCGATTTCTCATCGTTCGGGAAAATATTGGGAACCTCCCCGCTGTTCAAGATGTTATTAATATCCTCAACGAATGCCTCGGTCTTAATCTGCGTGTCCGAGAAAAGGAACACCATGGGCTCGGGACCGGTGCCTGCCCCTCGTAGAACTGTCTTCAGGTCCTCGCGCCACTCTGCGTGACCGTAATTCTTCGATATCTCAATCTGGAATATTTTGTAGCCTGCCATGAAGGTTGCTAATCGAGTAACCGACTGGCGTCCGCTGCCTCCGACACCCACAAGTAAAGCATTGCCTCCTGGCATCTTCAAAACCCTCGAAATGCGACTAACATGCTCAATCGCAAACGCGAACATGACCAAATCCATGGGTTTTTGGCTCTGGTTGTTGTACTCGTTCAGATATTCATTGACCGTCTGCGAAAGCAGATCAAAATCTTGCACTTCGCAGTACGGTCTTTGGTCCTCCTCTGTGGGTGTAAGGTAATCGCCGAAGAAAAGCCGCCTCATCGAGTCGGTGGTAACTGTGGTTTCTCCTGGGGCGACCAAATGCTCGAACGTAGTCAGAACTTTAAGGTTGAAATGCTTGTCGATAGTTTCGTCCACGTGCGATAAAAACCATTCGCGGTCCGACTGGTCTACAAGACGGTCCCCGAAGACTCTTTGCACCTCGTGGGTCCATAATCGAACCAAATCCGGCTTCTTCAAATCGGTCGGTGTCGTGATCATAAGTACACCCTGAATAACTCGACTGAAGTCCCTAAGATTGAACGTGTAATGCGACTTGCGCGGCGTCGGCAATAATGAGGCCATTGCGCCTCTATAGACGTCCAAAGTCGCCGCGACAATCGCCTTGCTTTCGCCGACGATTTTCGTAAATTTGTTCGAGTCCAGGTACCACTTTACCGTCGTAGTGAATATGCGTTCGAGTGTGTCGTTATCGAATTCCGCAAAGCAAAGCAATAAAAAATGGCGCATCAAACGGGGTGTAATATGATTTCGTCCGCTTCCTGGAGGGCCCATAGCACCAAGCACAGTAATATCAATATTTTTCTGCCAGCTCTTCTCCTGCAAGTCGTACCAGCCCCCGCTGTCAATGAGCTGTCGAATCAGCTCGATAGGAGGCTGGGCGCCGTACGTTTCGACCTCGGGCATATTCAAATCGTCGACGAACACGATTGCCTGCTGGCCCATCGGAGGTCCATAGACACCCTTCCGTCGTTTGTCCAGTTTACCATCAATAATATCTTGCGTCATATTGGCCGAAGTCTTGGCTGAGAAACCGAGGCAGAGGGGCTTGTACTTATCCTGAGGAAGCTGCTTTGCAATAGCCTGGAATGCGATCACTGACTTACCAGTGCCCGTCGGGCCGCAAATAAGGACGGGTTTGTTATGCGGAATCATCAGCCGAATGAGATGTGACATCTGACTCGTGAAAGCAGTAGGAACGACGATGGACGAATATGAAGTTTTATCCTCAATTTTGAACTTGGGCAATATCTCTACCCATGTTTTCCACTTTCCGTCAGCGGGGATGTAGCAAACATCATAAATTGAGCCATCATTGGGTAGAGGAAGATTTAAGCGGCCACTGAATATCCCCTTGTCGAAGTCAGGTGGCGTCCACTTACGAACGGCGAGCGCGTTCATCACACCTGGATGCTTCATTTTTATGTAGTCCTGACCTAACGACATGACCTTGCGAAGGTACTCAGAGAATCGTTCCTGGGATGCTTCGACGCCAGTCTTGCACGCGGACCATATCAAACCAAACATGTACGAACATTCTATGTGCTGGCGCCGCAATTTCACGGACTTCGCGTCAGCGCTCTCTCCAAAGCCGAAGTCACCATTAAGGCCATCAGAAAGAAGAACCTCCATAAGGCTCATGACGCCGGTCATCAGTTGCGCATCCACCGACGGAGCCATCTCTGTAAGCTCCCGGCGCAGAAATGCCATGCACGGCTCCGCGAGCCATTCAAATAGCACAGCTATGAGGTCACGATCGGCTTTGGTGAGGTAGAATGCAAGCCTGCCCTCCTCGCCCTCCGCAACGTGATGCTCATCGGAAAACTTTTCCAGCCACGAGTCAAGGATGCACTGCCACCCGAGCTGCTCTGGCTCCATGTAGACCATTCCGCAGCGGCTAACCGTAGCTGGTGATGCAACGAGTAAATCCATGGGCTCAAATATCATAGACATGACGTCCGACATGGCGATGATCTCGCCGCTCATGAGACACAATTTCTTGTTGTCGTCGAGTACTGTGTTCATGTTCTCAATCCAGATCGCATCCACTGGCCCGTCAAAAAGAACCCACTTGCGATCTTCTGCATTGCAAACCTTGCTTTGAGCAGCGTTTCGGTACTGAATGGCGAGCACTCCATCACTCCATTCGTGGGATACGGGATCGAATTGACCGTACAGCTGGCCCATCGTGATAGACTTGGGGTTCATTAAAAACGGCACCACTTTGGTCCATCTCACATCGTCGGGAAACCGCTCGTGCAACGTTTCGAGCATTGCAGATAGCATTTTCCAGGCGCCTGTCTTCCCACTGAAAGGAAGCCCAACGATCATGAAACCGTGGCGAACGATCATCATGTCGTATATTTGCACAACTTTATCCCAAAAATAGTCGGTAGGCCGCAGTCCTGCTGCACCGCAGCAGTCAATAAAGGCCGTACGCATAGCCTCGCGATCAGGTGGCTGAATAACCACTCCAGGAAATAAATCCGACGTAATGCCGCCGAAAAGGGGCACATCCGGAGAAAGAAACTTCGGGAGGTTCACATCGATAATGGAACGCAGGACCAACACATCTTCGTCGAGGTGGCCTTCGCTCTGCTTCAGGTTCCCGGCAGCGCGCAGTACTGAAATGACAGCACGCATGCCGTAATCGTAATGGCTCTGCGACGACAACTGCTCGGAGCAGAGCTGATACGTGGTTACGATCTTCACTGCAAGGGGCTTCGCCTCCATATAACCCATCGAATAGAGAATGATCTCACCGATCATGGCGTAATCGGGGACCATCATGGCCACGGTGCGAAAGAGCACCTTCAAGTTGTCCGGCAACTCCGCGCGGCCAGCATATCCGGGGTTCATCGT
>MDSY01060979.1_pt1 | contig 11263 bp, 10 predicted proteins | sample 811131 | NCBI WGS metagenome assembly MDSY01 (sample SAMN05326643, study PRJNA326480) | marine metagenome | isolation source: seawater | place: Atlantic Ocean: South West | collected 2010
TCATATAATGTAATTAGATATACAAATGGAGCAAATTTAAGACTAATATGATTTATGAACCTAATTAAGTCAACAGGCACATTTAGTTTTTTTACTTTAGTAAGCAGATTGCTTGGTTATTTAAGAGATGTATTAATTGCAGTATTTCTAGGAACAGGACCTTTAGCTGATGCTTTTTTTGTTGCATTTCGAATTCCAAATACATTTAGAAGATTATTTTCAGAAGGAACATTTAATGCTGCATTTATTCCCAGTTATTCATCTCTTTTGAATAAAAAAAAATCAGAAAATTTTGCAAATAATATATTTAGTTTACTTATTTTAGGGTTATTTTTTTTAGTAATTATAATTGAAATATTAATGCCATTATTTGTTTTTTTGATAGCGCCAGGCTTTGAGGGCGATTATGAAAAAATGGAATTAGCTATAACTTTGACAAGGATTACTTTCCCCTTTTTGCTATTTGTAAGCTTAGCTTCTTTCTTTTCAGCAATATTAAACTCAAACAATAAATTTGCTGTTGCTTCAGCAGCTCCAATTATTTTAAATGTTCTTTTAATAGGAGTGTTATTTTTTGGAAAAATTTTAAATGATCAGCTTGTATATTACTTATCCTATGCCGTAACTTTATCAGGAATATTACAATTTATATTTTTATACTTTTTTGTAAAAAAGTATTTTTTACCTAATTTGAATTTTAATTTTAAGATAGATAAAAAAATAAAAATTTTTTTTAAAAAGTTATTACCGAGTATTTTTTCTTCTGGAGTTACACAAATTAACATTTTAGTTGGTACAATTATTGCATCTTTTCAGGCTAGTGCTGTATCTTACCTTTATTATGCAGATAGAATTTATCAAATAAACCTGGCAATCGCTGGAATAGCAATAGGGACAGTAATACTTCCACAACTTTCAAAACATGTTGAAAATAAAAAAAAAGAAAAAATAAACTTAATTCAAAATAAGGCTTTAGAATTGAGTTTGTTTTTGAGCATACCAGCAGCAATTGCTTTATCGATCGCTTCTGATGAAATTATATCTTCTTTATTTGGATACGGGTCTTTTAATGAGGATAGTGTCAATAATTCAGCAAAAGCTTTATTTTATTTTGGACTCGGATTGCCTGCATTTTCTTTAATTAAAGTTTTCTCCACTTTCTTTTTTGCAAGACATAATACTAAAATCCCGTTTTATATTTCATTTATTTCAGTTTTATTAAATATTTTTATTAGTATTATATTTTTTGGAGCAGTCGGTTTTATAATTATACCTATAGCAACTACAATATCTTCCTGGTTTAATGCTATTGCCTTATTTTTTATTTTGAGACAAAAAAGATTATTTAGCTTTAATTTAATTTTTATTAATAGAATTTTTAAGATTTTAGTCACCTCAATACTAATGGGAATATTTTTTAATTATCTAATTAATTTTTTTAGCGATAAATTTCTCTATGAAGAAATTTTAAAGTCAGCATATCTTTTGGTTGTAGTAATATTAGGATTAACATTCTATATTTTAGTAGCAATTTTTATCAAAGCTTTTAAAATTAATGATATTAATTTAAAGTATTAAATATGAGTAAAAAAATTTTTTCAGGTGTTCAACCAACAGGAAATCTTCATTTAGGAAATTATTTAGGAGCTATAAAAAACTTTGTTGAATTAAACAATCAAAAAGAAAATGAATGTATTTTTTGTGTTGTAGATCTACACGCGATCACTGTTAAACAAGATCCAAAAGAATTAAAAAAAAACATAAGAGAGACTACAGCTACATTTATTGCAAGTGGAATAGATCCAAATAAAAGTATTATTTTTAATCAGTCAATGGTGCCCGCTCATTCAGAAGCTGCTTGGGTTTTAAGCTGCGTATCAAGAATTGGTTGGCTTAATAGAATGACTCAATTTAAAGAGAAAGCTGGAAAAGATAAAGAAAAGGCAAGCATTGGTCTTTATTCTTATCCAGTTTTGATGGCTGCAGATATTTTGTTATACGACGCAACACATGTTCCTGTTGGAGATGATCAAAAACAACATCTAGAATTATGTAGAGATATTGCTCAAAAATTTAATAATGATTTTAATGCTCCTGATTTTTTAAAACCACCAGAGCCATTAATACAAAAACAATTTTCTAGAATAATGAGTCTTAAAGATGGGTTAAAAAAAATGAGCAAATCCGATTCTTCAGATTTAAGTAGAATTAATCTTACGGATGAAAAAGATGAAATTTCTAATAAAATTAAAAAAGCTAAAACTGATCCCATGCCCATGCCAAGTGATATCAAAGATTTAATTAAAAGACCAGAAGCAGAAAACTTGTTAGGAATATATTCAAGTCTAAGAAATCAAAATTTAGAAAATTCGATAAATGAATTTAAAGGAAAACAATTTTCAGAGTTTAAAGAAAAACTATCTGAAGCTTTAGTTGAAAAAATTGATCCAATATCAAAAGAGATAAAAAAATTATTAAATGATGAAAAATATCTAGATGAAATTTTATTAAATGGATCAAAAAAAGCAGACACAATTGCTTCAAAAAAAATTAAAGAAATTAAAGGATTAGTAGGTTTTTAGTTAAATTTATTAATTAGTATTATTTTTAATATTAATCACTATATATTAACTATGTTTGTGCAAACAGAAATAACCCCAAATCCTAACTCATTAAAGTTTCTGCCTGGGAAAACCGTGTCTAGTGATGGATCATTTGAAATAACCAAAAAAGAGGAAACAGACAATGAATTGGTAAGAAATCTTTTGTCAATTAATGGAGTAAAAGGAATATTTTTAGGTAAAGATTTTTTGTCTATTAATAAGTCTGAAGATACAGATTGGGAAGAAATTAAACATATAGCCATTTCTTTAATAAGCGAATTCTATTCTACGGGAAAAGAATTTGTAATTGAAAGTAGTTTATCTGAAGAAAATAATGTTGACCTCATTGAAATTGAAAAGAAAATAGTAAAAATCTTAGATACAAAAATTAGACCTGCAGTTGCAAAAGATGGAGGAGATATAAAGTTTATGGAATTTAAAGACGGAATCGTAAAAGTAGAACTACAAGGTAGCTGCTCAGGGTGTCCAAGTTCAACAATGACTCTTAAGCAAGGTGTTCAGAATCTATTATGTCACTATCTACCTGAAGTAAAAGAGGTAGTAGCAGTATAATTATGAAAAAAAATAGATTTTCGATCATAGAAATTAAGCAATTTTTGAAGAAAAAAAAAACATTTTCAATTACAGAAATAAAACAATTTTTGAAGAAAAAAAATTTTATTGTAAGTAAACAAAAAAAGAATAATTCAAATGATATTCAGTTAGCCACACTTTCTAGAACTTTTTTATCTAGTTTAATAATAATTTCTCTCTTTTTTACTTTACCAATTTTAGTTAATTTTAAAAATGAGAGAACACTTTTTTCAAGGGATTTTGAAAATAATTCTAAGAGCAGTTTTAAAAAAAAATTAGATAATCAATATAGCGAGTTAGATAATGAATTGGATAAACAATATTTATTTGATGATATATTGAATTTTGAAGATTTGCCTAATGATACTATTAGATTAAGTGCAAAAACAATTGAACAGCTATTTAAAGACACTAATTATGATTTAAAAGATGTAAGGGAAAACAAACTAGTTAAACCGGTATCATTATCACTTTTGCCTGAAGAGATTTCAAAAATAGAAAATATAAAAAAAAGAAAAGATTTATTCATCAAAATTATTTTGCCACTAGTAATTAAAGAAAATAATAATATTAGATTAGATAGAAAAAAGCTTTTTAGTGTTTTGAATAAAAGCAAAAACACAAAAGCAGAAAAGAAATGGTTAGCAATAAAATTTAAACAATATGGAATAATTAATAGAGATTTATCTACCCTGAAAATTAGAATGGATGAAGTTCCCACTTCAATGGCGATTGCACAAGCAGCTAAAGAAACAGGATGGGGAACATCGAGATTTGCACAAGAGGGAAATGCTTTGTTTGGTCAATGGACATGGTCTGGTGATGGTATTAAACCTAAAGGCGCAGATAATTCAAGCACACATAAAGTGATGAAGTTTAAAGTATTACAGGCCTCTGTGAAAGCTTATCATAGAAACTTGAATACTCACTCCTCTTATAAAGAATTTAGAAGTGCTAGAGCTGATTTTAGAGATAAAAAAAAGAAATTGGATAGTCTTATTCTTTCCGAATATTTAGATAAATATGCTGAAACTGGAAAAGAATATGTAAAAATTTTACAACAAATAATAAGACAAAATCAATTAACTGACTTTGACGATGTAAAATTACTTCCATCCAGCATAGAATTAGAAAGTTTAATTTAATCTTGTTCAATAGATAATTGAATTCCAAACCATCTCCAAATTCCGTTGTCATTCAAAGAACAATTAATTCTTCCCCTTCTAAAATAAAATTTGTCTCTAAACTTTATGCTTAATTTATTATCAGAAAAGTATGTATTAGATTTTTCCCATTCATCACCTTCATCTGAAAAACAATTAATCTTAGAAACATTTTTTTGTTCTTTAAAAAATTCTACATAGAATTCTGGTGGATTATTATTCGTTGTTATATATTTTTCTGTTGGAAATAAATTTTTAAATTGTAAAGGTTGAAGATTAATTAAAAATTTAAATCTTTCTAAGTCACCATATTTTTCATTTATTGGAAATCTTGGTAATTCATGTGGGTTTTTATTTATATCTATTACCCCTGAGTGTTGACCAAAAGAAAATCTAAAATATTTTGATATATATTTTTTTATAAAATTGCTGTATTCACCAAATGGATAAGAGAAAAAAATAGGATTATATCCAAGCTTCTCTTTAAAAATTTTATTTGCAGTTTTAATGTCTTTAATAAAATCTTCATTTTTTAGATTAACCAAATAATCATGAGAGTGAGAATGATTGCCTATATATGCGTTAGTTTCTTTCTCTAGTTCATTTATTTGATCCCAGGTCATATACCCATTTTTACCAACAGTTTTAGTTGAAACAAAAAGAATGAAGGGAATATTTTCTTTTTTTAAATAAGGCCAGGCTTTCTTATAAAAAGAGGAAAATGCATCATCTATAGTAATAAGTATTCTTTTTTCTGTTTTATTTGTATTAAAATTTTCTTTTAAGTCTTTAGGATCATAAAATTTATACTCTAAATCCCTTATTATTTTGATTTGTTCTTTAAAAATATCCATTCTAATGTTAGTTGAAGGATACTTATTTTCATCAAATCTATGATACATAAGCGAAAGAATACCCATATCATCAGAATAATATTTGATATTATTTTCTTCTGCTTTAGAATTGGCAGTAAATAATATTACTATAATGAATAATTTAATAGTAGATGCCGCTAATAATAAAATTTTTTTAACATTCATTGATGGTAAAAATATTTATACTTGTAGTCATGAGAATAGTAAAATCAATTTTGAAAAATTGATGATTTTAATTAATGTATTTTTGAAAAATAACAAAAATTCTTTGGATAATATAGATGCAATTTATGTAAATCGAGGGCCTGGGAGCTTTGCCGGAATTAGAAACTCATTAGCAACCATTAAAGCTTTATTTTTAACCAAAAAAATAGATTATTATTGTTTCAGCTTTGAAGATTTTAATGGATTTAATGCCATTAAGTACAAAGATATTCCCATTTTATGTGAAAAATTTAAAGTTAAAAAGAATTTGATTAATCCTATTTATATAAGTTAAAATTAAAAATGTCAGAAAATATTGAACAAAAATGTTTAGATAAAGGAGTTAAGCTCACCGACCAAAGGAGAATAATTGTTAAAGTTTTATCTGAGTCTAAAAAGACTTATGGGGAGTCAGATCACCCTGATGTTGATGAATTATACAACAGAGTATCAAAAGTAGATTCTAAAATTAGTATAGCAACAGTGTACCGAACAGTTAAGATTCTTGAAGAAGCGGGCATTTTAGTAAAACATGATTTTAAAGCAGGCAAAGCTAGATATGAACAACTCAGAGAAAGCCATCATGATCATTTAATTGATGTTAAAACTGGTGAGATCATAGAATTTGTCGATGAAGAAATTGAAAAATTACAAAAAAAAGTTGCAGAAAAATATGGTTATAAACTAGTAGACCATAAATTGGAATTATATGGGGTTAAAAAAAAATCCTAAATTAATGTTGCAAAAAATATTTATCAAAACTTTTGGTTGCCAAATGAATGAATACGACTCAAATCGTATATTTGATACAGTAAAAAAAATTGGTTTTGAAAAAACAGATAGCTATGAAGATGCAAATTGTTATCTTTTAAATACGTGTCATATTAGAGATAAAGCTAAAGAAAAAGTTTATCATGAAATTGGAAGAGTAAAAAAAATTTTTAGGTCTAGAAAAAAACCTATTGTAATAGTGGCTGGATGTGTTGCTCAAGCAGAAAACCAAGAAATGTTAAAGCGAGAACCCTACATTGATATTGTGATTGGACCACAATCGTACCATAAAATTAATGATGTTATATTAAATTATTCAATTAATAAAAAAAAAAAAGAAGAGACTGAGTTTGACACAATTTCAAAATTTAACTACTTAAGTAAAATCAAAAATAAAAATAGTAAAATATCCTCATTTTTAACAATCCAAGAAGGTTGTGATAAGTTTTGTCACTTTTGTGTTGTTCCATATACACGAGGACCAGAATATTCCAGACCATTTAATCAAATTATAAACGAAGCAAAGGAACTAATCCAAAGTGGCGTTAAAGAAATTATTCTTTTAGGACAAAATGTTAATGCATATAATTACAAAGATGAAAGTAAAGAATTAAAACTATCTGATTTATTGATAAAATTAGAAAACTTTAATGAATTAGAAAGAATTAGATTCACAACTTCCCACCCCAAAGATATGACGGAAGATTTGATAAATGTATATAAAAAATCAAATAAATTAATGCCTTTAGTACATTTGCCAGTGCAGAGTGGGTCAGACAAAATTTTAAAATTAATGAACAGAAAACATTCAGTTAAAGAGTATTTAGAAATTTATGAAAAGTTAAAAAAAATTAATCCTAAAATAGAATTTTCAAGTGATTTTATTATTGGATATCCAGGTGAAAATGATGATGATTTTAAAGACACAATGGAACTTATTGAAAAAATAAATTTCATTAACTCATATTCGTTTATTTTTAGCCCAAGACCCGGTACTTTGGCTGCTAATCTTGATTTGGTTGATAAAAAAAAATCTAAAGAAAGATTAGAAATAATTCAAAAAAAACTATTTGAAAATCAAATAAAAAAAAATAAATCATTAGAGTCTACATTTGTTAATGTCTTAGTTGAAAATAGAATGAAAGATGGAATTAAATTATTTGGCAGAACAGAATATATGACTTCAGTAATTTTTGATGGAAGTATAGAAAATATTGGAAAAATTGTACAAGTTGAAATAACTAGTAGTAATCAAAACGGTTTATTTGGGAAATTAAAAGAAAACTTAAAAAAAAAGGTAGCTTGAATTTGAACAATACATTTTCAAAAAAAATTAACTCGACGTTAAAATTTGTCTATTCTGACAACAATTCTTTGAGTGTTATATTTCATGATAATGATTTATTGATGGGCGTTGTTGGTGAGTTTAATGAAAACTTAAAAGAATTAGAAAAGATTACTAATACGAGTTTATATTCAAGAGGAAATTCAATTTTGATAAAATCTACACCTAAGCAAAATGAAATCACAAAGAATGCCATTCAATTTTTGGCTAATCAATTTATTAATAATGGCAGTATTGAAAAAAAAGATATAATCTCATCAATTGATAAATTTATGATTGAAGAAAAAGTAATTAATAAAAACATTTCTGATATAATCAAAACTCCTAAAAAATCTGTTATTCCAAGATCTGAAAAACAAAAAGAGTATGTTAGAGCTTTAAGACAAAGTGATATTGTAATATCAGCAGGTCCTGCAGGAACAGGTAAAACATTTTTAGCTGTCGCTGTTGGCTTAACTTTACTTCTAGATAAAAAGATAGAAAGAATAATTTTATCTAGGCCAGCCGTTGAGGCTGGAGAAAGACTGGGGTTTTTACCTGGAGACATGAAAGAGAAGGTAGATCCTTATTTAAGACCCTTGTACGACTCTCTTTATGATCTTTTTGATTTTGAAAAAATTCAACGAATGATTGAGATTGGAGATATTGAAATAGCACCTTTGGCATTTATGAGAGGCAGAACTTTAAAAAATTCATTTGCGATTTTAGATGAGGCCCAAAATGCAACAGATACTCAAATTAAAATGTTTTTAACACGTATCGGAGAGAATTCAAAAATTGTTATAAATGGTGATCCATCTCAAATAGATTTACCACATAAAAGCATTTCTGGATTAAATAGATCTAAAAAATTACTAGGACATTTAAACGAAATCTCCGTTGTGGATTTTGATCATTCAGATGTAGTTAGACACCCTCTAGTTTCTAAGATTGTAAAAGCTTATTCAGAAAAAGAAAATGATTAATATTGAAGTAGTTTCAGAGAGTAATCTTTGGAATAAAAAGATTAAAAAAAAGAATATTTTTTTTAATTCTTTAGTTAGTTTTTTTCCTAAGAAATACAGATTTATAAAAAAAAAAGTAAGCTTAACAATCTTACTTTCAAATAATAAAAATATTAAAAAACTAAACAAAAAATTTAGAAATAAAAACAAACCAACAGATGTCTTGTCTTTTCCTTTTGAAAAAAAGCTAAATATAAAAAAAATCTCATATCTCGGAGACATTGTTATTAGTTATGAATTTATAGAAAAACCAAAAGTTTTACACAGTATAGAATTTAAATATAAAGTAATAAGAATTTTCATTCATGGCTTTCTTCATCTTTTAGGCCATGACCATATTAAGTATAAAGATTTTAAAAAGATGGCTATCGAGGAAAAAAAAATTTATAAACATGTACAACTTAATATCTTGAAACTTGTTTAGAAAAAACCTTTCTAACTCTTTGTATATTATCTTTTTAGGACTATTTAGCTCCTACAGTTTGCCACCTTATAATTATTTTATGATTAATTTTATTACATTTCCTTTACTTTTTATTTTTCTTTTTAAAAAGAAAAAAGATGAGTCTAATAATAAGTCTTTTTTTAAATATGGGTGGTACTTTGGGTTTGGATATTTTTTATTTAGTTTGTATTGGGTTGTAATATCTTTAACTTTTGATGAGAGTTTCAAATTTTTGATTCCATTAGCATTAATTTTATTTCCAGCTTGCTTAGCTACATTTTATGGTTTGATGACATATCTCTTCTCAGTTTTTTTTTCAAAAAATGTAGTTAGTTCTTTTTTTATTTTCTCAACTTTGTTTGGTATAATTGAATTTTTAAGAGGGTCTATACTAACTGGTTTTCCCTGGAACTTAATTGCATTTAGTTTTTCAGATAGTCTTTATTTTATTCAAGTCTTATCTATAGTAGGAACATATTCTTTTAATTTATTTTGTATCTCTTTATTTACTGTTTCCGCTGTATTTATTTTAAAAAAATCTAAAAAAGAAATTATAATTTGTTTTTCTTTTGTTTTAATCTCTCTTATTTTTTTAATTTTTGGTAACATTAAAAATAACAGATTTAATTCTTTAGAGAGTCTAAAAAATCCTTATGTAATAAGGGCTTTATCCCCCAATATTAAGCTAGATAGGTTCTATTCAGAGCAAGATGAATTAAAAATAATTAATGAACTTATAAATTTAAGTGTTTCAGAAAAAAAAAGACCAGTAATTTTTTTATGGCCAGAAGGAATTATACCAGATAGCTATTTGAGTGATATTGATATCCATAAAGATTTATTTTCAAAAAATTTTGATAATGATGATTTAATTATAATGGGGTTAAACAGCAGAGAAAATAAAGACGGTAAAGACTTATATTTTAACTCAATGGCTATATTTAATAATAAGCTAGAATTGATAGAAAAGTATAATAAAGTTAACCTTGTACCCTTTGGAGAGTTTATCCCATTTGAGAACATCTTGAGTTTAATTGGTCTAAAAACTATTACAAATGAGTATCAGTCATTTTCCAGTGGTAATACTAGAAAAATCTTTAATATAAAAAATGAAAAGATTGATTTAAATTTACTTCCTCTAATTTGTTATGAGATAATTTATTCAGGAAGATTATCTAAAAATAAAAACTTTGATTATATAATTAATATTTCTGAAGATGGTTGGTTTGGAAACTCTATAGGACCTAAACAGCACTTTTCACACACTATTTTTAGATCAATTGAGAGTGGAAAATATATAATTAGATCTGCTAACAATGGTATTTCAGCTATTATAAATCCAATTGGATTTGTAGAGCAACAGATAAAATCTGGCTCAATAGGATTTGTTGAGTTATCAGAGAGTAAATCAGTTAAATCCACACCATTCATGCTTTATGGAAATAAAATATTTCTAATACTAATTTTATTATATATTTTTTTAGCTTTTTCATTTAATAAGCTTAAGCATGAATAACCTAAAAAATTTTTTATTTACAAGTGAATCTGTTTCTGAGGGGCATCCAGATAAAGTATCCGATCGAATTTCAGACATGGTAGTAGATAGCTATCTTTCAAAAGATCCTTTTTCAAGAGTAGCATGTGAAACATTAACTACCACTAATAAGGTTGTTTTAGCTGGTGAGGTAAGGGGTCCTGAGATTAAGAAGGAAGATCTTATTCAAAAAATTAGAGACTGTATTAAAGATATTGGATATGACCAAGTTGGCTTTACCTGGAAGGAAGCTACTAAAATAGAAAGCCATCTTCATTCACAATCTACAGATATTGCAATGGGAGTAGATTCCTCAGGCAACAAAGATGAAGGTGCTGGTGACCAAGGAATAATGTTTGGTTATGCATGCAATGAAACAGATGAATTAATGCCTGCACCAATTCATTATTCTCACAAAATTTTAAGACTGATGGCAGAAGATAGGAAATCAGGAAAATTAAAAGATATAGAGCCAGATTCAAAAAGCCAAGTTACGTTTGAGTATATTGATGGAAAACCAACTAAAGTTAAATCGGTTGTTATATCGTCTCAACATTCTGCTGATATAGATCAGGCTAAAGTAAGAGAATTGTTGACACCTTATATGATAAAATCAATCCCTGAAAAGTTTTTAAAGGATTTTGATGAAAAAGAATTTTATGTAAACCCAACTGGAAATTTTGTAATAGGTGGACCAGATGGAGATTGTGGTTTAACAGGAAGAA
>MDSY01048697.1_pt1 | contig 11262 bp, 6 predicted proteins | sample 811131 | NCBI WGS metagenome assembly MDSY01 (sample SAMN05326643, study PRJNA326480) | marine metagenome | isolation source: seawater | place: Atlantic Ocean: South West | collected 2010
TGCCTTATTGTCAATTGATAGTCCCGCAGCAAGTGGCATTCCATGAACATTTCCTGATGGTGAAGTATATGGAGAATGTAAATCAGCGTGTGCATCCACCCAAATAACGCCTAATTTCTTGTCAGCATACGCGGCCTTTACACCACTTAATGTTCCCAATGCCGAAGAATGATCACCCGATACAACAATAGGATAACAGTCAGCCTCAATGTTTTTATGAACACACTCACTCACGCGATTACATACGTTCACAACACTACCTATCCTCTTGGCAAAGCTATTTTTTACTTTATTGTAAATGGATTCATTTTCTGTTTCAATATCTTCATGATGATATACACTGAAATAATTATGGTTTTGATTAATCGCCGCAATTTCAATAGCATCAATACCTAAATCTGCTCCTCGAGTACCTGCACCAATATCTGATCTGTTTTTTAACAGCTTTATTTCTTTCATAATTAAATACGACTTTATTAATGGTTAATCGCTGTCGCCGAAGCTAATAAATTTTATCAAGAAATAATACTATTCCTTTTTAAATCAAGGTTTTTAACTGATTGTCTATAATGGAGATTACTTTGTTTTGTACCTTTCATAAAAAGTAGCATTACATTAGTAAAAAAGTAACCCTATGGTCTTTACATCTGCTATCGGAAAATCAGCAATACTCATTGCCCTTCAGCTTTTTATAATTAGTTCGTCGTTTGGACAGGTATCTTCTTCGTTTTCTGGTGAACTAATTTACAGAATAACAAAAATTGATGACAATGATTTACAAAGTGGCTTTGGAAATGACAAACAAGATGCAGAAGAAAAATTAATCATTTATGCCAAAGACTCTTTAATCAAACGTGTTCATTTCCATTCTGAAAACGGCATTCAAGAGAGTATTCAGCACTTAACTTATGGAAAAAAAATCTTATTACTCAACATAGATTCAGTGAATTATGCCATTCAGGTGCCAACTGATCAAAAAAATCAAATCGAACATCCTGATAGCACCTACAAGCTTTCTAAAAAATGCTTCCCAAAAATGCGCTTTGCAGGCCTCAAAGGCAAACCAATGTTGTTGTCTCATCCGATGCTAACCAATACTCTTTATATATGGTTTAGCAAGAAAATACATCCGAAGTACAATACAGCTTATGAGCAGCTTCCTGGCCTTCCATTGAAATACTATATTGCCTCAGAAAAAGGCCTTTACCTATATGAACTAGAGTCATTAAAGCATTATGACCCGCCCCTCTCCATCTTTCAAATTCCAATTGAGTATCGTATTATTTCACTCAAAGGTTTCCTTGAGTTACTTGAGAAGCACGAGTAACCAAAGACATCTATTTAGGTTATAATGAACACTTGAGTGTTCAAACATATGGAGTAAAAGCCCAAATTCTGAAAGGCTTAAGGTTATATTCGTAAAACAGTACAAAACGAATGGAGGAAAACGAATTTATACCCGTAGACAATACAAAAACAAAAAACCGTCCTACTAAAAAACCTAGTAAGTCAAAAAAATCTAATACCAAAAAAAAGGGTAACTCCGTATTTGCAAAAATAGATATGCAAAAGCTCGGGACCATTTTCGGTTCCTTTTTCCTTCTATTTTCTATTTTTTTATCTCTAGCCTGTGTCTCCTATTTTTTCACTTGGCAACTAGACCAGGACAAGCTTATAAACGCATCGTTTTTTGATTTTATATTTGGTCAGCCGAATGTTGAAGTTCAAAATTGGCTAGGAAAATTTGGCGCCTGGATGTCTCACATGTTGATTTATGACCTTTTTGGCATCACTTCTATTGGCATCTGTTTTCTCATGTTTTTATTTGGTTTCAAAATTTTATTCAAAAAATCATTGGTCGCAGGCGGAAAAGCATTTTCAATAACGATCGCCTTCATGCTCTGGGGATCATTATTTTTATCTTTCTTCTCAGCCGAGATTCATATGCTTGGTGGAACCTTCGGGTTTTACGCCAACAACTGGCTCCTTCAAACACTTGGTTCTATTGGAACTATTAGCTTAGATTTCGTGCTGCTCTATATCTTAATAACAATAATATTCAACCCAGATTACAAAGCTATTTTCAATTATTTGTTTCCTCAAAAAGAAAAATCAGAAGATGAAATTATTGGTGAGGGAAATAATTCCGAAGATGAAAACATGGTCGTAATTAACCCTATAACCGACGAAGATATTAAGGAAGATGTCGTTTCGGAAACTGTAGACTTTAGCGATGATCAAAAAGGAGAAGAACCTTCTTTACAACTAGAAAAGACAGTCGAAAATGAACCGCTAGAAATTAAAGAGCAAATTACTGAACCCAACAACCAGCCCGACGATCAAAAGACAGTATCAGATGGAGAATTTGAAATTGAAATAGCAGAGGAAGAGGCAATGGTTGATGAGAGTGAGCTTGGAGAGCAAACATTGGCAGAAAAGTTGGTTGAAGAGCATGGTGAATTTGACCCGACGGCGGACCTGGAAGGATACCTACTTCCATCAGTCGAGCTTCTAAAAGATTACGGATCAGGGAGTGTCTCCGTTAATAAAGAAGAACTCGAAACCAATAAGGATAAAATTATTGAGACCCTTTCAAATTATAAAATTGATATCGCAAAAATCAAGGCTACGGTTGGGCCTACAGTGACCCTTTACGAAATCGTGCCAGCGCCGGGAGTTCGGATATCAAAAATCAAAAACCTTGAGGATGATATTGCTTTAAGTTTGAGCGCACTTGGCATTAGAATTATTGCGCCTATCCCCGGAAAAGGAACCATAGGAATAGAAGTTCCTAATTCAAGTCCTGACATGGTCAGTATGCGTTCTTTGATTGCTTCAGAAAAATTTCAAAACCACGATGGACAGCTTTCAGTTGTAATGGGTAAAACCATTACAAATGAGACCTTTGTGTTTGACCTTACCAAAATGCCTCACCTACTCGTCGCAGGTGCAACAGGGCAAGGTAAATCAGTAGGGCTAAATGCAATTTTAATATCCATTCTTTACAGAAAACACCCTTCACAGGTGAAATTTGTACTTGTAGACCCTAAAAAGGTAGAGCTAACACTCTATAATAAAATTGAAAGACATTTCCTCGCTAAGCTTCCTGGAGAAGAGGAGGCGATCATTACAGACACCTCAAAAGTTGTAAACACATTGAACTCATTATGTATTGAAATGGATGATCGATATGAGTTGCTCAAGGATGCACAGGTCAGAACAATAAAAGAATATAACGAGAAGTTTGTCAAAAGAAAGTTAAATCCAGAAAAAGGACACAAATACCTTCCTTATATTGTCGTATTGATTGATGAGTTTGCCGACCTCATTATGACGGCAGGAAAAGAGGTGGAGCATCCAATAGCAAGAATTGCACAGCTAGCTCGAGCCATTGGGATACACCTCATCGTTGCGACCCAGAGACCTTCAGTAAATGTTATTACGGGAATGATTAAAGCAAATTTCCCAGCTCGAATTGCTTTTAGAGTATTATCCAAAATAGATTCTCGAACAATTCTAGACGGTTCGGGTGCGGATCAGCTGATTGGACGTGGAGATATGCTGATTTCGACAGGACAAGAAATGATCCGTCTGCAATGCGGTTTTGTGGATACACCAGAAGTTGAAGAAATATGTAGTTTCATTGGAGACCAAAGAGCCTATCCTGATGCCCTCCTCCTCCCTGAATACGTTCCTGAAGGAAGTGAAAGTAAAGGAGACATGGATATGGATGAGATGGATGCAATGTTTGTTGATGCTGCGCGTATCGTCGTTATCAACCAACAAGGTTCAGCGAGTCTATTGCAGCGGAAGTTAAAATTGGGATACAACCGAGCCGGAAGAATCGTTGATCAGCTAGAGTCACTAGGAATCATAGGACCCTTCCAAGGAAGCAAAGCACGGGATGTTTTATATCCAGATATTGACTCGGTAGAAGAATATTTGAAAGTGAAAGGTTTACTTTAGTTAATCAATCTTTAGAGGCATTGCATAATGACTTAGATGAGGGGTCAAATACTCTGCATATATAGAATTAGCCAATACTAAGAAAGTATCTTCTTTTAATTCAGTCTTATCACTTAGTTTACTAATCACTTGTTTAGCCCACTTTTTTCGTTCTTCAGGTTTGGCAGTATTGAGATTGAAATCGTAAGGATCAATGAATTCATTCAACGCTAATAAACCATGCTTTCCTGAAAGAATATAAATTTGATTTGCTCCCCAAGATTCCGCATAATTCATCCAGGATTGAAAAGCTGAAGAAACATACATATCCTTTGCCATGCAGCGCTCAGATTTTTTTTCTTTTACACAGGCGATAAGTACGATCCTTTGCTTAGTCATTACCAAAATATAAGGCATTGGCAACCAAAAGCTTTCCATTCTCCCAAAAACCTCTAAAAAGAGGATTGTCACAGAAATAAATCAATTCCCCTTTTCCGTAATTTTCAACACCAAGAATCATTGCTTCCGCTTGATTCTCTTTTGCCTTTGCACCAACAAAACCAGAAACTTGTTCAGCATTTACTGGAAGTGATAAGACGGTCTTTCCATTTTTTAAACTAAAATTCGATGCAGACTGACGCAAAGAGTAATAGCCATCATAACCAAAAGTCAATGGGCTAGATTTAGCAAGCAAGTTACATTTATATATTGCCCCTGTAATTAAACCGCTCAGCTCCTCTCGTTCTGTTTCAGAGTAATCGGTTTCAAGATCTTTTACCATAATATCAAAATCTGTAACAAAGTTATAAGCGGCATCGCCAAAAATGAGCAAACGGCCACCATTTTCTATCCAAGGTTTAAGCTGGTCAAGCACGTTAGCGGAAAGCTCCCCTTCTGGAAGAACGATCACATCAAGCTCATCAATTCTACTCAGCTCAGATACGCGGAACATGCGGAAGGGCAAGACCAATTCTTTTTCAAAAAAATGCCAAATTTCACCTGTATTCAAAGGAGATAAGTCTCCGCCTGAAAGCACTCCGATCTTTGGAAGGAATATTTCGCTGTATGATGAAGAACCAAAGTCTTTCCCTTTCGATACATAACCAGAAGCCACAGGATGTATATCAATCAATGAATTTTTTGCAGCACCCTGCAAAATTTGATCGAAATCAGTGATATCCTTATTTATCCCTCTTGGGATCACAAGCGTTCCTACAGGAAAGACCTCTCCCCCTATCTGAAATTCCTTTTCAGCAACCTTGACAGAGATATTTTGTGAAAGAATGGATTGCAAAAACACAGCTGAATTCATAGAATTCCATTTGCACAAATACGCATAACAATTTGGCAGAGATATCCGCGTAAAGCTTTGAGACCAATTTGCAACAACATCAATAGCTCCATTTAAACCATATGCATCTAAACCATATGCAAAGGGTAATGACCAAGCAGTGATATCGTAAGTTAAAGAATCTGAGAGATAGGTTTTTGGTTCGAAAAGCACCTCAACCATAGGGCCCTTTAGCTGATTCGTCGACACCACTAAATCACTTGTATTATAGTTCAAAGTCTCCTGCCCTTGATTGTCAAACGACCAAGCTTTAGCCACACCTTCTTTAGCAATATGACCGAATTCAATCTCATGCGCGCGCAACAAGGTTGTAATCTTTTGAAGTTTGTCATTTTCTCCTCGAAGGATGTAATGGTCATACTTATATTTTCTATTCAGGCTAAACGCATTGTAATTTTCAATAAGCTCTTTTTTATTTTGAAGGCTAACCTCCACAGTTGATAACCCTGTTGTAACATGATGATCAATACGATCCTTAAGCGTTAAAGTATCCCCTAAGTTTGTTCGTATACTCTTGCCAGCTCTGCCACTACCCGCTTGCTCATAGGTCATCCCAATAGCGCCATTGTACATGGGATAGGTATCTCCATAGCTTGGGTATAATAAATCAAAAATTTCCTTCGAGAAATATAACCAACCTGCATTGTCAAAGTATTTCGCATGATTTTTTCCAATTCGCTCTTGAAATTCTCTCTGCCAATCTGTAATTATTTCATGAAAAGGCTCAGCTGCTGGTGGGAAATAGTAAGGCTCATTGTATCCCTGCTCATGAAAATCTACATGAACATGGGGTAACCACTGATTATAAACCTTCATTCTTTGCTGACTTTCCACTTGCGTTAGCCATGCCCAATCGCGATTAAGGTCAAATAAATAGTGATTGAAACGTCCCCCAGGCCACGGCTCTTTGTGCTCAATGGAAGACGGGTCTATATTTTCCAAAGTCGACGCATATTGTTTGAAAAAATTGACATAGCGGTCCCTACCATCTGGATTTAGACAAGGGTCAATAATTACAATTGATTCCTTCAACCAGTCATTATGTTCTGTTAAAAGTTTATATGCCGTTTCAATAGATGATTCAGTTGCTGAGCTTTCGTTTCCGTGTACATTATAGCTCAACCAAATAATAGGTAGCTTCGAGCTATTATCTCTTAAGAGATGCATATTTCGCAATTCGTCCAAGCGATTGAGGTTTTCCTCGCTACCCATAAAAAACAACATCAGCTTCCGGCCCTCATTGGTCTCCCCGTATTCTAGGATTTTACTTTCATTCGGAAAAGCAACGTGGAGGTTTTCATAAAAAGAAATTACCTCATGGTGACGTGTAAACTCAACACCTATGTCATGACCCAAAAGAGATTTCAAGGAAGGCACGTCTTGCGCAAAGACATGTGAAGCTAGAAATAGTATCGTAAAGAGGATAAATTTGTTCATGATAAAATTTTACTAAAAGTAAATAAATAAACCTTTTCTTGCACTATGCATCAAGCTGCTGCATCTCAACAAGCTTTGCATAAACCCCATTGTTTGACATCAAATCCTTATGCTTTCCAGACTCAACAACTACTCCATTCTCAAGCACCAAAATCATATCTGCTTTTTTGATCGTAGAGAGGCGATGTGCAATAACAATAGAAGTTCGGTCCTTCATCAAAAGGTCTAAAGCCTCCTGAACCAATTTCTCAGAGACAGAATCAAGTGCAGATGTAGCCTCATCTAGTATTAGAATGGTCGGATTCTTTAGGATCGCACGCGCAATGGCTATGCGTTGTTTTTGGCCACCTGACAGCTGTATTCCTCGGTCACCAACTTCTGTATCTAAAGCATCCGGAAAAGACTGAATAAACTCCCAGGCATTGGCTTTTTTAGCCGCAGCTACTACTTCGTCCTCTAGAGCGCTTGGATTTCCGAATTGAATGTTCTCAAATATACTCCCTGAGAACAAAAGCACATCCTGAGGTACGTATGCCATATTGGAACGTAAATAATTTAAATCAAAGGATTCAACAGGTATATTGTTCATGTTGATTGAACCATTGGAAACTGAGTAGAAATTTAAGATCAAACTCGCAATCGTAGTTTTTCCAGATCCACTTGAACCCACTAGTGCCACACGGTCATTCCTTCCAATATCAAAAGATACATCACGTAAAACTTCAACATCATCTCTTTGGGCATAGCGAAAATTAACATGCTCAAAAGATATAGAGCCATCAATACCCTCTGAAATCTCACCTGACTGAATTTCAGTCTCTTCCTTGTCATTCAGAATTTCCATTAGATTTTCAATTGCGCCTTTCGTTTTCTGAATGTTTGCATATAAATCTGGCAGCGAGCCTACACTAGCTCCCATCATAATGGTAAAGAGTACAAATTGATAAAACCCTTCGTTTGAGAGCTCGGGTTCGGTTCCTTGAGTCATTAATAAGCCTTGCCAAACTATAAATACAATGGCTCCAAATAAACAGAATATGATAAAAGAAACAAAAAGACCACGCCAGATGCCACTCTTGACATTTAAATTTCTGATTTCTTTTGTTTTTTTACCATAGTTTAAGACTGAAAAACGCTCAAAAGTAAAAGCCTTAACATTTGAAATTCCAGATAAGGTTTCTTCAATGATTGAATTTGATTCTGCTGCATAATCTTGAGCTTGTTTGCTTAACTTTCGGATAAACCTTCCAAAAACTACAGCTAAAACGGCCATAACAGGAACAGTTCCAAGCATAATTAAAGCTAGCTTCCAAGAAATCATCAATAAAAATGCAACACCTCCTAAAATGATGATCACCTGTCTAAAAAACTCAGCAATCGTCGTTCGAAGTGTTTCTTGAATTTGTGTAATATCAGACGAAACACGACTCGTAAGTTCTCCAACCTTATTAACATCGAAAAAATTCATTGGCATGTAGACCATTTTCTTGAAGGCCCTATCGCGAATGTCTCGGAGTGTGTTTTCTGTGACATTATTAAAAATAACGACACGGACAAAAGAAAATAGCGCTTGAAATGCGAACAGGATAAATAAGGCGAATGCAACCTCATTGGCATTATCAAATGTCAAAAGTTCGATACTGTCTTTAGAAATTGCCGCGTTTGTGGTTGTAGAACCCAATAGCTTTCCCATTAAGTATGGGAAAACCAATCCAGCAGAAGAAGAAAGAAAAAGAAATACCCACCCAACGAGGTACCACCATAGGTAAGGGCGTATGAAGTAGAGAAGTGAAATTTTTGATTGAAACCTTTGTTTTTCTTCCATGAAGCTTTGATCCAAAATGGGTTCGATTTTTCAACTACAAAAATAATCGTTTCATCGAGTATTACTTTTTTTTAAATATTTTTCTTCGATACATTTGTATTCTCTAAAAAAAACTTATCTTTGCAGACCTCAAATGAGTATAAATTTGAAATTTAAGAAATGAAAAGAACGTTTCAACCTTCGTTAAGAAAAAGAAGAAATAAGCACGGTTTTAGAAGCAGAATGGCAACTAAAAACGGAAGACGTGTACTTGCTGCGCGAAGAAGAAAAGGAAGAAAGAAATTAAGTGTTTCCTCTGAAACACTAGCAAAGAGATAATTGTTATCTTTTTAATAACACTGAAAAGCCCTCAATAGAGGGCTTTTTTAATGGCTAAAAACTCATAAAAGAAGCTTTAATATGTAAATAGCATGAACTAAAAAAGCCCTCAATAGAGGGCTTTTTTTTAAATATTCAGATGTAAAAATTTTATACCAATATTTTTGGAGCCGCTGCAAGAATTGCAGGATCTGTCTCAGCTTTAAATGTCTCAAAATTCTCAACAAATTTAGATGCAAGACTTGCTGCTGTATCATCATAAGCTGTACCATCAGCCCAAGTCTCCTTAGGATTCAAAATCTCATCAGGGACATTGGGACAAGTTTTAGGATAAGCAAGTTCGAAGACAGGTAAGGTCTCAAAAGAATTTTCATCAAGCTGCCCTTCAAGCGCGGCAGTAATCATGGCCCGAGTGTAGGATAGTTTAATTCGACTTCCAACTCCATAACTTCCACCAGACCATCCAGTATTTATGAGCCAAACTTTGGTGTCAGAATTTGAAAGTTTTTCTCCCAACAGTTTCGCATACTTTGCAGGGTGCAAAGGTAAAAACGCAGCACCAAAACATGCCGAGAAAGTTGTGGTTGGTTCTGTTATACCAACCTCCGTTCCAGCAACTTTAGCCGTATAACCGGACATAAAGTGATACATCGCCTGCTCGGTAGTTAACCTCGATATTGGCGGGATAACGCCAAAAGCATCTGCAGTCAAAAAGAATATGTTTTTTGGGGCGCCACCTTTGGAAGGCAAAACAACGTTGTCGATATGATGAATCGGATAAGACACACGTGTGTTCTCGGTTATTGACCCATCGGCATAATCAGGTGTTGAACTTTCATTTTCAAAACCAATATTCTCTAATAACGCACCAAATTTGATAGCATCATAAATCTGAGGCTCTTTCTCACGTGAGAGGTCTATTGTTTTCGCATAGCATCCGCCTTCAAAATTAAAAACCGTCTCATTACTCCAACCATGCTCATCGTCACCGATTAATGCTCTCTGCGGGTCTGAGGACAAGGTTGTCTTACCTGTTCCCGACAAACCAAAAAATATAGCCGTATCTCCCTGTTTACCTATATTTGCAGAACAGTGCATAGATAACACATTTCTGTCGTGAGGTAAAACAAAGTTGAGCACAGAAAAGATTCCTTTTTTGATTTCACCTGTATATCCGGTACCACCGATTAGAATCATTTTTTTAGAAAAATTCAAAACAGCAAAATTATGCTGTCTCGTTCCATCAATTTCGGGGTCTGCATAAAAACCAGGAGCACACACGATGTGCCAATCTGGTAAGAAGTTTTCTAGTTCGTGATTTTCAGGACGCAAAAACATATTATAAGCAAACATATTTGACCATGGAAGCTCTGTAATTACCCTAATATTCATTCTAAAATCATCATCCGCACAAGCATATGAATCTCGAACGTACAAATCTCTTCCGGAAAGATATGCTTGCATACGCTCATAAATCGTATCAAAATGCGCTTCGCTTATTCCTTTGTTGATTCCTCCCCACCAAACTGAGTCCTTGGTGATGTCGTCCTCTACTATAAATCTATCTTGTGGTGAGCGTCCGGTGAATTCACCAGTATCGATTGCTAAGGCTCCTGTATCTGAAAGAAGCCCTTGTCCCTGGAGTATTGTATCTTCTACTAATTCTGCAGGTGTTAAATTCCAAAATTGGTTTCCTGTGTTTTTCAGACCTATTGAACTAGCCAAATCTGAGGTGGAACCAAAATTCCCGAATAAATCCATAAAGTGTTTTTTAAGCCTAGGCTTATATTTATGCTACAAAATTAGTGTTCAAGGACTGAAAACAACGAGAAATACAATCAATTTTACTAACAATAACGTTTTGTAGTGTTGGTAAATTAATTATTTAGTAACCTAAATATTTTGTATATTAAGTAAGTGTCATTTTCACACATTGTAAGTGGCATGGGTTTTGGTTTACATAGTAAAAAACTACATCATGGAATCAAGACAGAACAACATCAATTTTATATCAAATGGACTGCTTTTCGCTTCTTCTATTTTATTTGCAGCCTTCAGCTATTCAGAAAAAGACAAAATAAGAACGGATCTTGAGAAAGTAAAATCAACAATCATAAAATACCAAATCATAAAGAAAGATGAACCTCGAAAAACAAAAGAGGTAAAGAAACGCAAACAGCCGCAAACAAAAAATAAAACAAAAAAATCCATAGACCTGAAAAGTCAGCCTACGCATAAAATCAAGGTGACAAAGAATATTCCTGATTCCTCTAGCACAGTAAACTTACTTCCGCAGCCAATTGACTTTGATAGCGTAGTTATATACAAGGTCGTGGATATTAAACCAGATGTAGTTGACTTTCCTGACCAAGACGCAAAATTTAAA
>MDSY01132277.1_pt1 | contig 11260 bp, 9 predicted proteins | sample 811131 | NCBI WGS metagenome assembly MDSY01 (sample SAMN05326643, study PRJNA326480) | marine metagenome | isolation source: seawater | place: Atlantic Ocean: South West | collected 2010
ATAATTTCAACAAGACCAAGGATGAGTATCTTGCTGAATTTTACACTTTCTTCTCTCAGCCTGCAGAAGATGTGATGGCATTATTCCCTGAACATTCCGATACCGAAGAGCAAACTGAATGATTCTATTAATTCAAAAGAAGATGTTCTGAATGTATCGTAATTTGGCTGACATCTTCATAATAGAATCTGTAATTCTTAAACAGAAGTTGGTTTGTACTTTCATCACTCTCGAAAATTTTCGCAATTGTTCCGTTTTCAAACAATGCAATTGGCGAATTACTCAAAGTTGCGATGAGCGGACCGAATTCCTCGTCAACTAGAACTAGCCCCATATTTCTGCATAGCCTCTTCTAAATCAGACCTTTCCTAGGATTTGGATAGTTGAAATAGGTCTAGGACACACTGATTCCAGTGTCTTTACAAAATTCATGCAAGCCAAAGGTTTATTGGGAAGCATTTTGATTTCATCGCGAAAAGAATGGTTAAGAAGTCAAAAATAGGGAAGGTAACTTCTGCTACACCAAGTGTTCTCATCGGTGGTGCCGGTGGATTTTGGGGTGACAGAACCTATGCTCCCGTGGACATGCTCACTCACAATGACTTGGATTATATCACAATGGATTACCTAGCAGAAGTCACAATGTCAATCATGTCAAAATCTTACAGTTCGAATCCAAAATTAGGATGGGCTACCGATTTAGAACGATGGTTAAAGGAAGGTGGAATCTCTCTACTTCGTGAAAAGGGTGTGCGATTGGTCACAAACGCTGGTGGCGTAAATCCAGTTTCATGTGCTCAAATGGTGCTAGATGTCGCATGCTCTATCGGTTGGACAAATTGCCAAGTAGCAGTTGTCACTGGCGATAATGTTCTCTCGATTCTCCATTCTTCCGCAAAGGAGGGAGAACAATTTCAACATATGTTTGACAAATCGAAAGATCCTCTACTCCATCATGATGAAATTATTGCTGCCAACGCTTACCTTGGAGCCGGCCCGATTGGAAGGTCAATTGCAAAGGGTGCTGACATTGTTATTACTGGCAGAGTTGCAGATGCATCCCTCATTGTTGGATGCATGCTTCACGCATCAGGTTGGGCACAGAATGCTGAAAATGAGAACCTCCCGATTTGTGGGCCCATACACTCATGGAGTGAAAAAGATGAACAAGAATCGCTGGACCTCTTGGCAGGATGGTCGGTTGCAGGCCATCTAATTGAATGTGGGGCACAGGTTTGTGGTGGTAATTTTACAAATCTTCCAGCAAATGTTGACATTAGTGATATTTCATATCCAATTGCAAAAATTAGTTTTGATGGTTCATCGATCATAACGAAATCTAAGGGTGGAGGTATTGTCAATAGAGCTTCGATAATAGAGCAACTATTGTACGAAATTGATGACCCTTCAAATTATATTACTCCTGATGTTATTGTTGATGTTTCAATGATATCTATCGAAGATTTAGGCGATAATCAAGTCAAGGTTTCTTCGGTTTCCGGGCGAAATCCCCCCGAGAGGCTCAAGATTTCTTCCTGCTATCAGGATGCATATTTCATTACATCTCAGCTACTAGTACCTGGCCCAGAACCGTTAGCAAAAGCACAACAAACCGACAAGATTCTTCGAAAGCGAGTGGCGCATCTAAAAGATATCATCATCGAAACGGAATTCTTTGGAGCAGGTGCATCATTACCTTTGGGCTTGAGGAAAATTCTCGATAAAACAACTAATTCAAACCCCAGGGAAATACTTGTTCGCTGGGGAGTGTCATCAAAAAATAGACAATCTCTCAATATTTTCGCATCTGAAATCGCACCACTCGTTCTTACTGGCCCAGCAGGCGTTTCAGGTTATAGCGCACGTTCTAAGCCACGTAAACAACTTGCATTTTTCCCGACCTCCATCGGGCGTGAACATGTAGAAGAACAAGTCGAAATTACATTTATTCACACTCTTCGTTCTGAAATTGAAGAGAAATATCCATGGCTAAAACACAATCTGATAACTCGCATTGACAAAGTGATAACGAATTCTGATTCTAGAACGAAATTGGCAGTCGCTCGAGTAATAAGGAATCGGCTTCATATGCCGCGAATTAGGAAGGTGAGTAATTGATGAAATCAAAACGTGTTTACCTTCGAGAACTAGCTCATGCACGTTCAGGAGACAAGGGAGATTTGGTCAATATTGCCCTAATTGCTCATGATGAAGAGGCATTTGAAATACTCAAACAGGGAATTACAACTGAGATTCTTAAATCTTGGTTTGAAGGATGGACTGAAGGGCCTTTTGAAATTTATTCGATTGATAGTATTCATTCATTGAATTGTATTATTCACAACGTCTTACAAGGTGGGGGAACAACTTCACGACGCTTAGATGCTCAAGGAAAGGCCCTTGGCCAAGCCTTGCTTCAAGCATGGATTGAAGTTTAATTAGAATCTTTGCGATTGTAAGCAAAATAGAACACTGCAACCGTAGCAACAAAGATTGCAATCAGAAGAAGGCGTTCTCTACGTTCGAGTCTCAACTACTCGTTCAAAGTCATATTTACTAACAAAATTGTGAGTAGTAAATTGGTTAAAATAGTTCAAGCATTATTCTTCCTCAGACCAAGTCTTTCGCATTGCTTTACCAGTTAACTCTCCGGCTGCAACCAACTCCATATCGTGATCTACCACTAAATGTTTGAGCAGTTGGTGCTGAGAGACCACTACATTGCATGTTGGGCATTCAAGTGTTTTAACAGGCTTGTATCCTCTAAACTCAAGTCGGCCTTGAGGTGTTGACAGCCTTCTAGCTGTTTTACCAATAATGTACAACGCCATAATTACGAAAAATATCAGGCAACATCCTGAACTAAATCCTGCAGATTGTGTAGCAGATTGAGTTAATTTGATGTTTTGAGTTATAGATCCTCCAGAGGATTGCAATAGCGCTAAATCAATAGTATGAACAAATTCTTCTCCTTTCAATGTCAACAATATCTGTGTTCCATCATCATCTTCATCTGCATTGAAAAACATAGTGAAGTTACCATATCTGTCAGTTTGAGTTGTCGTCCCTCGATATTTCAGGCACTCATTTTCACCAATTTCGCAATCGATTGAGATGTCATATAGTTGAACTTGTGAGTTATCAGAATATGTTGCTCTACCGTTGATGATGTAAGTCTCGGCACTAACTGTCATCGTGAAAAGAATCAAAACCAACAGTGGTAGAACTATCCTCCTCATGGCTTAAAATTAGTTCCAGTGTATATAGAATATTGATTTCCCCCATAAGAAAAAGTTGTCAGCACCGGCTCAACATTTAATTGATTGATTGAAATGTTCGATTTGTGGAAATGGTTCTCCGTGAAAAGGTCCTGATGGGAATCGGCCTTACTGCACTTCTTCTCAATCTAACTTTACTCCCAATTGTGTTTACTGGAGCAGTCCCTGGCGCTGTTGAAGACAAATTCTCCACCTACCCTCTAGATACCATCTGTGGCGACGATGATGATTGTAGTTCAGTTGAAGAAAACTGGTCAATATCAACTACGACCCGGGATTATTATGCATGGAATTTAGAAAATGCCAATGATGTCCAAAATAATCAAGCAGCGCCTGAGTATTCAAAGAGGGGACCTTACACCTACGACATAACTTCAGAGAAAACATTGCTAGAACACGATTCGTCCAATGGAGAATTAACCTACAATGTGATTAATTCATTTGAATGTTCGAAAGATAGTTTGTATTCTTGTGATGAAGAATTAACACAATTGAATATCCAATTTAGACCTCAGATTATTGGCGCAACTGGTAGTGCAATCAACGGGATTATGGATTTGACTAAGATTGGTTTTGCGAGTGGAATGATGAATCAAGACCTCAATACTACACAGGCTGGAATTGTCACTGCAGACTATATTAGATCCATGACAAATACAATTGGAGGAGCAGGATTTGGCTCATATGGATATGCCGCACTAGGTGCCGCAGAAGCTGCTGGTGAAGTCAGCGTAGTAATACCAAATACAATGGATGGCAATATTCTCCCGGTAGCAAATTTCCTTGGAGGACTAGATGACGCATTATATTCTTCAGTACACCCCTCGGATGAACAATTCAATATTTCATTACTCAATGATTCTGGACCTGTGGCATTCATGTCTTTGGGCTCGCCCGAAGTGTTATTATCCACAATTGAAGCAGATCCAGAGAACTCTACTACCATGATTCGAGCAACAGCATACGGATACCTCGCTACTGAAATGGCGGATACTAATGGGGATGGAAACGATGACTCTTTAGTTCCTAATTATGCTCAAACACTGGTGAGAGATTGGTCACTATACGTAGCGATTGGACTAGAATTCCAATCTAATGGAGGCGGCTCACCTTACACCGATAGTGAAGATATAGCAAACCGATTGAGTAATCTTTTGGATGTAGATTTTTCAGATGTTGACTGCTTAAATTTAATGATGAATGGCAATGGAAGCGCTAACCCTCTCGGGCTACTAGCACAGAATGCCGCAGGAACTGGTTTTGGGCTGAGAACATTCCTAGACATGAATTCTGCTGATGTAATTTCGACTTTTGGAATATCTCTGGAGCAATACAATGCAATATCTCCATGGGCTTCAGGATGGGCTACATCTTCAACTTCGATACAAATGGCGCTACTTGGCGCAAATGGAACCATGAATGCGGGTCAATTTGTCAATACAACATTTGGAGCTAAAGACCCGATTAGCGGGGGATTCATGCAGTATAGTTTGAACCAAGGCGGTTCATGGGAAACTGATAATCTCCTAGATGCTATATCTCTAACTCCTGAAAAATCTGGAGAAATATTGTATGGACCTCTGGGCATTACTACTCTTGAAGGTGCGACATCATTCCTTTATGGAGAATTATCTGGTAAAATGTTACCGGGTTATCTAGGGGCCAATCAATTAGAGAACGATGACTGGGGAGTTGAAATTATCTCTTCAGCATATGACATAGACCAAGATACTGCAAAGGCATTACAGGATTTCTTAGTAGAGTCAATATTCGAATCATTTGTTGAAGATTTCTTGATTGATAGTTTTGGAACAGAGCCATATCTTACACAGTCAGTCAATAGTTGGCTACTTGGATGGCACGACCCTGTAAGCGCATATCTAGAATCGGGAGACCCCAATAATATGAACGTCGGGTGGGCATCTTTAGAATCGAGTAAAACCTATTTTGGCTCAAATGGGGTGGAGAACGGATATGGTACAAATTACACAATTTGTACAGGAGAAAGAGGAAACTGCGACAAAGGGGAATTGATTTATGAAAATGGTTCTAACCAATTATCATGGCGTAATGATGCGATGTTTGAGGCTACATCGGGCCTAATTACTCAGGAGGAAATTGCAGGCACAACTGGTGGATTTATCACTGGCAAAAACGACAAAGTCGATGTTTCAGGATATGCTGTAGCAGATATCGAATGCAAGAGTTCTGGTGTTGTAAAGGGAATTCCAGTAGATATTTGCGAGGCATCTGTTAATCCAACTGAACGTTTAATTCAAGCCAAGTTACTGAAAACATTCTCACTTATCGACGCCATTCCTAGTGCCCTACCGATTTACCTTGGCAGTGAGATTGAGATTAAGTCAGAAGAACTTTCAGGATTAATAATTTCAGGAGAGTCTACAACTAGATTCTACCTCGATAGTAGAAATTCTAAAAATATGCAAACTGAACCTAATATGAAGGATCTAGTACCTGTATTTGAAATTAAATCATCTTCAGAGATTGGTGATGAGGATGCTGAAGAGATGGAAAGTGCAATCGTACAAAATCAAAACTATTTCACTTATTGGATGAACTTTGATACATTCCTAGATATGATTCCATTCATAATTTGGCTAGTAACAATTGTATTTTTCTCAGCATTTATTTTTGGCATGGTTAATGGTTATCCAGGTGAAGACTTTTTAGAAGAAGAAAATGATGAAGAGATTGGTCTATTAGAAAGATTAAATCAACAATAAATGTGATAGGTTTTTACAATTACGTCGAGTAATCATTATCTCGGAGTCAAGATTTAATTTTATTAATCCTACTAGTTCAATTTGTATTCTACCAATCAAAAACTGCCCAATCCTTATGTCGCATATATCATTAGGATTCACATGGCTAATATCCAATGCCCGCATTGTGATAGAGATATTGTCATCGAATCTGGAGATTATGGGAAATTTGACTGTCCTTACTGCGACAAGGTTTTCGATTACTCTGCAAATGGAAAGTACGCAAAACCGACCGCTAGGACTGTTGTATTCATCGTATTAGCCCTGATTAGTTCCTGTGTCACAACACTGTTTTTGTTCTCTGACAGTTCTGGTAACTCGCAGAGCACTGATGAGGACGATGGTTGGGACGGTAGTTGGGAAGGCATCCAAGATATCGGTGGAAATATTGAGTTGGACGGAGTTGGCGATTCAATAATATTTCTAATTAGAATTATTTGTTCGGCTTGCATGGGCTTGTTAACGCTGGTTTTCATCATAACTGCCGTTAGAAGATATTCTGAAGATGTGGCGTTGCATAACTCTGAGCTACTGTGATATTGTAAATACATTGAAATCCGGCTGAGTTACAATTCATTCAGGCTGACAATTTGGACAATAGTCCAACCTTCTACCACCTGGGCGTGTATGAATAATCAACGAATTACAGTTATGACACTCAATGTCATTTCTAGTGAACACCCAATGTCTAGCCTGACCTCTAGTTTGGCCGAAACTGCGTAGTTTGTCGTACATCTCCAAGTCGACGGTTATACCGGGAACATCAAATGATTGACGAGACAGGAAAAGTGCTTGTTCTGCTAAACTTCTCTTTTCATCATCACTCAATGAAGAAACCGTTCTATCTGGGTGCAGTCCGGAAGTGAATAGGACTTCACTGCGCAAATAATTACCAATTCCTGCGAAGAATCCTTGGTCTAATAACAGAACTTTAAGACGGCGCCTTTGGAATCTTTTCTGATTCATATGTTCGACTAATTCGGTAACTGTAGTTTCAGGAATTACTACATCAGGTCCGAGTTTCATAAGGTAAGGATGGCCAGATAATTCCCATGGTTCCATCAATATAATGTCGGTTGCCGACCACAATCTGCAGGTGTGCTTTTCTGTTGTAAGAGCGACCCTAAGGGAACGATTCCACTTTTTGGGCTCTGTTTCCTTCAGGTTAACAGTCCACCTTCCGTACAATTGGTTATGGCTGTACATGACGAAATTATCAAAGTGGATTAACATGGCCTTTCCACGGGCTTCTACTCGGTTTACCGTCTTACCAATGAAATCGTGATAAGATTCTGCAAACCTTGGAACTGTAATCTCAACATCTTCAATGACCATGCCCTCCAATGCTTTACGAATCTTATTCGCAGCACGATGGATTTCGGGTCCCTCTGGCATATATTTCACTAATTGAATCCAATTAATAAGGTCTGTATTATTCTGTGATTGGCAACAAGTTTTCAAAAGGAGAACTGTAATAATTAATTTGTGCCAACATTTGTTTCGTCTTTATTAGACATTCCCAGTGGAGTGGAAAGGTGGCATTTCGTAGCTTATGATCAACTGAATCGAGAACTTCTACCCACGAGTGGAACCTCACAACTTGGGTTGATTTTTATTGAAACTACTTGGAAGGCAAAGCAGTTACCATACCACAAACAGAAATTAGTATTGCAATTATCTAACCAGAGGCATTTCGCATTGGAGATGCAACAACTTGGTCATCCGATTAGGTACGTATTTAGCGACAAAGAATACTCTGATATTCTTGTTGAACTAGGGGATGAATACGGAGTTATTACTGTGACTAAACCTGCAGAATTAACTCTCAGGGAGTCAATATCAAATCTGGTTAAGAATAGTAAAATCAAGGTGCTAAATCACAAAGGATGGCTTACTACAACTGAAGAATTCACTTCTAGTGTTGGTGATAAACCTCCTTGGAGAATGGACAAATTCTATCGCCATATCAGAAAAACCCGAGCAATTTTGTTAGATGAAAATAGTAAACCATTAGGTGGCTCATGGTCATTGGATGACCAGAACCGCCAACCATGGGATGGTGCGGTTGATCTGCCACAGATACCCATTTTCAAACCAGACCGGATTACCAGTGAAGTAATCCAAATGGTCGAGCAAAAGTTTTCACACCACCCTGGAAAAATTAACCGAGAGAATATTCCTGCATCAGATGAAGATTCTGCTCGCCTTTGGGATTGGGCCAAATCCTCAGTTATGCACTGGTTTGGACCATATGAGGATGCTATGACAAAAGAGCACAAAACACTGTTTCACACCACAGTTTCTTCGTTGCTAAACCTTAGCAGATTGATGCCAAAAACTCTGCTTGAAGACACATTGGCATTAGACATTCCATTAAACTCCAAAGAAGGATTCGTGCGCCAAATAATTGGGTGGAGAGAATTCGTTCGTCACGTACACGAATTAACCAATGGTTTCGAAGTTGAGGATGAGAATATATCATCGCGTAGTGGAGCTGGCTGGGAAGGAGATTGGAGCAACTCTAGAATTACACCAAATGTTCTGGAAAACAACTTCAGTTTACCACCTACCTACTGGGGAGAGGAAAGTGGCATGCTGTGCCTAGATAGGGCGGTTTCCGACGTTGTTGAAACCGGGTATGCTCATCACATACCTCGCCTAATGGTTCTAGCAAATATTGGAAATTTGTTAGGAATTAATCCGCGCGAACTGACCGACTGGTTTTGGGCTATGTTTACCGATGCCTATGATTGGGTAGTTGAACCGAACGTACTAGCAATGGGGACTTATGCTGTTGGAGATGTGATGACGACCAAACCCTATGTTAGCGGGACTCCTTACATCAAAAAAATGGGAGACTACTGTGGAGATTGTTCTCTTCATTTCAAAAAGTCATGTCCAATATCCGATATGTATTGGAATTTCTTAGAAGAGAATCAATCCCACTTCTCCAAAAACCACCGCATGGCAATGCCTATGCGGACACTTGCCAAAAGAACTCAAGAGGCAAAAGATTCTGCCAAAGAAGTGACTGATTACGTAAGACTACAAATATCACAAGGTTTGAAATTAAACCCTCAAGTTCTCGAATCTATCAAGGTTTGAATTCTATCACAAGAATCGCATTAGGAATTTAGAAACCCAACTAATCATCATTATAGTCATAAAAGAAGCAATCGCGTATTTTGCCCATGGCCTCTTTTCTCTTATCGGAGGAAATGGATCTATTCCCATGCTAAGAGAAGTGGCCAGCATCTCAAGATCCTCCTCAATTGTGACCATGATGGTGCCAGACCATGTTATGTCTTGAAACCATTTGTGTGTTGGCCGCGATATGAGCGAGGTCCCATCCGGCGTGTCACTGCCCGATTTTGAACGTAAACCACCCCGGCCCTCGGCAACTCTAATGATTACTCGTGACGGTGATGAGGGAGTAGAAGTTCTCCTAGGGCAACGTAGCGAGTCTATGCCATCATTCCCAGGATACTGGGCATTCCCAGGAGGGGGCGTATCTAGAGTGGATAAAGCGGCTAGTGAAGTACTTGGTATCTCAGTTCAACATTGTGCGATTCTAAGAGAACTCGTTGAGGAGTTAGGATTAGCCCCGCAAGATGGTAGACTAGTTTCTGTCGATGAGGATTTCAGGGGAATGGTTGTTGATGACAAGGCGAATTGGTTTCCTCTTGCGCTAGATGGTGATATTTCCATAGACACAACTGGGATTCGAATCGTTTCATTGAGGACAACACCTCCGTTTGGCCCAATGAGATTTGAAAATACATTCCTGCACATTCATTCTCAAGAACACGATGATTTCTCCCTAGTGGGTCAGACCGAATTTGAAGAAGCAAGATGGATGCGACCATCTGACTTGATTGGTGCTTGGAAGCATAATGCAATCAAGGTAGCACCACCAGTGGTGACTCTACTGATGGAAGTGGAGAGATGTCTTTCAAGAATGGACCAGGACATGAATAGAGTTGCAATTGATCTTGAAACTCGTAAACCTGGACGTCGCTCTATTCTGTTCGCCCAGGGGGTTGAAGTCGTACCTGTAAAAACAGCCACTCTCCCTCCTGCAGACCATACGAATTGCTACTTGGTTGGAGACCCTGAAGGGGAATTCATAGTAGTCGATCCTGCATTCAGACACCGAGAAGGCATGGAAGATGTAGCAGAAGCGGTAGAGCGGCACCGTGGAGAATTAGTTGCCGTATTTTATACACATGGCCATGGAGATCACATGGCAGATGTTGGCTTATTGAAAGAGGCTTTTGACGTACCAGTATGGTCTGCATCACCCAGTGCTGATAGGGTTTTGAAAGACGGTGAAATACTCAGATTGGGTAATCAAGAATGGACTGTTCTACATACTCCTGGACACCACCCTGAGCACTTGTGCTTACTCTCTGAATCAGGTTTAGTTGCAGGTGATATGGTTGCAGGAATTGGAACGATTCTAATCCCCCCCCATCAAGGAGATATGACGACTTACATCGAACAACTTGAAAGATTATTAGACTTAGATCCACACCTAATCTTCCCATCCCACGGGCCAGTTATTCCCCTCCCACACCGTACATTAGAACACTATATCCGACACCGTTCAATACGCCATGACAAGGTTTTGGCAGCGGTAGATTCGGGTATCTCAAACCTAGAAGAAATCGCTAAACTCGCTTACGAAGATACACCTGATGCTCACCCAGCATTATCTATTGACCAGACATTGTCACACTTACTGTCCCATGAGAAGGGTGGAAATGTAAGAAGCACTGACGATGGTTGGGTGCGGACATGAAGGATGTGATGAGCGGACTTGACTTGCGCGCTATTACTAGCGAGTTGCAAGGTATGGTCGGGGCTCATTGTAGAAAATGCTACCAACCTCACTATGAACAGGTAGTGTTGCGATTAAGATCTAAAGAAGGCGGCAATACAGACTTGGTAATGGTTCGTGGTAAGCGGATTTACACAAGTAAGAGAGACCGCCCAATGCCGCAAATACCTGCACCATTTGCAATGGTATTGAGGAAATCACTGTCTAATGCACGGCTCAAAGTGATTGAGCAAATCGGGTTTGACCGTGTTTTGCGCTTCGTTTTCGAAAAGGGTCACGGAATGCTTCATCTCTATGTCGAAGTATTCAGGGATGGAAATATCATTTTGACTGATGAGGATGACATAATCATCCAACCG
>MDSY01076059.1_pt1 | contig 11259 bp, 13 predicted proteins | sample 811131 | NCBI WGS metagenome assembly MDSY01 (sample SAMN05326643, study PRJNA326480) | marine metagenome | isolation source: seawater | place: Atlantic Ocean: South West | collected 2010
ACAGGCGTTGGTTCCTGCTTAGAAAAAGGACTTAATGTTATTCAAGGTGATGCTAACTATGATCTTGAGGACTACCCAGATAATTCTTTTTCTACTGTTATCTTAAGTCAAACTATTCAAGCTATGATTTATCCGGATAGGGTAATAGAAAATTTGATAAGAATAGGAGATAGGGCAATAATATCTTTCCCAAACTTTGGATATTGGAAAGTAAGGAGAGATTTTTTATTTTCAGGAAGAATGCCAAAAAATAAAATTTTACCTTTTGAATGGCATAATACTCCAAATATTCATTTATGCTCGTATAGAGATTTTTATGATTTCTGTAAAAAAAAAAAAATTTTGGTGGAAAAATTTTATTGTTTAAATGAAAATGGTGATGAAATTAATAATAGATTTTTAGTAAATCTTTTAACTTACCAAGTAATTTTTTGCGTTTCAAAAAAATAAATAATATAAATATTAATTAATGTTGAGAATAAATCAAATACCTGTCCTAAGCGATAATTATATTTACTTAATTATTGATGGAAAAAATATGACTTCAGCTTGTATTGATCCTGCTGTTGCCAAACCTGTTATTGATATCTTGAATCGTGAAAATCTAAAGTTAGATTACATATTAAATACTCATCATCATTATGACCATGTCGGTGCAAATCTAGAATTAAAAAAAAAATATGGTTGTAAAATTGTAGGGAATGAAAAAGATAGTAGCAGAATTCCAGGCATTGACATTAAATTAAATGAAGGAGATTTTTTTCAGATCGGTCAATCACAATGCCAAGTTATAGATGTGTCTGGTCATACAAAGGGTCATATTGCATATTATTTCAAGAATGAAAATGTAATTTTTTGCGGTGATGCGCTTTTCTCTTTGGGATGTGGTAGACTTTTCGAAGGTACTCCAAGCCAAATGGTCAAATCACTATTGAAAATTAGATCCTTACCCAATAATACTAAAATTTATTGTGCTCATGAGTATACACTTAATAATGCAAACTTTGCTTTAAGTTTGGATCCAAATAACCAGAAATTGAAAGAAAAAATTGTTGATATTAAAAATAAAAGATCACAGAATATCCCTACCATCCCTTGCTATCTTGGAGAAGAAAAGAATTTGAACCCCTTTTTGATGTTTGATGACAAGAGATATTTAAAAAGAATTGGTTTGGGAAATTTAAGCAGTGAGGAAAGCTTTAAAATAATAAGAAGGATGAAAGATAACTTCTAGTCCATCCATAACCCTCCATTAATTGATAAAGTTGCTCCATTAATATACTGCGCTTTGTCAGACACAAGATATGAAACAAGATCAGCTATTTCCTCGGACTCACCTAACCTTTTAGTTGGTATTGTATCTATGATTGATTTTAAAATATCTTCTCTGATTGCTGCAACCATTTCCGTGTTTATGTAGCCAGGACAGATTACGTTAGAAGTAATATTTTTGATTGCACTTTCAAGTGCAAGCGATTTTGAAAATCCAATTAAAGCTGATTTGGTGGCTGCATAGTTCGTTTGTCCAAACTGGCCTTTTTGTCCATTAACTGATGAAATATGTACAATTCTTCCATATTGATTTTCCCTCATTTTGTTTATAACTCCGGAAGTGATATTGAAAACTGAGTTGAGATTAACATCAATCACTTTTTGCCAATTTTCGTGAGACATTTTATGTAATGGAGCATCACGAGTTATACCTGCATTATTGACTAAGATATCAATTGTTTTATGTTTCTCGTAAATTTTGGATATCATTTCTGAAGTTGAACCGTAATTACTGACATCACATTTAAAAGTTTCTATATCATTTTCATCAGAGAATTTTTTTGCAGCTTCATCATTGCTTCCGTAATTCACGATTACTTTGTAGCCATCTTTTCTCAACCTTTTTGATATAGCCTCACCTATACCTCGTGTGCCCCCAGTTACTAGTGCAATTTTTGACATTTCCTAAATCCTTTCAATGCACATTGCAATACCTTGTCCACCACCAATACAAAGAGTTGCAATACCTTTACTTTTTTTTGTTCTAATTAGTTCATGAATCAATGTCACTAAAATTCTTGTACCTGAAGCGCCAATTGGATGACCTAGTGCAATTGCACCACCATTTACATTTACTTTATCTAAATTCCATTTTAATTCATTTCCAACTGCTAATGATTGAGCAGCGAAAGCTTCATTCGCCTCTATAAGGTCAAGATCATCTAAATTCCAGTTAGCGATTTCTAAAGCTTTTTTTACAGCTGGAACAGGTCCGATACCCATGATTGATGGATCAACACCAACTGTTGCCCAAGAGATGATTCGAGCTAATGGTTCAAGATTGAGTTCATTTGCTTTACTTTCCTTCATTAATAGTACAGCAGCCGAGCCATCATTAAGACCTGATGCATTCCCCGCCGACACAGTACCTTCTTTTTTAAATACTGGTTTTAAAGAGCTAATCTTATCGAAAGTTGTGCCATGTCGAGGAAACTCATCTGAATTAAATTCTAAAGTTTCTTTTTTTGATTTTATTTCAATTGGTATAATCTCATTTGTGAAATGATTGTTTTTTTGAGCCTTTTCAGTTTTATTTTGGGATAGTGTCGCAAATTTATCCTGGTCATCTTTTGAGATATTGAATTTTTCCGCAATATTTTCGGCTGTTGTTCCCATATGATAATCATTCATTGCACACCAAAGCCCATCTATAATCATACTATCTTTGATATTCCCGTCACCCATTTTTAACCCGTTCCTTAGATTAATCGAATGATGAGCGTTACTCATTGACTCTTGTCCCCCTGCGATAACAATGCTTGATTGATTTGTTAAGATTGATTGAGCAGCTAAAGAAACAGAACGAAGACCTGAACCACAAACTTGGTTAATTGTAACAGCGCTTTTTTCAATTGGGATTCCTGACATAATTGATGCTTGTCTAGCTGGGTTTTGACCAGCTCCACCTGTTAAAACTTGCCCCATTATAACTTCATCAACTCTATTTTTTTCAAGCTTACACTCATTTATAACAGCTTCTAGGGCAAATTTTCCTAATTCAGTTGCAGAAAAATTGGATAGTGCGCCTAAAAATTTACCAATTGGAGTTCTTTTGGCGGATGTAATAACAATCTCAGTCATTTCAAAAATTTATTCAAATTAAAGCGTTTCATAGCATAATTGTTACATATTACCAATAGAGTTGGGTAAAAAAAATTAATTTTTGGTAAAAAAAAGAATTGATAAAAAATTTTGATAGTAGTATAAGCAATCATAATCTTGGAAATGAGTCATGTACGCAATATTTGAACATAAAGATAAACAATATAAAGTTACAAAAGGAGATGTAATTAAACTTCCAAAAGTGAGTGATTTAAAAAAAGGTGATTCATTAAAATTTGAGAATATTTTATTTTTTAAAAATGAAAATGGTGATAATCACATTGGCTCACCCATGGTTAAAGACTGTCTTGTAGAGGCAGAAGTTATTGAGCAAATCAGGGACAAAAAAATAATAGTTTTTAAAAAAAAAAGACGTCATAACTACAGAAGAAAAATTGGGCACAGACAAGATTTAACATTAGTAAGAATATTAAACGTAACAACAACAAAAACTCCAAAAACAACTTCTAGTGTAAGCCCTCAAAAAAAACCTTTAAAAAAAGAGGACAAAAATGGCTCATAAAAAAGCAGGTGGAAGTACTAGAAATGGCAGAGACAGTGCCGGAAGAAGATTAGGTGTTAAAAAATTTGGTGGTGAATTAGTTATCCCTGGAAATATTATTGTAAGACAACGTGGTACAAAATTTTATCCGGGAAAGAATGTGTCAATTGGAAAAGATCATACATTATTTGCATTAAAAGAAGGCTTTGTCTCTTTTAGCAAAAAATCTTCTGGTAGATCATTTGTTGATGTGCTTTTAAAAAAATAATCTTAAAGAAAAAAAATGAAATTTTTAGATGAGGCCAAAATCTATCTCAAGGCTGGAGATGGTGGCCCAGGATGCGTTAGTTTTAGAAGAGAAAAATACGTTGAATTCGGGGGACCAGATGGTGGAGATGGTGGTAAAGGAGGAAATGTTTATTTTGAAGCAGTAGATAATCTTAACACTTTAATTGATTTTAGATATAAACAACATTTTAAAGCTGAAAGTGGGAAAAACGGAGCAGGCAAAAATAGAACTGGTCATAATGGTAAAGATATCTTAATTAAAGTACCCGTCGGCACAGTTGTACTTAGTGAAGATAAAAAACAAGTCTTTAAAGATTTTAAAAAAAAAGAATTATTTTTGGCTGTTGAGGGAGGAATTGGAGGAAAAGGAAATTACAAATTTAAATCTTCCACTAATCAAGCCCCAAGACGTTTTCAACAAGGAATTAAAGGTCAAGAAATGTGGGTTTGGTTAAGACTTAAATTAATAGCTGATCTTGGTTTTGTTGGTATTCCAAACGCAGGTAAATCCACACTTTTATCTTTATTGTCAAATGCTAAACCAAAAATTGCTGATTACCCTTTTACAACTATTAAGCCGCAGTTAGGAATATTAAGATTGAATTATGGGGATATTGTTTTAGCAGATCTGCCTGGATTAATCAAAGGAGCATCTAAAGGAACTGGCTTAGGCTTGAAATTTTTAGCTCATATTGAAAGGTGTAAAGCAATCATACACGTGTGCGACCTCTCTGTTAAATCAGATTATAATTTCATTGAAAATTATAAAATGATAAGAAAAGAAATTGTTGATTATGGTAAAGATGTTTTTAAGAAGGAAGAAATTATATTGTTAAGTAAATGTGATTTAGTTACTGAGAAAGTTATTCAAAAAAGGATTAACTTGCTTAAAAAATTCACTCGTTCTAAAATTGACTTTATATCAAGTCATAAAAACATAGGGTTAGAAAAATTAAAAAATGATCTTCAAAGATTTTTTAAATGATTAAATATTCAATACTCAACAACGCTGATAGTATAGTAATTAAAATTGGCTCTTCACTTCTCATAAATGAAAACAAATTTAATTCAAGTTGGCTATCACATTTTATCGATGACATAATTTTTTTAATAAAAAAAAAAAAAAAAATTGTAATAGTAGCATCAGGTGCGGTCTCACTTGGTAAGAAATATTTGAATATAAATCAAAAGACAATTAGTATTGAAATGAAGCAGGCGTGCGCAGCTTGCGGTCAAGTCATTTTAATGAAAAACTTTATGAGATCTTTTGAAAAAAAGAAAAAAAAAGTTGCGCAAATTTTACTTACTTTTTCAGATACAGAAGATAGACGAAAAAGTCTTAATTCCAGAGAGACGATCAAAAGTTTAATTGAATCAAATATAATTCCAATAATTAATGAAAATGATACTGTTGCTACAGATGAGCTAAAATTCGGAGATAACGATAGATTGGCTGCTAGAGTTGCACAAGTTATAAATGCAGACCTTTTAATACTATTAAGTGATGTAAACGGGCTATATAATAAAAATCCAAAATTATATAAAGATGCTACCTTGATAAACAAAGTACCTGAAATAAATTCAAAAATATTTAAAATGTCAACCTCTGAAACCAATGATTATGGATCTGGAGGAATGTTTACAAAAATCCAAGCTGCGGAGATTGCATTTACTTTTGGATGTGACACTGTGATAATGAAAGGTAATCTTCAAAATCCTATTTTAAATTTTGAAAAAAAAAAAAAAGGAACACTTTTTAAAGCACAAAAGAAAAATAAAAAGGATAATTTCAAGAACTGGTTAGGTGGATCAATAAATATTTCTGGTTCTGTTAAAATTGACGACGGAGCTACACAAGCCCTAAAAAATGGAGCTAGTTTACTTCCTAGTGGAGTAAAAAAAATAACAGGAAAATTTGTAAAAGGAGATATTATTGAAATTTTAAATGATAAAGGAAAAAAAATTGGAAGAGGAATAAGTTACTATGATTCCTCAGAATTAAATCTTATAAAAGGAAAAAAAAGTATTTATATTAAAGATACATTAGGCTATGAAGGTAGAGAAGAAATAATACATAGAGACTATTTATTTTTGAATATAAAATGAAGAACGTTAGTAAAAAAGAAATTTTAGAAATTGGAAAAAATGCTAAAGAAGCATCAAGATCAATCTCTTTATTAGACTCAAAACTTAAAAATGACATTTTGAAAGCAGCCTCTGAAAATCTCCTAAAAAATATGTCTATTATTATTGATGAAAATAAAAAAGATGTAAAGGAAAACGAAGATAAACTAACACCTTCTACTCTAGATAGATTGGTATTGGATGAAAAAAGAATAACATCGATGTGTGAGGGGCTTATTGATATTTCTAAATTAGATGATCCAATTGGTAAAATTATAGATAAATGGGATAGACCAAACGGCTTGAAAATTGAAAAGGTATCAATTCCTCTAGGAGTAATAGGAGTGATTTATGAGTCAAGACCTAACGTAGCTGCAGATGCCTCCGGCTTAACACTCAAGTCAGGTAATACTTTAATCCTTAGAGGAGGAAGCGAAAGTTTCAACTCGTCTTCTAAAATCGTAGAATTAATAAATGATACTTATAAAGAGTTCAAACTACCAATTGGAGCTTTGCAATATATCCCAACAACAGATAGATCTGCAGTTGGATATATGCTTGAGATGGATAATTATATTGATGTAATTATTCCAAGGGGCGGAAAGTCCTTAATTGAAAGGGTCCTTAAAAACAGTAAGGTTCATGTGATCAGACATTTGGACGGAATATGCCATACGTATGTACACAAAAAATCAGACCCAGATTTATGTAAGGAAGTGACAGTTAATGCGAAAATGAGAAGACCAGGTATTTGCGGTGCAACTGAAACCATTCTTATCGATAAAGAAGTTTTACATTCCCATCTTCATTTAATTATTTCTTCATTACAAGAGAAGGGTTGTCAAATCAAAGGAGATAAAGATATTCTAAACATAATTGATTCAATAGAATTAGCTAAAGATATTGATTGGTCAACAGAATATCTGGATAAAATTGTCTCAATTAAAACAATAAAAAATGGCGTTGAAGAAGCAGTTAATCATATAAATAAATATGGCTCAGGGCATACTGACGCAATTCTTTCAGATGATCAAAAAGTTGTTAATTTTTTTTTAAACAATGTTGATAGTGGGATTGTGATGCATAATACATCAACACAGTTTGCAGATGGAGGAGAATTTGGAATGGGTGCTGAAATTGGAATTTCAACATCTAAAGTTCATGCAAGAGGCCCTGTTGGGGTAGCCCAACTTACAAGTTTTAAATATAAAGTTCTTGGAACAGGTCAGATTCGTCCATAAATTGAGAAAATCAAAAAAAAATTTTGTTGGAATACTTGGTGGAACTTTTAACCCTCCACATAAGGGGCATATATTTATAAGTAATTATGCATTAAAGCGTTTGAATCTTGGTGAAATTTGGTGGATTGTAACAAAAAAAAACCCATTAAAAAAAACTAAAAAAAACTTTCAAAAGAGGTCAGAAAATGTAAAAAATTTTGTAACCAATAGAAATATAAAAATAATGGAAATTTCTGATTCAGAAAAAACTGTATATACAATTGATGTCATTGAATATTTATTTAAAAATTATCCAAATAAAAAATTTATTTGGCTAATGGGAGTTGACAACCTAAAAAAATTTCATCTTTGGAAAGATTGGAAAAAAATTTTTTATAATATTCCCATTGCAATTTTTGATCGTCCATTTTACTCTTTAAATATAGCAACTTCAAAGGTAAGTAGTTTTTTTAAAGGGAAAAAAATTAGCACAAAATCTGTAAAAATTTTTAAATATATGAATCCTCCTACATGGATTTTTCTTAATAATCTTACACATCCAGATTCATCATCAGAAATAAGAAATAGAATTAATGAGAGAAAATAACAAAATCAAAAAATTTTTAAAAGAAATTCTCAAAGATTTAGATGAATTAAAAGCAGAAAATGTTGTTAAAATTGATATAAAAGATAGGAGTGCTTTAGGTGACTATCTTATAATTGCTAACGGAAATTCTTCAAGGCATATTAATGCAATTGCTTCAAAAATAATAAAAAAAAACAAAAAAAAAATAATTTCAATTGAAGGCTTAAAATCAACGGAATGGGTTATTGTTGATTTTGGAGATATAATATTAAATTTATTTAAGCCTGAAACAAGAACCTATTATTCTCTTGAAAAAATTTGGGAAAGTGGCGTTGAAGATGAAAAAATAAATTTTGCATAAATGGATATTCAAATAATTAGTCTTGGAAAATTCAAATCTTCTGTTCCATTTAAAGATGTATTTAATTTTTATAAAAAAAGAATAAATTTAAATTTAAATTTAGTAGAAATTAAGACTTTTAACTTTGAAAACAAAAAAAAATTAGATTTTGAAAAAAATGAAATTAACAAATATTTAAAAAAAGAGGATTGTGTTGTGACTTTAGATAGAAAAGGAAAAAATCTTTCAAGTAAAGATTTTTCGGATTTTATAGATTTGAAGATGAAGAATCGGGTAAAAAGAATTTGTTTCCTCGTCGGAAGTGAAATAGGTATTGATGATTCTTTTAAAAAAGGAGAAAATGTTTTCTCATTTGGTAAACAGACGTGGCCGCACTTAATGTTAAGAATTATGTTAATTGAGCAAATATACAGGGCATTAGAAATTTTAAAGGGAACTTCTTATCACAAATAGAAAAAAAAATAAAAAATGAAAAAAAAAGTATTGCTATGTATTTTAGATGGTTGGGGAATATCAGAGGAAAGTTCCTTTAATGCAATTTCAGAAGCAAAAACAAATAATTTTGACAAGATCATCAAAAAATATGGAATGATCAAACTTTTTGCCTCTGAGGATAAAGTGGGCTTACCCGAAGGTCAATTTGGAAATTCTGAGGTAGGTCATATGAATATTGGAGCAGGCAGGGTAATACTTCAAGACATTCTTAGAATAGATAAAGGTTTGATGAATGGGTATATAGAGAATCATGAAAGTATAAAAGAAATTCAGTCTAATTGCGAAAGAATTCATTTATGTGGTATTTTGTCTGACGGAGGTGTGCATGGACACCAAGACCATTTTTTTAAAATGATTAGGATTTTTGAGAAATCAAATAAAGAAGTTCTTTTGCATTGCTTTCTTGATGGAAGAGATAGTTCTCCTATTTCCGGCCTTGAAAATATGAAAAAACTTAATGAAATTATAAAAAAAAATAAAAAAATAAAAGTTGTTAGTGTCTGTGGAAGGTTTTTTTCTATGGATAGAGATAACAGATGGGATAGAATTGAAAAAGCATACAAAGTAATAATTGAAGGTAATGGTGAGAAAAAAAAAGATTGCATTAAAGCAATTCAAGAAAGTTATCTAAATAAAGTTACAGATGAATTTTTTAAACCAATAAACCTTGATAACTATGATGGAGTAAAACAAGGTGACGGTTTTTTTATAACCAATTATAGGGCAGATAGAGTTAGAGAATTGTTGACGGCAATATTCGATGAAAATTTCACCGAATTTAATCGAAAAAAAGTTGCAAATTTTTTTAAACCAACAAGTATGATTGAATATTCTAAAAGATTAAAAAAAAAAATCTCATCAATTATTAAACCACTTATAATTAAAAAAAGCTTGGGAGAAATATTATCAACAAATGATCTTAATCAATTAAGAATAACCGAGACTGAAAAATACGCTCATGTAACTTATTTTTTTAACGGAGGTATAGAGGAGACTTTCAATAAAGAGCAAAGGGTTTTAATTCCTTCACCACGAGTTGAAACATACGATAAAAAGCCTGAAATGTCTGCCTTTGAATTAACTAGTGAGCTTGAAAAAAATATTGAATTAAACAAGTACGAATTTATATTAACAAATTTTGCAAATCCAGATATGGTTGGCCATACTGGAAATTTAAAAGCAACTATTAAAGCTATAGAAGTTGTTGATAAATGTTTAGGAAGAATTCTAAAAAAATGTATTGAAAAAAATTATATCTTAATAGTAACTTCCGATCATGGAAATGCTGATTTAATGTTTGATGAAATAGAATCTATTAAATGTACGACTCACTCCATTAATCCTGTTCCTTTTATTATATGTGATGATTATGAATATAAATATAAAGTTGGAACTTTGGCTGATATTGCACCTACAATTTTAAAAATAATGAATATTGATGCTCCTGAAGAAATGGAAGGAAAAGTTCTAATAGAATGAAATTTTTTTTTTTTTTAGTTATTTTAAATTTTTCACTTTTAAATTCTGCAGAAATTGATCCCTTAAAGAAAAAACTCGGTAATTTAAAACGACAGACCGTCTCAATTCATAATGATATTTTAAATAACAACAAGGAATTAAAAAAAATTAAAATCGATATTGAAAGAAACTCACAAAAACAACTTATTCTAAAGAAACGTATAAAATCTGGTGAGAATGTAGGAAGAAGATTAATGTTTCTTTTACAGGAAAAAATATATTTGTCTCCGGTTACAAAAATAATAAATAACTTATTTTTTCAATCAGAGGATTTTATTACAAAGCAAATTGTTAGAGAGTTTTTTTTGAAAAAGGTAAGATTAGGCGTTAATGAGTACATATTAAGTTTTAAGACTATTGCAGAATTAAATATTGATTTGGACGAAAAATTAATAATTTATAAAAAAAAAAAGAAAAGTCTTTCAGTAAAATTAAATACGCTAGAAAAAAAAATTAAGCAAGTAGCTCAATTACAAAAGGAGGTAAAGGTTGATGTTAATTTGCGAGTAAAAGAAAAAAGATATAAAAAAAAAGCAAAAAATCTAAATGAGCTAGTTCAAGGTGTCAAAAGAAAAAAAGTAATAAAAAGGAAAAAAAATGTAAGTAAAGTAAAACTTCCCGTCCAAGGAAAGATTGTTTCCAACTATGGTGAAGGAAAAGACATAAGAAAATCAAAAAATGGTGTTGTTTTTAAAGTTTTTGAAGAATCTTTTGTTACATCACCTATTAACGGTATGGTTGTTTATGCAAATCAGTTTAGAAGTTATGGTAATTTAATTATAATTGAAAATGAGGAGGGATATTATTGTATACTATCTGGTATGAAGAAAATAATCATATCCTCTGGTAATGAGGTCTTTATGGGAGAACCAATAGCAAAAATATCTGCTGAAAATAATAGCCAATTATATTTTGAATTAAGATTAAATGGTAAAATTATTAATCCTAAATCAAAAGTTGAGATTTTGTGAAAAAACTGCATAATCATAAAATGAAAAGAAGTTTATTAACG
>MDSY01027952.1_pt1 | contig 11258 bp, 10 predicted proteins | sample 811131 | NCBI WGS metagenome assembly MDSY01 (sample SAMN05326643, study PRJNA326480) | marine metagenome | isolation source: seawater | place: Atlantic Ocean: South West | collected 2010
ATAAACTCCACTCCTTCCATACCTGATGTAATCATTCGATTAACTGCATTTCCTCCAGCGCCACCGACTCCTAGCACTTTAATATTAGCTTTCTGATCTTGTATAGACTCAAATTCAAATAACATAGTTTCTCCTTTTATTATTCAAAAAAACCTTTCCAGATATTGGAAAAATTTTCTGTAAATGATTTTTTAATACCAATGATAGAATTATCATTCTCAACATTTAACATAGGCCATTTTAATAAACCTATAAGTGTTGCATATTCTCTTCTATCTTCCAAATTTTCTTTAAAAGTGATATCTTTTATTGATAGATATTCACATTTGATACTGATATCTTTATTTTTTGGATCTTCTGATTCTAGTTCTCCCAAATACTCTTTAAAAAGTAGATCAATATTTTTCACATTAGAACCGCCTCCGGTAATTTTAATGCCTGAACCAAATTCCGACATTTCTTGTCCAGTAACTCTAATTTCATTTCTTATTTCATCTATAATATCTTTAAATCTTGCTTCTGCAACTTCAGAGACCTCTTTCTGGTTGATCTGTTTTTTCAATGTATCTTCATTGATTGACAATTCAAAATTGGATGCAATATCTCCTAACTTTGACAATGCGGAAACATGTTTTCTTTTTATTTCTTCTGCATCATCAATTGAAATATTAAACATTGTTGCCAGATCTTTAGTCACAGAATTAGAACCAATAGGAATTACTTTTGAATGCATAATATATCTATCCTTATATATAACAACGTTAGTTTTTTCTGATCCTATATCTACAAACACTACTCCAAGATCTTTGTCATCCTCTGATATATTTGCGTGAGCTGATGCTAGCCCATCAAACACTGCATCTACTTCAATTGAAAAATCATCATCAAAACAAGTCTTAATTTGATTCAGGTTAAAGTCTTGAACATGAATTACGTGGGATCTTGCTTCAATAATTTCACCAACACAACCGATTGGATTACGAATTAACGGAGAGTCGTCTATAATATATCCTCTTGGGATATTGTGTAGTACATGTCTACCTTTAGAAATTTGCAAATCAGAACACTGCGATAAAAGCTTGCTTACTGTTTCTTCATCAATTTTAAAATCTGTTCTATCTTCTATTCTACTTCGAGTTGATGAATTAATAGATTTAACTGTACTTCCTGATACTGAAACAATAGCGTCTTTAACATTATAACCTGAATCATCCTCAATAAGTTTTATTAATAATTCTAAATCATTTACTAACTGTTCTTTATCTACAATCGTTCCACATTCTATAGCTCTACTCTTAATAGATTGTATAGATAAAATTTCTAACTCTTTATCTTGATTAAACTTTGCTACAGATCCTTTTACGCTAAAAGAACCTAAATCAAAAGCTATATACACTTTTCCACTCATACCCTTCTCTCTCTTACTACTATCTGATCTTTATATCTAAGGTCTATATATTTATAAACATTAAAATTTTTATTATCTGGCAGGGCTTCATCAAATGCTTTTAGATAATCTATTTTCTTAAAAATATTATTCGCGCCAAGTAAAATTTTTGTGTTTCCATTTTTGAGGATTATCTCATATTCATTGCTATCATTAAAAACAAATTCTGATATATCTTCATACAAACGATTAAAGTTTCTTTTTGAATATTTAATAATATCAATAGACTTAATAACATTAGATGATTTTGTTTTTTCGCCTGCTGGATATAATTCTTCATTAGTTTTAAAGTTTGATAGTATTGGTAAAGATATAGTGCCATATTCTTCAACTGGCAAACATATGCCATCTACATCTAACATAATTAAATCCGTTGAATTGATAATAGCAAGAGGTTCTCTTTCATATATTACAATATTGACTGTTTCAGGAAATGTTCTTGAGATTTTACAATCTCTAACATACGCGAGAGATTCAATTTGATTTTTATAAGTTTTTAAATCAAAAAATATAATGTGATTATCTTTAATTTCATTTTTGTATGAATCCAAAGAGATATCATCAAAATATTGTGCACCATTTATTTGAACATTTTTAATCATAAATATTTCGTTAAATACTGCCCATTGAACAGATAAAAAAATTAATGCACCTATTCCCAAAATAAAGAAAGTAATTTCTAAATATATTCTTTTAAAATATTTCATAATGAATCAATTTCTCTTTTTTCAAATCCCATCAACTTAACTTCCAAATCCATATCTACATTAAATTTGTCTTTAACCTTATTTTTTGCTTTTTTTATTAACATAAGCATATCGCTAGCTTTTGCATTTCCTTTATTAATAAAAAAATTTGCATGTTTTTCAGAAATCTGTGCATCACCAATTGTTAAACCTTTTAAGCCAGCTTTATCAATTAACATTCCAGCAGATTTTTCTTTAGATGGATTTTTAAAAACACTACCTGCAGAACGATATTTTAGAGGTTGGGTATCCTTTCTTCCAAGTTGAGCTATTTTTGAACTGTCTTCTATTATTTTTTTATCTGAATACTCCATATCAAACAATGCTGAAAGGAGAATGCTTCCATTCTTAAAAGAAGAACTCCTGTATGAAAAATCAATTTCAGATTTAGAAAGAATAGCTACTGCATTTTTATCTGGATCAATCAATTCTACGCTTTCAAGACAATTGGAAATTTCACCACCCCAAGCGCCAGCATTCATAATTAATGCACCTCCCAAAGTTCCTGGTACGCCGATAAGATTTTCTAATCCTTTAAGATTATTTTTAATAGAATTTTTTACAAGTTTTCCTAACATTACACCGCACTCTGCATAAATCTTATTATCTTCTACTTTTAAACTGTTTAGGCAATTTTTGATACAAATAATTACGCCTCTTATGCCATTATCGCTAACAAGCAAATTAGATCCAGAACCAACTATATTAATTTTTTGACTATGTTCTTTGCTTATCTCAAACACTTTAATTAAGTCTTCCTTATTTGATGGAAAAACAAACAAATCTGCAGGACCACCAATTCCATATGTTGTATGATTTTTCATTGGTTCATTAGTTAATACTTTTGATTTTGTATTATTTTCTATATAATTTTTTATGTCATCTATCATAACAATCTTTCTTTAATTAAATCTGAATATCTCCATATATTTCCTGCACCAATTGTTAAAATTATATCACCTTTTTTGTAGATTGACTCTACATCATCAACCAAATTTTCTAATGTAGTAGGGCTAACAGATTTATGTCCTAATTCTAACATTTCATCTACAATTATTTGTGAATTGACAGAATCATTATTCAATTCTCTAGATGCAAATATCTCAGTTATCAGAACAGAATCAGCTATCAAAAGAGATTCTGAGAATTCTTTAAAAAATTGTTCTGTTCTTGAATATAGATGCGGTTGAAATGCTACTATCAATCTTCTATTCCAATTATCTTTTATAGCTTTTATTACGTTCTTCACTTCAACAGGGTGATGTCCATAATCATCAATAATCATCAGAGATTCATCATTATTTTTGATATCAAATCTTCTTTTTATTCCATCAAATTTTTCTAAACTATCAATAACATTTTCTATTGGAATATTCATTATTCTTGCAACAGATATTGCTGCAAGAGCATTCCAAACGTTATATATTCCTGGCATTTTCATAGAAACTAGATTTTTTTGATCTTTTTCAACTAAAGTAAATGTAGTATTACCATCATTTTGAACAATATCTTCTGCTCTAAAATCAACATCTTTGGAATAAATACCATAAGTAAAGATTGGTTTACTATCAATATCATTAATAAGAGATGCGGCGTTTTCTGAATCTTTACATATGCTTACAGCGCCATAAAATGGAACAGAGTTTGCAAACTGCAAGAAAGTTTCCTTTAAATCATCTATATCTTTGTAACAATCTATATGCTCTAAATCGATATTGTTTATTACTGCAATTGTAGGATTTAATTCAAGAAGACTTCTATTGTATTCATCTGCTTCGACAACAAAAACATCACCTTCACCTAAAGCTGAATTACTATTTATTGATTTAACAACGCCCCCAACTATAATGGTTGGATCCAAATCAGAATCTTTCAAAATGGAACCAATAATTGATGTTGTTGTTGTTTTACCATGAGTGCCTGAAATAGCAACTGTAGAGCTTTTAAGTTTTGCAATCTGTGAAATCATTTTTGCCCTTGAATAACATAAAATATTTTTTTTCTTTGCTTCTAATAGTTCGCAATTTTCTTTTGGGATAGCATCAGAATAAACAACTAATTCTAATTCATTTATATTATCTGAATTATGACCAATAGATACTTGAATACCAAGCTCTTCAAGTCTTTCTACATTAGAAGATTTTGATAAATCAGATCCAGTAATATGAAAGCCTTGATTATGAAGAAGTTCTGCAATTCCGCTCATTCCAATACCTCCAATACCAATAAAATGTATATTTTTTATACTAGCTAGCATATATATGCTCCAAAATATTTTCTTTGATTATTCTTAAAGAATCTGGTTTATTAATATTTTTTATGTTATTTATCATAGATAAATAAATTCTTTCATTGTTTAGTATTTCATCAACTTTTCTAAATAATAAATCACTAGTAATATCTTTTTCTTTTATAAGGATAGATGATAAACTATCTGTTAATGTTTTTGCATTATAATATTGATGATTATCTGCAGCAAACTTGAATGGAACAAAAATTGCAGGCCTATTAAAATGCAATAATTCAGAAACAGTCATTGCTCCAGATCTTGATAAAACTAGATTAGCAGTTTCATATAAATAAGGCATATTATCAACAAAGGAGAATATCTTAATTGAATCTGTTTCATATTTTTTATATCTATCAAAATTCTTTTCCCCAACAAGCCAAATAATATTAATGTTAGGTATAATATTTTTTTCAATACCATCAGATATGAGATTGTTCAAAAATTCAGAGCCTTGACTGCCTCCTACGACTAGCAAGGTTTTTTTATTTATGTCAATGTTCATATTTATTTCAATAAAAGGTTTAATATGAATAGGATTTCCAGTAAATATTGTATTCACACCTTTTAAATAATTTCTAGCATTATTAAAGCCAACGAATACAGTTTTTGCTTTTTTACTAAACATTCTTGTTACGATACCAGGAAATGAATTTTGCTCATGTATGAAATATGGAATGTTAAATATTCTTGCCATTTGAAGAGGTAAAAAAGAAGAATATCCTCCACTTGCAATAACTAAATTTGGTTTGTTTATTATAAAAAAAACTAAAACTCGGATGAAACCAAATAGTAGTTGAAATATCAAAAAGAAATTTCTTATATAGTTTTGAATGCTAAAAGAGCGATTAAAGCCTCTAATTGGAATTAATAAGTTCTTCATATTTTCAAGATATATTTTTTTCGACTCTATACCATATTTTGATCCAATATAATACATTTTTTTGTCGTTAATACTTTTATCAAGTTCTTGTTTAATAGCAATTAATGGATAATAATGACCTCCTGTTCCTCCACCACAAAAAAGTATATTTTTATTAATTGACACGAAGCCTCCAGTCTCTTACACGAAGTTTTCTTTGAGCTTTACTTATATTCAAAAGAATTCCTATCATTAATAGGTTGGTTATCAAAGATGAGCCGCCATAGCTAATAAAAGGCAATGTAACTCCAGTTACAGGGACTACACCAATGACAACTCCGATATTAACAAAAGCATAGTATGTAATACTTAATCCAAATCCAATTGACAAAATTATTCCAAAAATATCATTTGAATTTTTTGCAATTTGTATAATTCTATAAAATATTATTATATACGCAAACATGACAATTATACCAGCTATAAATCCGAGTTCTTCACCAATAACTGCAAAAATAAAATCTGTGTGAGGCTCTGGAAGATATTGATGTTTTTGTATGCTACTACCCCATCCTCTTCCTAAAAATCCGCCTTGCTGTAATGCAAGCAATGATTGTGTTGATTGATATGCTACTTCTTCTGAACTGCTTGGATCAATAAAAGATAAAATTCTCTTTAAAACATAACTTTTCTGATTGATAATAAAAATCAACATAGAGCTTGCTCCTAATAAGATTGTAGTAAAAAATTGCATCAATTTTGCTCCACCAATAAAAAGCATTGAAAAAACAATTCCCATTAATATGATAGATGTAGAATTATCAGGCTGGATCATTATTAATAAAGCAATTGGTAATACAACAAGGACGGGAAAAACAATACCAGTAAAAAATTGATCCATATTTTTATAGTGTCTATCAATATAGTCAGCTAAGAAAATAATTATGGAAAATCGTGCAAAATCGGATGTTTGAAATGATATTGGACCAATAGAAATCCACCTACAAGCATCCCCATCACAGCCTTGAAATTTTGTATACAGCAGCAAAAGAAAAGATGCCCCTATTAATATCCATGGTAATTTTAATTTTTGAAAATTTCTATAATTAAAATAAGACATAAATAAAAACAATAGTATAGCAGGCACTACTTTAAGAAACTGTCTAAAGAAATAATAAAATGCTGAAGTTCCGTTGGTTAATTCTAGAGATTCACCAGAACTTGCACTAAACAATACTGCTAAACCAAAACCAACAAGAAAAATAACAGTCCAAAATAACCATTTATCTTGTTTTTTTTCTTTAATATTTATTTTCATGAGTAGTATGCCTCAACTATGTCCTTGAAAGCATTGCCTCTATGTTCAAAATTATTGAATTGATCAAAACTAGAACAACCCGGTGACAACAAGACACCATCTGATTTAGATTCTTCAGATAATTTTATAGCATGATGAACTGCAGAAGTAAAATCTATTTCAACATTAACATTATATTCGGGAAGTTTATTTTTTATTTCATTTGCAGCCTCACCATAAGCAACAATCTTAATATCTATAGATGAGGAATAAATATAGCCTGAATAATCAATTCCTTTAGATTTTCCACCTAAAATCAATACAAGACTATTAATCTTCAAATCAATACAGTTTAGCAATGCCGATTTAATTGATAATCCATTTGTAGATTTTGAATCATTTATAAAAGTAATGCCATTGGTTTGTTTGAAAATTTCAAATCTATGCTCTAAACCTTTAAAGTTTTTTAGAAATTTGGAAGTTAATTTCTCATCAATATCTAACAAGGACGCAACTTTAGCAACCGCAATATGATTTAAATTTTGATATTTATTATCTTGATTTTGAAGATATGAAAATGTTAAAACATTGGTTTTTTTAGATATATTTTCAAAAGATGTATTTAGATCTTCATCATCGCAGTTATATATTGCAAAATCTTGCTTATTCATATTTTTAAATAAATTTAATTTTGCATTTTTATAGTTATCATATGTATGATGTATATCTAAATGATCTTCAGACAAATTCAAAATCATTGCAATATTTGGTTTGAATGATATTATATCTTGAGCTTGAAAGCTTGAAATTTCCAATATTATATAGTCATAATTATGACTTTGAAATAATTTATTTTCCAAAACTAGTTGAGAAAATGGTGTTCCAATGTTCCCGCCTTTCAAAACATTTAAATCTTGATCTAAAACACCATGAAGAGCTGTTACAACTGTTGTTTTTCCATTAGTTCCAGTTACAGCAATTATTTTTATTTTTGACAGCTGGTAAGCAAATTCAACTTCACCCATCACCTGGATATTTTTATCTAATGCATCTCTAATTATCTTTATATCATTTGGCACACCAGGCGACTTTATAATTAAATCTGAATTAAGAATTTTGTTGGAATGGACACCTAATTCTATGTCAATGTTCATACTCCTTAATTCTTTAGCATGCAATTCATTAACATTTAAGTTACTATCTGATATAAAAACATTAGCTCCGCTGTAAATAGCTAATTTCGCAGCCCAATATCCACTAACACCTAATCCTATAATGCCAATATTTTTATCTTTTAGATTCATATACTTGCTTCCAATTTACAAATTGAATTTTTTGGTACTTTTGCTCCTGGTTCTAAAGATTGAGATATTATTTTTCCGGAACCTTGAATTTGAGTTTTAATTCCTTTTTTCTTTAGTAATTCTATTGCTTCTCTGACACTCTTATCTTTTACATTAGGCACTATTACTAGTTCTACATTTTTTTGAATTAATACTTGGTTTGATCTTTTTAATTCTTTAACAATATTTTTTCTTTTATAACTTTTAACAGCTTTGATATTTGAATCAATATTAATAATTCGTTTCATTGCTGACTTAAAAACAGGTGCAGCTGAAACTGATCCCCAAAATTGATTATTCACCATTGTTGGTTCATCTATTATTATTAAAGCAAGGAGTTGTGGATTATCTTTAGGAAAGAAACCAACAAAACTTGATAAATGTTTTGATTTTGAATAACCACCACCTACAGATTTTTGTGCAGTACCTGTCTTTCCTGCAACATCCCAACCTTCCAAGTAAGCGCTCTTTCCAGAACCAATGCTAACCGTATTGAATAACATATTTCTTAAAATTTCAGAATCGCTTTGAGATAAAACGCGTTTTTTAACTTTTCTTTTTCCTTCAATAATTTTTTTATCATTTCTTATAACTTTATCAATTAGATATGGTTTCAATAAAAATCCCCCATTTGCAATAGATGCATATGCCATTGCTATATGGACTGGTGTTACAGCAATCTCATATCCTATTGGAACACTATGCATAGAAGAAGCCGTCCAATCTTTTGTATCTCTAAACTTTACTCTTCCTTCTCCTGGAACATTCAATCCAGTTTCAGAAGAAAAACCAAGCTCTTTAGCCTTCTTATAAATGCTTTCTTTTCCTAATTCTTGAGCAAGTTTTATAGTTCCAATATTGCTTGAGAATGCCAAAATTTCTTCTAATGTTAATACAGTATAAGGTTCGTGATCTTCTACCATTTTGCTTCCATCGCCATAAAAGTCGTATGGTCCTTCAACATTATATTCATCAAATCTATCAATACCTTCTTCTAGCGCAGAAGCAATTGTAACAATTTTAAAAGTAGATCCTGGTTCAATTGAATCGGAAATAATTCTATTTCTTTTATAATCACTTTCAAAATCTTTCTGAAGATTTGGATTGAAATCTGGAACACTTACCATTGACAATATTCTACCATCTTGAGGATTAATAATTATGCCCATTGCACCAACAGCACTTGTTTTCTCTACCTGCTTTAATAGTTCTTCTCTTAAAATTGCTTGATACTCTTTATTAATTGTTAAATAAATATCAGAACCATTTTCAGGATCTTTATTTTTTAAGGTCGCATCGTATATTCTTTCTTGTAATCCATTGATTGTGAATGGCACATTAACAGATTTTCCTTTTAAATACTCGTTATACTGATACTCCAAGCCAGCTATACCTCTATCATCTGTATCAGTGAACCCAACGATTTGACCAAACAACTCTTCTTGAGGATAATATCTTTTATAATCCTTTTTTATTTCTAATGATTTTGGATATTTGCTTTTTAGGTATTCACAATCTTTTCTGGTTTTTTTCTCTAAAATAGCATACGATCTATTATTCATCTTTTCCAAATATATACCAGAATCAATACCTGTGCATTCTGATATATCATTAAGGAATGCTTCCTTATTATTTAATTCCTTTAATCGAACAGCAATCTCATAAAATGTAAGATTTTGTGTAATACTTACATTGTTGATATCAAAAATATTCCCTCTATTTCCTTCAATCTTTTCTTGTCTTAATCCTTGAGTTTTGTCTGTAGCATTTATGATCTGGATTTCACTTAATTTGAATATGAATAATGCCCAGATGATTAAAATTCCACCTGTTAAAATGTTGATTCTTCCCTTAAAATTTAAATAGCTCTTAGTCATTCTTTTTGTTTAGATTGATTGTTATTGTTTCAGGTGTACTATCAATAAGACCGATTTTTTTTGCTCTTTTTGATAATTGATCAGGTCGTTTTAAGTTTTCAACTTGATTAGATGTTAAGATTAATTCTTCTTTTAAAAGTGATCGAGTTTCTTTTTGAATTATAATATGAGATTGAGTTTTGTCCATTTCAGCAAAAATAGCTAAATAAGTAATGATAGTGATCAGTGTTGAAAAAAACATGATACCCCACTTGTAATTTTCTCTTTTTTCAATTTCTATTATTGTTAATTTTTTTCTTCTTTTAGCCAATTTTTTCTCCTACTCTCATTTTTGCACTTCTAGATCTTTTATTTGACAAAATCTCATTATCTGTTGGGATAAATGGTTTCTTTGATAAGACTTGTAGCATATTGTCTTTCTTTAATTCTCTAAATTTATTTTTAACCATTCTATCTTCCATTGAATGATAACTAATAACTACAATCCTTCCTTCTGGCTCAAGGAAATCAATAAAAATATCTAAAAATTCACGTAAATGATCGAGTTCATCATTTGTTTTTATTCTTAACGCTTGAAATATTCTTGCATAGGTCTTAATACGGTATTTATAAGGAGTAACTTTATCGATAATATCTATCAATGAATTGGTGGTAATTGAACCATTTAATTCTTTAATAGCCTTTGCAATTCTAAAAGAATTTCTTTCTTCTCCAAATTCTTTGAAAATTTCAGCTAATTCTTTGTCAGAAGAATTTATTATAATGTCTTTTGCTGTCTCAGAACTATTTAAATCAAATCTCATATCTAATTCTGAATCATATCTATAAGAAAATCCTCTTGAAGGATTGTCTAATTGAAATGAAGACAATCCAAGGTCTAGCAAAATACCATTTACTTTTTTTCTATTAAATTGAGAAAGTATATTTTTTAAATTCTTGTAGCTTGAATGAACTAATTCAAAATTTTTAAAACCTTTTAATCTATTTCTTGCAATTTCAATCGAATTAGAGTCTCTATCAAAACCAATAAGAAATCCTATTTTTAGATTTTGTAAGATTTCATAAGAATGTCCACCGAGACCAACTGTGCCATCTATATAAAATCCACTATCTGATATATTTAAATTATTAATTGTTTCCGACAACATTACAGGAGAATGATTGTAACCTTCTGTCGAAAACATATTCATCAGACTGTTACTTTTCTGGAGAGCTCTTCATAGTAATCATCATTGATTGAGCTATTTTTTTCATGAGATATGAGTGCTTTCTTATCCCAAATTTCAATTTTATTTAAAACGCCTATAATTGTTAAATCTTTACTAATATTTGCATAATCTATTAACTGCTTTGATAGTATAATTCTTCCTTGATCATCATATGAAACAATATTTGCATG
>MDSY01111219.1_pt1 | contig 11258 bp, 5 predicted proteins | sample 811131 | NCBI WGS metagenome assembly MDSY01 (sample SAMN05326643, study PRJNA326480) | marine metagenome | isolation source: seawater | place: Atlantic Ocean: South West | collected 2010
AGACGACGACGATTGGGACGACGACGGCATCTCGCCCGTTCCCTTTTAGTCTTCTTTGTCTTCTTCTTCCTCCTCTTCTTCTTCTCTCGGAGAGGTTTTTTCTGACGAAGAAGAGAAGTCTTTTTCGGTCGAAAAGTCTGCAAAAGTGGATGTTGTAACACTTCACAGGAAGAACCACACACTCTTTACAAAAGACATAAGAAAGAAGAAAGAAGAATGATCTCGACGACGACAAAAACGAGAGCATCGAGACCGAGAACCTTTTCCTCGTTTCCTTTCTTCTTCTTCTCTTCCTTCTTCTTCTTCTTCTTCATCTTCTCTCTCGTAAAAGTGGGAGCGTTTAAAGCGCAAGATTTCAAGACGTGCGAAACGTCGTCGTTTTGTAATCGACACCGGGACGCCGCGCCGAAAGCGTATTCTATCGGGAAGTTGATTGTACCATCATCGTCATCATCATCATCAGCGTCGTCGTCGTCGTCGTCGTCGCAAGAGCGCAGTAATAAAGACGGAGAAGACGAAGATGAAGCGTCATTCGATGTGCTCTTAGATGATATGAAAACATCGGTGGAGATGAAACTGAATGCGTACGCGAACGGTGCCGTGCGACTCCGGTTCGACGATATCTTACACCCGAGGTACGTGCCGAAAGATGTCTTGGTACCAGAGGAAACCGTGAAGGCGTTGCAGACGAAATGGGTGGTAGAGAGGAACATGGAAAAGAACGCGGAGAGCGGGAATACAGAAACGGTGTTGAAAATGGTTGCCAGCGGGATGAACGTTCGCGTTCGCGTAGAGCACGAAACGCCGCTGGCTGTGGTCGTGGAACGAGACGGTGTTGAAGTTATGGCGTTCAATCGAGAAGAGACGTTCGCGTTTGAGACGGTAGATGATGTGAGTGGTCTCGCTCGAGAAGGAGACAACACGGTAGAAACGTTCAACTCGCACACGGATTCGAGACCGTACGGAAACACGGCGCTTTCGTTCGACGTGTCGTTCCCGAACGCGACGGACATGTACGGTTTACCGGAACGCGCGACGAGTTTAAGCTTGAAATCTACGATTAAACGACCGTCGTCGCAAGAAGAGGTGGATCAGAAACTACATCACGAATCAGAACCGTACAGATTATACAATTTAGACGTTTTCGAATACGAATCGGAATCCCCTTTTGGATTGTACGGATCCATCCCGATGTTGCTCGCGCACGGGAGTAAAAATGTAAATGGAGCCGGGAATGACGACGGTAAGGCGAGGGAGACGATATCGTCTGGCATGTATTTCCACAATCCGACAGAAACGTACGTGGATATCGTGAAAGAGGAAAGTTCGTTAGACGAGCGCACGTCGCATTGGATGGCAGAATCCGGTGCGCTCGATTTGTTTTTGTTTCCAGGAATGGATTTTGCGAGCATTCATAAAATGTACGGCGATTTTCTAGGCACGACTGCGTTGCCGCCGTTATTTTCTCTCGGATACCACCAGTGTCGCTGGAACTATCGCGACGAGCAAGATGTGGAGGAAGTGGACGCTGGATTTGATGAGCACGACATTCCATACGACGTCATTTGGCTCGACATTGAACACACGGACGGGAAAAGGTACATGACGTGGGACAGCACAAAATTCCCAACGCCAGAACGCATGATTAACGATATCGCAGAAAAAGGGCGCAAAATGGTTGTCATCATAGATCCTCACGTAAAGAAAGATGACAAGTATCCAATATTCAAAGAGGCCGAGTCGAAACAGTATTACGTGAAAAAGAACGACAAAACGACAGATTTCGACGGCTGGTGTTGGCCAGGCTCTTCCATGTATTTAGACGTCACAAACCCGGACGTTCGTTCGTGGTGGGCGTCTAAATTTGCCTTGGACTCGTATAAAGGCTCGACGCCTGATTTATACGTGTGGAACGATATGAACGAACCGTCCGTGTTCAACGGGCCAGAAATTACAATGCAAAAAGATTTGATCCATCACGGCGAGGTCGAACACAGAGAAGTGCACAATGTTTTCGGCATGTATTATCATATGGCAACGGCAGAAGGTATCGAAAAGAGGCAAAACGAACGACCATTTGTTTTATCTCGCGCTTTTTTCGCGGGGACGCAAAGAATAGGTCCGATTTGGACTGGCGACAACGCCGCAGATTGGGAACATCTCAGAGTCTCCGTTCCGATGGTCTTGACGCTTGGACTTACCGGGTTACCATTCTCGGGCGCAGACATTGGTGGTTTTTTCGGCAATCCTGATTCTGAATTGCTCGTTAGATGGTATCAACTCGGTGCTTTCTATCCTTTCATGCGTGGACACGCGCACATTGACACGAAACGTCGCGAGCCGTGGCTTTTTGGTGACGAAAATACAAACTTAATTCGCGAGGCCATTCGAAACCGGTACCGATTGTTGCCTACGTTTTACGCGCTCTTCGATGAAAACAGTCGATTAGGCACTCCAATCGTGCGGCCGTTGTTTTATGCATTCCCAGACGACCCGAGAGTCCTTCGCAAAGATGATTGCTTCATGCTCGGCGACGCGTTGCTCGTATACCCAGTCATGGAAGCCGGCGCTTCCCAAATTGAAATATATTTACCAAAAGGCGTTTGGTACGACGTCGATACGAACGAAAAGCACTTTGGTCCAAAAGAGTTCATGAAGAAAGTCACCATGCGCGACATTCCGCAGTTTCAAAGAGGTGGTAGTATTCTAATCACAAAGGAACGCGCGCGTCGTTCTACGAAGGCTCAACGAAACGATCCAATCACTATTTCCATCGCCCCGGACGAGAAAGGCGAAGCGCGAGGTGCGTATTACAACGACGACGGCATATCGTTCGCGCACGCGTCACCAAGTGGACGCAACAGGAAGAAACTGTGGTGGTCTCGTTACGCCCTCGCGACGAGCGCATATGACCCGGTTTCATCAAAGGTACCATTTTTTATCGACGAAACCGAAGTAGAGCGCGTGCGCGTATTAGGAGATGACGAATTAAACGCGTCATGGAAACAAGCAAACTTAAATCCGCCTCGATTGCCACAAAAGAATACCAGCGACGTGGCTTTTGAAAGCAACGGCGTGCTGAACATTAACGCGCCGTTTTCGTCCATGCACGGCGTCTTTGTCATAGGATTAGTCAAGTAATTTATTAGAATAATACTTCAATTGTATTTTGTGTATGCCGATACTCCTCAAACGCACACACGAGAGAGTCCGTGAAAATCACTCTCTTTCTCTCCTCAAAAAAACAAAAGATGGATACGCAAATTGTACAAACACAATAAAACAAAACAAAAGAGAAGAAGGAAGATATACGAACGCCGATGATTGCGGTTGCTTCCACCTCATCACGAGGAGAAGTGACAGTTTCATCATCGGCGTCATCCTTCGATCGTGCTTCGCTCGTCTCGCATCACGCTGCTGCTCACAAACATCAACTCCGTCGAGGAAGAACGCAAAGATTAAACGTCGTCGTTCACGAGCAACACGACAAAAGCGACAACGCTGAACAACAGTCACCTTCCTCGTCGTCGTCAAATCTAGGATCGTCTAAGGACGACCGCGGGGAGGATGATATCAGCACACGTTTTCGCGAATCGAAGATGAAATCGAAATCATTGTCCGACGAAGACAGAGAAGAGGCTTTGGAACAAATGCGCGAATTGTTTATCCAACATCCAAAGGAAGGGAAAGTAGTGAACGAACTCGTCAAACAATTGAGAAACTACTCGCGACGCGACATAAATAAGAATAATAACGCAATAAAAGAAGCGCTGAAGGCACTGGAAGTACACAACGAGAGCGTCGAGGAGAAGAACTTGAGTTCAGGGACGTTGACGACGTGGGCAGTTTTACTCGAAAGCGAGAGAAACTATAAACTCGCTCGCGAAAAATTCGCTCTCGCGTGCGCGGTAGACTCGAAGAATTTCGCCGCTCCGCACGCATGGGGTATGATGGAACAGAAGAGAGGTAATTACGACAAGGCGAGGAAGTTGCTGATGAAATCTTTGGAAATAACGCCGAGGTCTACAACGTATAACGCGTTGGCAAATTTAGAAAATCGAGTCGGAGATAGAAAACAGGCGAGGAAGTATTACGAGAAATCCATCGAGAAGCAATCCGGGCGAAACGCTAGTGCTTCAAGTTCAGGATACACGCAATTTGCGATGTTTGAAACTTCGTGTGGAAACTTTGACAAAGCGGAGGAACTGTTCGAGCGAGGATGGGCTCTTCTCGAATCGTCGAAATCTTCATCGTTCTCGTCTGAATCAGTACATTTATTGACGAATTGGGCAGACTTATTGAGTAAGCGCATGTTGACGCTGCAAAATCAAATTAATTCCGAGGTTAAGGATGTCGTGAATGGTAGAAATGGTAGCAGTAAGAGTAGCAATAGTGATAGCAACGATTCTATTAGAAAGGTATTCGAAGAGCGTGTGAGCGAAAAATTTAGATTGGCGGCAAAATTAAATCCAAGCAGAGCGGAAACTTATACGTCTTGGAGTTTGAGTGAGAGGGCTTTTACGAGTAAATTTGATGCGAGTGATAGTAATAAGCGTTCGGTAACATCGCGCGAGTACGATATCATAACGGAGGGTATTAGAAGATGTCCTGGAGAGTCGAAACTTTATTTAGCAGAGGCGATGTATTTGCGAAGAGAAAATAGAACAGAAGAAGCGTTGGAAAAACTCGAAGTTCTTAGTGAAAGATCGTTCGGGAATCAGTTGGACGCTGGAATGTTTGACCCGCACGTCTGGCACGCTCTCGGGATGTGCAAAAGCGATTTGTTCGATTTCGAAGGAGCTGTTGAAGCTTTCGAGCGCGGGTCACGGGCTCGAAAAGACGGGATTCTTAATTTACCGTGCATCACTGCTGAGGCGCACGCTGAGTTTATCAACGGCAACGTGGGACGCGCGCGACAGTTGTTCATCCTAGGACGCGACAAGTGCATGCAACAAAAGAGAGTTCCACCGAGCGCCCGAGCGAGCCGACGGGAACGATCCACTCACAACAGATTATGGGCGCTGCTCGAAAAAAGAGCTGGAACGGAAGATGCGACTCGTGCGTTATTTGCAGCCGCGGTGAAAGAAGATAGATCCGATGCAACCGCGTGGATGCAGTGGGGCCAGTGGGAAAAACGCGTGCAAGGTCCTGAAATAGCGCGAGATATGTTTAGAAACGGACTAAAAAGCGGGACGACACGTTTGTCAGGATTTCTGTATCAAGCGTGGGCGCTTCTCGAGCAAGAAAGCGGCAACGACGACGTCGCTAGAGAATTGTTTACCGATGGGTGCAAAGCGTGCAGTAATTTTGCCGAACTCTGGCACGGCTACGCTGCGTTTGAGGCGAATTGTGGTAACTATTCTCGTGCTCTTGAAATTGTTTCCGAAGCTGAATCCAATGGTGTCTCCACGCACGAACCTCTCATGCAACTCGCGGCTGATTTGTTACGGTTAAGCGGCGATATCGAAGGCGCGAACCAAAGAGTCCGTGAGCTGGATGATATGTTCAACGCAACAAACAGAGACGTCGACAATCCAGGGAGGGAAGTTATTTTATAAGCGGGTCGTATGCGGTTACACTTTAGGATTTGTAATATTTTTGCTTTAGCAGTGAATCAAATTCTTATCATTTACATCTATTTTTGTCTTGATCGTAAGTTTGTCGGTATTCCTTCTGAATCCCATTCGGCGAGAGGTTTTCTCGAGCTTCCCAGCGGCCCCACGGTGGTTTCAATGTCTTCCTTGACACCAAATTTCTCGATGATTTCTCGAATTTCATAACTCAAAACCGTCTTCTTTTCGCTCGCGAGAACGCGTCGCGCGAGTTCCTCGATTGCCGGTCTCTGTCTTTTTACAAACTCCATAGCTTCGTTTCGACTTTGGCGCATAATGTCTCGAATTTCAAATTCGGCCTTCGAATACATATCTTTATCGACATTAGAAAGGAGATAACCTCTTCTTTTATCTTTCAAGAACGTTGACAATTCGAGCACATCGTAATTGATCGAAAGCGCAAAGTACGAATCTTTCACGTCAGACATGCCAGCTTCGTGAACCATACTAATGGCGAGTTCACGAGCTCGCCCATCGTACGCCGCCGAAGCTTTGGAGTTTTTATCGAAACCGTAGTATAATTCCTCAAAGCAACCAGCAGAGTAAGCTACTCGCATCAGTCGGCGATGAAACGATTTGGTAAAAATTTTCGTTCGATCGTTGTCCGGTTCTGAGAGCAAACAAACTTGACCGGTGGTGTTGGATTCGCGCGCCAAGACTGTGACGAAAGATACTCTTGCGATGTCAGGCACGTGCATTTCGTAGGCGATAGCCGCTGCAGAGTGAATCAACGCCAAGCGCTTTTCGTTTTCGGGACCGATGGTGAACGGCAACAACTTCCCCATTATTTCTATATCCAAGGCAGTTCTAAAATCGGCATTTGTGAGCGACTCTCGATTGTCCTTCGCCGCTTGCAAGCACGCCATATTCACGACTTGAGCGAGCTGTGCACCTGAAAATCCGTCCATTTCTTCCGATAACGTAACCCAGTCGATTTCTTCCGCTAACTTTTTATCTTTACAGTGAACTTGTAAAATTGCCATTCTTCCTTTAAACTCTGGTAAAGAGACAACAACTTTACGATCGAATCTACCGGCTCTGACGAGCGCAGAATCTAAAACGTCCGCTCTGTTCGTAGCAGCAATCACAACAACTTGCGTATCTGTAGCAAAACCATCGAGCTCGACCAACATTTGGTTCAACGTTTGATCTCGCTCGTCGTTCCCTGAACCACCTCCACCTCGAGGTCTTCCAACCGCATCGAGCTCGTCGATGAAAATAATCGACGGCGCTTGTCTCTTGGCTTGCGCAAACAAATCTCTCACGCGAGCAGCCCCTACACCGACAAACATCTCGACAAACTCGGAAGCAGTGATGGAGAAAAACGTGGCGCCAGCTTCACCGGCGACGGCACGGGCGAGAAGCGTCTTCCCGCACCCCGGAGGACCCGTTAACAAGACGCCTTTCGGCGTTCTCGCTCCCGACGCTTTAAATTTTTCAGGTTTCAAAAAGAAATCGACGACTTCAGTCAATTCAACCTTGGCCTGGTCGATACCGGCAACGTCTTCGAAGAGAACTACTTTACTGTCGTGATCGCGCATGGCCATCTTGGAATTCAGTTTCCCTTTCTTCATCTTACGTCTGGAATCTTTTCCCTCTTCTTCTTTATCGCCGTCTTCTTTTTTCTTCTTCTTTTTATCTTCCGTATCTTTCTTCTCCTCTACTGCTTCCTCTTGCCCCTGTTTCGTTCGCGCTTTTACGACTCTCGCACCTAGCTCTAAAAATGCATTCGCTTTTGGATCGAAAATTCCAGCTTCGCCTCTTTCTTCGCTTTCTCGCGCTTTCTTGCTCAACTTTCGCATTTGCTTTTCTTTCTTCATTTCCGCCTCTTGTATCAAACCCGCTTGGCGATTCTGAAATTCTTTTTGCAATTCCTTATACCGTTTGGCGTCTTTCCCTTCTTTATCTTTTAACCCAATCATGGAATCTTTGATGCGAATGAGCATCGCGTCTTCTTTTTCCATGGCGGCACGCTCTTCGTTTTGACGATCAATCTCTAACAATCTTTGTCGATCGTCCCAATCTTCTTGGAAACGCGTCATGTAGAAAACGGCGCCCCAAATTGCAAAGATTAAAAAGCCGGGAATGAAGTAATTGCTCGCAAAACCCGTTTTCGCATCCACTGAACTTCCGTCTGGTAGCACAGTTTCCAAAGAGAACGTGCTCTCCTCTTTCAACGGCATGGGATTAATCTCGAGCATTCTGAAAAGGTCTCGAAGTTCTCGACTGTCTAGCGTCGGCACTTGACAAACCGCGAGTCTACCGTCCGGGTATACCGCGTAATATCTCGCTATTTGACCGATAACGTCTACGTATACCTCGTCAATTCTTTCCTCGATTAAATCTAAACAAAACTTTGGATATGCGATGGATTGCCTGTGCTTTTGAAGCTTCGCACGACCCATTTGCGTAAACTGCAAGTCCTCGATAGAGAGCTTCTTTTGGTTCCGTAAATACGGATTCGAGGACGCGTCCCCGGGAATGTAGGAGGACTGTGGTAGATACCGTGGCATTCTCGCGTTTTGACCCCAAGAGCCTACTTGCAAGTGCCCTCGATCCGATCGCGCTCTCCAATACTCGTACGCTTTTTTCTTTTGCCTTCGAAACCAACGCACGCCCCCAAACGAAGGATCGGTCAAAATCGTTTCCCCTTTCGTACTTCTCTTCTTCGGCGACGTGGAGGAGGACGATGTTTTTTTCTTTCCAGTTGCATTCGTCGCGCTTTCGCCCGCCGAAGACGAAGAAGGAGTAGAAGAAGAAGGAGCTGACTTTTTCTTCTGTTTCTTATCCCCCGATGCCAATGATCCCTTCCCCTTTGTCTTGGTCCCGGACGATGATGTCGACGTCTCTTTCGAGGCACCGTCGCCTCCTTTACCGCCGAACAACGCGTTCACATGTACTCGTGCGCGTCCTCTTCCTCCTCGTCTGCTCCTTTTCGACGATGATGAAGGAAAAGAAGAAGGAAAAGGAGAAGAATTTAAACGAGAAGACGAGGAGGTTTGACGGCTGCTCCAAACTCCAGGACGCTTCGAAGTTGACGACGCTTCTCCTCGGAGCGGAAGCGCAGGCACGCCACCTAACAGCATCGGAGACGATACCGACATGATGTTTGTGCGTGCGTGTGTACCTATTTCTTTCCCTCTGCTATTACGACTACTCTGCGTAAAATATAGATAAAGCGCGCGCGCCGCCGTCACACCACAACAACTCTATGTATTATGGAGCGTTTCGCGAAGAGGAAGAGGGACAGACAGAAAGCACTTTCTCCTTTTCCTTTTCCCTTCTCGAATCAGGGTTTAGCAAACACTTAGCAGAGAAATCTTCCTGTACGAAAAAGAGAAGGAAATCGTCGTTTTCGATATTTGCGTCTGTGTCTGTAAGTACACACGCCTCCTTCACACCACTTCACAACTTTAATTGAAATACGATTAAGAATAACGATGACAACAACAGTAGCGTCGATGGCGTCGACGTCGGCTTTTGTCTCGTCGAAGACGTCGACGACGACGATGAGAAAAGGAAAGCGCGGCGCGCAAAAGAAGTCAACCTTCGCACCACCTTCACCAAGGGTCGTTTCGGATAAAGAAGAAGATTACATCAACAGCATTACGGTGCGTGATGATGCTCGTCCTTTGATGGACAAAGATGGGGATAAAAACGAAGAAGAGAGCGCGTCGTCGTCGTCACCATCTCCTTCTTCGTCTTTGTTGAGGAGAAGATTTGCGGCGAGCGTGTGTGCAGTGTCCGTTTCCGTGATGATGGGAGGAGGCGGATTTCTCGGAGCGGATATCAACACCAACAACGTAGCGAATGCGGCGACGATTAATCTTCTCCCTCCTGATTTGGAGAAGAGGAGAGAAGAAGAGGAAGCAGCATCATATGCGCGAATACGTAAATTGGAAGAAGAAATTATCGCGGAAGAGAATCGGATAAGGGCGGGAGAAATGAAAAAATTTACCGCGGTGAACGACGAGTTGGCGCGAGTGCGAGAACAAGAGATGAAAAAAGTGGACATCTTGAACGCTGAAGCTGACTCGTTCAAGGCGCAGCAAGAAAGAATCGAGGCGAACTCGAGAGATGCCGTCGCAAGAGGTGAAGCTTTGTGTGTCACGCCGTCTGGAATAGACATCGTTGGGATCACGGAGCTCTTAGCGCTCATCGGCGCCACGGCTTCGGGGATTCGAGCGAGACAACAGAAGATTATCGTGGACGAGTTGAATGAAAAGTTGAGAGCTATTAACCAGTCGCTGACTGCGAGAAGTAAACGCAATCCAACAGGTATGGGTGCGTCGTTAGGGTACGCCGGGGCGCAAATGGCAGGGACGCCAGTAGACTCACCAATGTCGGCTTCGATGTCAGAACTGGCCTCGGGTAGCAAAGACGAAGCAGCGATAAAAAACGACGGCGATGATGCCAGCAAGGGAGGAAAGAAGACAGACTTTGCCGTCGGTCCGGAAGACTCCGTGGATGATAGCGAATATGACGAGACGAGAGTGAATTTGAAGAAAGGAAGACAGCTTTTGAGAGAAAAAAGTTACCAAGAGGCGATATCGTCGTTTGAAAAAGCTTTGGCGCTTTCGAGAATGAACGGCGATCAAATCAAAATGCGACGCGCCGTTCGAGGTCTTGGCGCTACGAAAAAAGCGATGGGCGAGCTTTCAGACGCGATTAAATACATGGAAGAAGTTCTCGATATTTCCAAAGCGATTAAAGATTACACGGGCGACATGGACGCCGTCGGATCCATCGCGGATATGTACACCGAGCTCGGCGATTTGGAAAAAGCCGGGGAGTATTACGACATGTACCTGAGCAAGATCAACGACGCGAGCGTGGATTACGACGACTAGTAAAAACTTTGTACACATACGGCCACGACGACGACGGACGCTCTTTTTATCATCACACACTTTTACTGTTGTTATGTTCATCATTACAAAGTCACATCATAAGTTTCTTCTCACGAAAAATTTTGTTGTTTGTTTTGTTCGTTTCCCATATGACGTGGACATTTTTTGGAAAGAACGTGACGTACACATCTTCACAAAGGCAACGTCGACACTTCTTTAATCCTACAGAAGTAGTACACACACACACACACCACACAACCGCATTCATCAGGAACGAAACAGAGATACTAAGAAAGGCAACATAATGGCTTCCGATGGCTGTCAACCCATGGAGCGCTTCTCCAAGAAGAACGGCTTCACCGCCTCGGGTTCCGATGGGTCGGCGCAGAAATCCTGGGCCTCCTGCCCGAGCTCCATGCGACAACAACAAAACTATCCAGGAACGCACCAATACTCTTCTGGAGGAGGAGGAGGAGGAGGAGGGTACGGTAGCAGTACTGGTGGATATTCCGTCTCCGGGTACGTGAATGGATACAATCCAACCTTGCCGGCGTATCCTCCAACTCGAGCACAAATCGAGCAGATGCAAAAAAATGGACAACAGTTTATGCCGTCACCGGGGCAGCAGTTTTATCAAGGAGGGAGAAAACCAACCGCCGTGTGGGACGGACCTGCGCCAGCTGGAGATCCGAACAAACCGAAACCAGGAACGCCATATTACTTGAAAACGCCAGAAGAATCCAAATTTGATCCAAGCGTCGAGCAAGAGTCTGTAGCGCTCGGCGGAGGCGCGAAG
>MDSY01109801.1_pt1 | contig 11255 bp, 5 predicted proteins | sample 811131 | NCBI WGS metagenome assembly MDSY01 (sample SAMN05326643, study PRJNA326480) | marine metagenome | isolation source: seawater | place: Atlantic Ocean: South West | collected 2010
TACATCTCTAATAAATGAAAATAAATCTTTTTTAAATATATAGGCTTGATCAAAAAATGACGAATTTTTTGAAATAACATATTCATAATTAGGAAGTGTTTGAACTAATTTCTCAAACCAAGCAGCCTTCTTTATTTCTTGAAAAGCTATCACATCAATATTTAAATCATTAATTATTTCTGACATTGCCTTAATAGTAGAATCTCCAGCTGCAGGGAAAAACTCACAATTCCATGTCATAACCTCTAAATTAGAATCTGTACCTAATACAGGAATATCCCATTGATTATAGTTTTTTTTCTTTTGCTTTATATTAGAAAATTGATTCTGCTCAGGATTACTAGGATCTAAAGAACTATATAATTTCTGTATTGCCACATCATTATTTTGAATAATTAATTCAAGATCTTTGAAGTTAGCATCAAAATCATCATTCAATAATGTTTGTGCAATTTTTCCATCTACCATTGATTTGTAGCCTCCAAAAGAATTATAATTTGATAAATCAAAGTTAATCTCAAAATGACCAAAGCTTGTCCCATTGCCATAATTTTGAAAAATATATGTATGACTATAAGGATCATACCATGGAGTATCATACCCTTTTGAGAACCCTCCTGATACAATAATATCAACATCTTCTGCAAAACGACCCAACTCTATTGAAGAGAGGTTCGTATTATAAGGATCAATTAACCCTTTATCAACCTTATCATTAAACTCTCTATATTTTTCATCCCTATCCCATGGTACACCTGAACTTGTTAAAACTATAATTGAGTTGACTTCTTTTTCTTTTAGTCTTGGAATCCACTCCTCTAATGTGCTAACTGCATTCTTAAATGTAATTCCCTCCACATTAGCAGATACAGTTAAATCATTGACCCCAGAATTAACAATACCTATAATACCAATTTTAATATTCCCGTACTTTGTATTGACTTCTTTTACAAGATAAGGTTTAATGTTATTTGATGTTAATTCACAATCATCACATATAAGATTTGTCATTAAAAAGGGGAAATTTGCACTATCAGCAAGTTTATTTAAATTTTTCTGACCTAATATAAAGTCATTTGCTCCTGGAACAAGAGCTGTATAATCAATGTTATTCATCCATTTAATAACATTCATACCACCATCATTCATGCCATATGGATGGCCTTGAAAGAAATTACCTCCATCAAAAATTAAAATCTCAGATTCTGAATATTCTTTGATATCTTCTACATATTTAATGAGGCCTGCTCCTCCAATAATATCTGGAGCGAAATTAGGATTCATAAACCATGCTTTTTGAGGAGCGATAGAGCCATGCAGATCATTTGTTGTAATAACATTAATACTAATATCTTTTAAGGCAAATGATACAGAGAAAAAGAATATAATAAATGTTTTCATTAAAATTGGTATGATAATGTAGAAATCAATGTCCAATTAGATTCATGAACGCTATCAAAGTCTGGACGACTATCTCCACTAACTGGAAAAAGGTCATGATATTGATATCTTTGATAAGAATATGATGCTGCTATATCAAAAATTAATTTATTTATTTTTTTAGATGTCCCAAATGAGAATGTTGTTAATGGTGATAGGTAAGATGTTTTTAACGATGATTCTTTATAAGATAGACCCGCTCTAAATATCTTATCATATTTAACATGCTCTATTCCCAGGTTGAATTCATGACAATCTTGAAAGAAACTATTACTAAAAATATTTTTTATTATTTCAAATGAAACTAATCTTGAATATTTATTTGCACCAATTTTATAATTTATTCCCAACTTCATTCTCTCAGGCTTTTCAATATAAATATAATCAATATGCTTCAAAGTGAAATTTTCATTAATAAAATTTGATATATCATCACTAGGATCGAATTGAACTTGTTCATCAGAACTTTGCGGATAAATATAAAAAGGAAGACCAGTACTACTACTTATTGAAAAATTATCACTATCTTTAACTATGGCACTTTTTTCATATCCTATAGATATCTCAATATTCTTAGGATTTAAAATTAATGAAGCCGAAGGAAAAACATCACCCTTAAATTCACCATCATGATTCAAACTTGAAACAGATGCTAAATGCTGGCTAGAGCTTCCTACTTGAGTTACATCTAAAAAATATTTATAATTTCCATCATGTATATAATTAATACTAGCACCAACACTAATCAATTTATTAATGCCAAAACCAAAGCCTAGAGAAGTCAAATCAATAGTACCTTCATGCTCCATAATATGATATCCCCGAATAGGATCTCTGACTAATTGACTAGAAGGCTCCATTCCTCTAATCTCTTCTTTATAATAATAATCCAGCGTGCTCCATGGACCATGAGATAGTGCAAGACCTAAATTCATAGACAATAATTTAATATTAGCCATCAAACCAAAATGATGATAGCTATTAAAGTTATTATTTGAGACATAGTCTCCCTCTGTTAAAAAACCTCCAAAGAAATCTTTTAAATCAATTGATCTTCTTTCGCTATACATTGACCCCAATAAACTATAGTCTAACTTTAATCCAAATGACAGCAAATTATTATTTTTAAGATTTAATTCTCCTAATTTAGCAGGATTTCTTAGTGCCATAACTGATGTAGTAGAATTCATAAAATGAGTGTTCCCAATAGCCATAGATCTTGCTGATTGAAAACCAATTTGATTACCCGTAACATTATTGAAAAATGATTGACTCAATAATACATTTAAAATTACTATGTACAATAATTTATAAGACATAATCTAACTGAACTCTAAAATCAAGTCCCTCATTATTAGTTGTTGGGTTTTGAACCCATGTATCATTACTGCTTTGCGCTTCTTTAATAGTAGTTGATGTAAATTGCTTTGTGTTAGAAACCTTAAAATTCATAGTTAAATTATTTGAAGCAATCATTCTAAATGAAACCCAACTGTGAAACGCTCCTGAATCTTCACTAAAAACTCTAAAGTCGCTATCCTCAACATACCATAAGAATCCATTTACATACAATCCTCCAAATTTTATTTTAAAATTAGAGCTTGCATTATGAATAAAACTAAAGCCAATAGACTCATCCGGGGAACCAACATCTCCAACCATTGTTTCTCCCATCATTGAATTATTCGTAAGTCTTGGACGAGGAGAAAAGGTGGTATTCCCATTAGAATAAAGTAACTCTACGCTATTATAACTTGACAACCTAAGTCTAGCAGTTACTCTAGTTTCTCTAGAATAGTAAGGGCTTGGATGAGCTATATTAAAATCTCCCCTAGCTTGCCATTTCTGCCTTATCTTAAAACGATAATTAAAAACAGGCCTCCAATCAAATGTAGATACAATCCTATAATATTTTGAATTATCTGCTTTTCTATTCCAAGTATCCCAATTTAAAGTAGTGACTAAATTACGAGCAATTTGATATCTTGAAGCAATATAAAAACCTTCTTCTGCTTGAGGTTGAGGGTTGCCTGAATATAAAAATCCATAAACAGGATCCTCAAGCCAGTAGGTATCTTCAAAAATACTTGTCTTATAACGCTGATAGTTTGAAAATGAACGTTGATATGGATTATCATAGTCTATATCGTAATTTCTATAAAGTAATAGAAGATTAAAATTATCAAATTGAAGATATGAATTAACCACAAGTGCGCTTGGGCCTCTTCCAAATTTAAAATTAGAATCATTAAATATTTCTCCATATTCGCCTTGAATAGCAAGATTCTTATATACGGTCGAGAAATCAAACCCCATTATTCTTCTATAAGATAATGCCTCATCCCAAATATCAGAAGTCCCAGAAGAAGAGTACATTGCTTCAATTTCAGGATCTGCTGAATTTGTTATATAGTTTCCATAATACTCATCACCTGAATATCCAGGATCATCTCCTCCTAATATGGTTCCTAATATCTGATTTCGACTTGCATCAAGGACTCTATCATATAAGCTTTCATAAAAAGTAAATCCAATAGAACTAGAAAGTGTTGGAGAAAAGCGAACATTTCCACCGAAAGTCAATTCATTAACAGATGCTGTTAACGGATGATAAATCTTATCTTGATTCTGATTAAACCCCCACTCTAATCGAGGCTGCATTGTTATTAGAGAGCAAAAACTACCATCTTCATTAACAATTGCATCACGAGAATGCATTGATATGAACTGCGTGAACCTAATATTTGATGACTCTGATAGATCAAGCACATATTGAGATGCGATACCTTGCATTAAATACTGACTTGATCGTGACAAATCTGAAGATATTCCTTCCGCTCTTTTTGTAAATCCATAACCCGTCCTACGTGGTGAAAAGTAATCTGTGGTTTCCATGATAACGCCTTGTCCAAAGACTACATTGTAGTTACCAATGATATGTTTTCCATATACAGGAATTCCTATTGATTTAAAATTAATATCATCAAATGAAATAGAAAATTTTTTAGTGTGCACACCTTCTATCTCACCCATATTTTGGTAAAAAAGCATTCCTAGCTTAAAATTGTTTCCAAATACAGTAAGGCGATGTAAAGTTTCAGGATTATCATTATTATTAATGATTATATCTGAGTTCCCCTCTTCATCTGGGTTATTTGTTATTGGAAGAGTCTTAATTAATGTCGAATATCTAAAGTGAAGTCCTTGATCTTTTTGATCTTGAAATTTGATAAAATCTAAAATATTTTTATATCCATAATAACTAAGACCAGGAGAATTCTTTAATTCAAAGGTTCCTCTAATCTCTCCTCTCTCTTTTTGTCTCATTATTCCAACAGCATCAATAGGGGAAACATTTGGCAATGAGTAGACTTCATCATAACTCATTTTATTAATATTTTTAGGAGAAAAAAAACGATCTAACCAAATATCTGATAAACTTTCTTGATTTCCATCTGATGAAAACCAATACTCTAATTTATAAGAAGACATTTTTTGATTTTTAATAAAATCAGAGATATTTGCTTCTCCTATATAAATATATTTTTTTAAAATATTTAAATCATACGAGTTAATTTCATCTATTTCAAGTAGCTGATATATGGTACTTATATTATTAGCATACTGTAAATAATTAATAATTGCATTTATCTTATTTTCAGATATAGGAATTTCTTTTAGCTGATCGTGTTTAAAATCATTGATATTAATTTTTTTACTAGATTCATCTCCCTCCACTTTTGCAAATATTCTGATTGGTTCTAAAGAAGCAGTACTTAGAATAAAAGAAAACATTAATAGTGTGAGTAGATTTAAATTTTTCATTTTATTTTAATTTCTATATTATGCGTTTCACTCATAACATGATGAGTTAAAAGTGAATAGCTAATAGCAATTCTTTCTAGATGATATTCAACCCCTAAACCAAAACGATTTGGATTTGATTGAGCACCAAATAATAGTGAAAATTGATTATCAAGATTATACTTAAAGCCTAATTTAACTTGCCTATCATTGCGCCCCAATAAACGCTCCATGGATAGATTTGTGTAAACTTGTTCAAAGGGACTAAAGCCTAAGCTAAGAATCATTTTTCTTGGTAAATGCTGCGATCCTATAATTGGAGAATTAATATTTGTTAAATACCCCCCGACCCAATACCTATTTCTTAAACCACCAATAATACCAAAATCTAAGCCTATTGATGATTCTTGATTTGCATCCAATCCATTAGTTCCATCTCCTGTGCCCGCTGATTGTGACTGCTCCCAAAATAAAGCATTAACCCTAAACCCTGCAGCCAGACAAGAATTCTTATCCTTTTGTAAAAAAAATCCCTTACTAAAAGAAAGGGCACTTTCAGAAGATAATTTAACCCCACCATTTTCAGTCGATAAAGATCGGTATGATATCCCTATATTATTAATCATTGGTATCTTATATATCAATCCTATATACTGATAAGGCAAATAAGATTGATTAAATATATTTGACTGTCCTGCTATAATAATTTTATCTTCAAATCCTGCAATAGAAGCAGGGTTTTGGAAAAGACCATTTTCATTAGATGTGTTAGCGCTAACACTGCCTGCCAGAGCTGTTTGATTTGCACCTGTATAGGAATATTCACTAAATACCTGAGAACATAAAAGTGACAGACTTATTATAAAAATTTGGAGAATTATTTTCATGGTTTTGTTCCTATAACCACAGGGTCTACATCTGTTGTTGTTTCTCCTGTTTGAAAATTCATTGATTCAATATGCATAAGATATGTCCCAGGAGATAATATTTGACCCAAATGATCTCTTCCATCCCAAGATGATTGCCAATTATTTTGCCCTGGATCAATAAAAGTATCCACTAAGCTTGTTATAAACCTACCAGATAAATCAAAAACTCTTATAATTACTCTTGATCCCGATGGAACAGAATAGCTGTAATCAATTTGTTCTCCTATACTTGGAATAAGTACATACGGCTCAACATCAATACTTGACTTAACAATATTAGTATCTGATTCATAAGTTCCCTCAGGATGATATTCACTCAAGTACATAATACTGTTTTCATTTAATAGTTCTAATTGAAAGTTGCAATTATATACTCCCAGCGTACCACTGACTGCTATATAATATTCAGCAGGATTATAGGGGTCTATATATTCATTAATGATATCTGAATTTATAGGATCCCAATCCCAAATAGTTAGTTCTATCTGGTAACCTTGGTTATCTTGAATTTTTATAACTCTTGGTCCATTAACAAACGTTTTATCTTGATAGTCTACAACCAATCCCATCGTAGTAATATTAGCTGATAAACTCTCATTACAACCCTGATCTTCATTTATATAATTTTCAAATTGAGAATAAATCTGTTTAATAGTATAATCAATGCATCTTCCATTATCTCCAGCTGCTTCTGCATCAAAGTTAGGCGACTGTGGATCCGTACAACCTAATTCAGGAGCAAGAACAATATTCCAAGTCTCATCAAAGTTTTCACTTGTCTCATCATTTCCATCTATTCCATTTCCACCAGTATTTCTTTCTGCACCCTCTGAATTATTTAAAAGAAAACGGACATATGTAAAGTTGTCTTCATGGCTTTCTTGATATGATTGTTCATTTAAATTAGTATCTTGCACATAACCGCTTACACTGGTCTTATCAACCCCTTGACTCGTATTTCCCCAGACAAAGTAATCGACATCTTGAACAAAGCTAGTTCCCTGTTCCCACTTAAATAACATCAACATTTCTGTATCATTATTTAAAAAATCAAGGGCAACAAAAGCATCACCATTTGATATGGTATTCTCACCGTCGATAGCATCTCTCATATCTTCAAACAATGAAATATCAGGACCATACCCATAATAATCTGTAAATATCTGAGAATTATGAAAGCTAATTATTAGATACTCATTAGACCCTATAGACTGACCACCTGGAAAGCGCGCAATAAAGTCAAAAAGACTTCCACTCCAAAAATCGCTTCCAGAAGGAAGGTTGTAATAATTATTACTATCTGTTATATAATAATCTGATAAATCAATAGACTCAGAAGTCGGATTATAAATTGATATAAATTCTGCATCAGTTGGAGATATTGTGATTCTGTTAAATACTAAATGATCTGCACCGGCCCAAACCAATCCAGAAATTACTAATAAAATGTAAATCAGATAACGATTCAATCTAAGCCTATAATGATATAATTAGATTTACAATTACAACAATATCAAGGACATTAACAGAACCATCTGAATTAAGATCAGCCACACAAAGCTCATAATCAGTAAAATCAAGTTGATTGACAATTGAATTAATTATAGCAACTAAATCAAGGACATCTGTAAATCCGTCTCCATTAGCATCGCCATTAGCACTATCACAAGTAACAGCATCATCACATGAAAAATCATCAATGTTTCTGGGATATATTTTAAATTCAGAATAGCTATAGCTTACAACACCTGACACACAATCATATGTATCACCTACACTAATAGATGGAAAGCTTCCATCAAAGAAATAATCATCTATCATTGTTGTACCATTGTCCCAATCAGAAACAGTCCAATTACCATACTCATCTACAGATTCAAAGGTTACATCTTGAATTTGAACAAGCATACTCTCATATTGCTCTCCAGAAAAAGAACACTCAATCCCTAAATCTGATGCACTAATAGAAAGAGGTTCAATAATATTTCCTTGAGACACAACCTCATGCGAAGAAACGTCTAAAAGTTGAGTTAAACTATAATATTCATTAACTGTTCCAGTAACAACCAGCTCATCGCCTACCATAGGAGAAACAGATGTATCATAAACATAAATTCCGCTCCACAAATCTCCTGAATCAGAGTCTTGCATAAAGAAATTAGGATAACTCCCTGGCTTAACATGTGTCACAATTCCAGTAAGACTAACCGATGTTCCTGCAGCATCTGTCTCAAAACAATAACTCCCCTGATCCTCAGTATATTGAATGTCATAAATACTAGGAGTACCAACAGAAATCACAATCTCATCAGAAGATGAAAAATTGGCCACACCATCAATAACTTGAAGTCCAAATGTAAGCGTACATAACTCATCTGGAGCAGTAAAGGTCACTACTTGGCTTTCATAACTACTCAATGTTACCGAAGGCCCTCCTGTTTGCGTCCATAGATAACCGATAATATCTCCTTGCTGGGAGTAACCAGATCCTGATAGAGTCACAACTTCTCCATAATCAACTGTTTGATCTAAGCCTGCATTTGCTACAGGAGCACTATAATCACATGTTCCGTTATCTATAGTTGCATTTGGATTATAATTAGTTGCATTTGGATCAGTGCACCCTTCACCAGAGCAGACAGCTTCATAATCATCGCAGCAATTCCCATAGTCAACACATAAATCATTACACTGACAAGAATTATCAGGCGTATAATCTACACAACCATACTCTGCACACGAACCACCGCTTGATCCACATGAAGAGTCATCATCACAATCAAAATCATTGCAATCAATATAACTATCGCCATCATTATCTATACCATCATCACAAATCTCGCTTGGACAAGAAGAATCTCCAGAACAATCAAAATCATTGCAATCAATATAACTATCGCCATCATTATCTATACCATCATCACAAATCTCACCACCTTCACAAGGAGGGCAATCAAAATCATCACAGTCAATAAAACCATCGCCATCATCATCAATTTCATTATCGCAAATCTCGCCACCTGAGCCACCACCTTCACAGGCAGGGATGTCATTATGTGGGTGAGAGCCTAAATAACACCAAGAATCCTGATCTAGTAAAGCCCACTCACATGTTTCTACGCTTGATGAAACTGACCAATCATTATTACCTGAAGTTACTGATGCTAATCTTACCAAGGTATGATCTTTAGTCCCATTTGAGATACCACAAACATCCCAGCCATCACCAGGGTCATCTCCAATAAGGCCTATTATATCTAAAACTAAACCACTACTAACTTGTGTTAATGCAAAAACATCATCACCATTACTTAAATATGTAAAATTTTGATCACAATAAGGTTGTATTTCTCCACTATCTGCAGAGCCATGACAAACAACATACACATCGCCAGATGCAACTACCGTACCTGAATCAAATGTAACATTATTTGGATAATCCCAACTGCTTCCATCATCACATCCATTTGAACAGCTTGAAAGAGAGTAACCTGACAAATCAATATCAGAGTCGCTTCCATTATATATTTCTAAATACTTATTATTACTAGATCCTTCAGCATACTCTGAAAAGAAAAGAGAGGATCCTTGGCAATCTTCTGGAGAAGAATCTCCATCACATATTCCACAGGCATCAAGCTCTGCTGTTCCATTACATTGTCCTAAGCAATCTTCAATCGCATCACCCCCACACTCACCTGTACAATCATCATAGAGGCAGCTGCCATCATTTGAAGTAGCCCCTGAATCATAATTACAAGCTTCTGAATCTGTGCAACCAGAAATTATCTCTACATCACCTGGAAAAATAACAGACCCTCCGGACACAGTGATACTTAAATCATCAACTGTTAGAGGAGATCCTTCATTATAACTATAAAGTCTTGCCTCTAAAATAAAACCAACTTTACCACTTTCAATAGTCCATGTATAACAATTTGTTTCCCAGGCACCAGGAGTATCTGAATATTCATCTGGACCTGATGCCGAACCATCATAACTTTCCAAATCTAAACCATCATAATAGTGTCCCCATATCCTTCCTTTAACATTGGCATCTGGTGTATACATGTCAACGCATACTTCAATAGATTCGCCTCCACTCAAACCTGAAACGGCAGCAATATATGCTGATGGAGTACCACTTATAGGATCTTCAGTTAAAACTAACGCATTATTTACATTAGTTGCTGAGCCTAAATTGCCATACGAACCCAAAATAGTTCCGCCATTATCCCAGCTATAAGTATCTGATTGCAAAATAGAAAAAATAAGAGAAAAAATAAAAAGAATATTCTTCACGTTTAACGCTCCTTTATAAAATTAAAAAAATGGTGTGGGGTAATTTAAGTTTTAAACTATTGATTAACAATAAAATTAACTATCATAACAACATCTAAAACGTTAATGAGACCATCTTGATTATAATCTCCTGAAGATGCATCATCTACATTGCAAGAGCCTACAATACATCCAACAACTAAAACAACATCAAGAACATTAATAAAACCATCTAAATTAAGATCTCCCAAAATCGTACTGTCAGGCAATGAGGATGTAAAAACAAATGCGCTATATGGAGGCAACAACCAGCCCCCATAGAAATTTGAATCAATCTCAAAGTTAGAATCATTTAAAAAATCATACCATAATCCTGCTTGAGGAAATTCAATATCTAAATATTGAGGATTACTGTCAAAATTAGCAGCAATAACAATGTTATCTTCATTATGAGATCTCCAATAAACAATACATTTTTTATTATTATCAGTTAGCTTTAAATCATGATAGCCATTATTAAACACATCATAAGATTTTCTTAATTCAGATAATTTTTTATAGTGACTAAATAATTCTTGCCCTAATTCTGTATTTAAATTATTCCATTGAAGCGGTTGATAAATAGGATATCCAAAATTATCTCTGTGAGGAGCATTTTGTCCGAACTCTTGACCATTATATATTAAAGGGACTCCTAAGCTTGTAAATAAAACTGTAGAGCCTAATTTTGATTTTTGAGTAGCATCCTCTATATCAAAACCTTGATACTCTGTTAATTCATAAATAATTCTTCCTTCATCA
>MDSY01100104.1_pt1 | contig 11253 bp, 9 predicted proteins | sample 811131 | NCBI WGS metagenome assembly MDSY01 (sample SAMN05326643, study PRJNA326480) | marine metagenome | isolation source: seawater | place: Atlantic Ocean: South West | collected 2010
AAAAGTTAAAGATACATTATGTTAAAATTGAACATTTTAATGTGCACTTCTACAATGCTGCAAAAAAGCTATTAAATACAAATCACGAGTTTTATGTAACAGTTTTTGAAGATCAATTTAAAATAGCGCCTGATAAGATAATTGACCGTTTGAAATATCAAACTGGTTCATCTATAAGAATTCATGGAAGAAAAACCTCGATAGTCAAGCTAAATAAGCTAGATGCTATTGATTTTCTATTAAAAAACCATGGAAATGTGGCTTTAAAAACTAAGTATAACTATGGTTTAAAAAACAAATCAGGTTCTTTAGTTGCAATTGCCTGTTTCGGCCAAATTATAGAAATGCGATCAGGAGCTAAATCATCTGAATTAATTAGATTTTGTAATCTATCAGGAACTCATGTTGTAGGTGGTTTAACCAAATTGATTAATCATTTTCAAAAAACACACCTCTTAGAAGAACTTATGACTTATTGCGATTTAGAATGGAGTAATGGCGCTAATTATGAAAAGTTAGGATTTAAAAATATTGAAACAACTAATCCCATTAAATTTATTGTTAATTTATCTAATTGGGAAAGAAAATATGCTCAAAACTTTAAAGTAATCGAAGATCTAGCCTTGGTTAAATTTGATAACTTTCGCTCAATTGAGAACTTAGGTTCCATTAAATTTATTAAATACTTCAATGATTAAACCTATTCTCCCCGTTATTATTGGACCTACAGCAAGTGGTAAAACACATTTAGCGGTCAACCTCGCTAAAGAATCTGAGGGGGAAATAATCTCAGCGGATTCAAGACAAGTTTACCGCCAAATGGATCTTGGTACGGGTAAAGACATTGATGAGTATACAATTAAAGGCCACAAGATCCCCTACCACCTAATCGATATTTGTGCGCCGGGTGATAAATACAATATCAACCTATTTTATAATGACTTTGTAAATGCTTTTGAGGCCATAAAAGCTAAAAAATCACTTCCTATATTATGCGGTGGTAGTGGACTATATGTTCAAACTGCACTTGAAGGAAATGAATTATCATCTATTCCAATTAATAATGAATTGAGAGAGGAATTTAATGCGCTTAGTAAAGATATTTTGAATTTTAAATTTTCTAAAATAAATATTACTTTACAAAAAAAACTAGATAACACTTCTAAAAAAAGACTAATTCGCGCTCTTGAAATAAATGAATATCTAAAGTCATGTCCATATCCGAAATTAAAAAAGCCACACTTTAACCCGATTCTTTTCGGGTTAGATATACCTCGTGAAGAGCGCAGAGAAAAGATCAGTAAACGGTTAAGAAAAAGACTTAAATACGGCATGATTGATGAAGTTATAATGCTGAAACAAAAAACTAGTAATGAATGTCTTAAGTATTATGGATTAGAGTATTTATTCATAACTGAATATCTAGAGAAAAAATACGATAAAGCCGAGCTTTTTCGCCGTTTAGAAATTGCCATTCACCAATTTGGGAAACGTCAAATGACTTGGTTTAGAAAGATGGAAAAAGATGGATATAAAATTAACTGGATAAAGTATGATTTGCCAGTAGAAGAAAAGCTAGAAATTGTAAAAGAGGGTTTAACTTTTAACAAATAATATCTAAAGCGAAAATCAAATTTATATTTAAATAGATATCATTTTTAAACTTCAGCATACTAGTGTAGCATAAAAAACCTCGCAAAAGCGAGGTTTTTTATGCTAATTTTTTTTTAACTAAATAATTTTTATTTAATATTATCCTACTTTTATTGAATCAATAGCATTAGTTAACTTACCAAAAATATCATTAATAGCTCCAACACCATAGACTCCTACATGTTTAGATTGTTTTGAATAAAAATCAACTAATACAGAAGTTTCTTTATTGTAAACAGAAATTCTATTTTTGATAGTTTCTTCATTTGCATCATCTGCTCTTCCTGAAGACTTACCTCTTTCTAAGAGTCTTTTTACCAATTCCTCTTCAGCCACTTCTAAAGAAAGCATTACTGAAACCCCAGTCCCTTTAGCTTCTAACAGTTTATCCAAGGCTTCAGCTTGCGCTTGAGTTCTTGGGAATCCATCAAAAATAAATCCTTTACCATCTAAATTATCAGAGATTTTATTGTCTATCATCCCAATAACAACTTCATCAGGAACTAAATTACCTGATTCAATTAAAGATTTAGCTTTTACTCCTAACTCCGTACCAGCTTTCATTTCACCACGTAAAATATCACCAGTCGATAGGTGAATTAATCCGTAATTCTCTAATAATTTTTCTGACTGAGTTCCTTTTCCTGCACCGGGAGGACCAAATAAAACTAAATTCAACATAATGAGTTCTTTTTTTGTGAACTAAAAATAGTACTTTTCAATTGATTAAGCACTTAGTTATTGGATGATTTAGGTTTTGGTGAATATTTGGATTTTTACCAAGTATACTTTTTTTCAAAAAAAGATTAATTATAGAACAAAAAAAATCTTAAAGTAAATCACGCCTTAAAATTCTGTTAAATCATTTACATAAAGATATAAACGAGCACATTTTAAAATTCATTTATAATGAAAAAAATGAGATATGGATTTTCACCTTAAATGCTTTATTTTTGTCATTATGGAAAAAGGTTTTTCAACAGACGTTAAAATTGGTGTTTTAGGAGGCGGACAACTGGGAAGAATGCTTCAACAAAAAGCCCTAGGCTTTGGTTTAGATTTAGCATTTTTAGATCCTGATGAAAATGCGCCTTGTAAAAATATAAGTTCACGGTTTTTTAAAGGCGACTTTAAGGATTTTGATACAGTTTATAATTTTGGTAAAAATCGTGATATTATTACGATTGAAATTGAACACGTCAACGTAAAGGCACTTGAAAAACTACAGGAAGAAGGCGTTAAAGTTTTTCCTCAACCAAAAACAATTAAAACAATACAAGACAAGGGATTACAGAAGATATTTTATAAAGAAAACAACATTCCCACTTCAGAGTTTCATTTGATTCATAGTAAGCATGAAATAATGGATTTTGAAGATCAATTTCCTTTTATGCAAAAGATGCGAAAAGGAGGTTATGATGGTCAAGGAGTAACCCCGATAAAATCTAAGGCTGATTTAGATAAAGCCTTTGACGTGCCAAGTATTTTGGAGAAAATGGTTGATTTTGAAAAAGAACTTTCGGTGATTGTTTCTAGAAATGAAGATGGAGAAGTTAGGTCATTTCCATGTGTTGAATGTGAATTTAATCCTGAAGCAAACTTAGTTGAATTCCTATTCTCGCCAGCCAAAATCACTCCAGAAATTGAAGACAAGGCTCAAGAAATAGCTAGAAATGTTATTAATAAATTCGGAATGGTTGGAGTTCTCGCAGTTGAACTTTTTTTAACAAAGGATGGAGAAATTCTTGTTAACGAAGTTGCGCCTCGTCCCCATAATAGTGGACACCAAACGATTGAAGGTAATTATGAATCTCAATACGGTCAACTTTTAAGATGTTTATTAAATCTTCCATTGGGAAATCCCGAAATTAAACGTCCTTCTGTAATGGTTAATCTTCTCGGTGAAAAAGGTTACATAGGTAATGCTGTATACGATGGTATTCATAAAATTCTAGCTTTACCTGGAGTTAATCTTCATATTTATGGTAAATCACAAACGAAGCCCTTTAGGAAAATGGGACACGCTACAATTGTAAGCGATTCATTAGATGAAGCAAAATTAATTGCAAAAAAAGTACAGAGAGATTTAAAAATTATAGCTTAATAATATTATGACAGCACAAGTAGGAATTATAATGGGTAGTAAAAGCGATCTTCCAGTAATGAAAGACGCTGCAGAATTCTTAAACGAAATGGAAATACCATTTGAAATAACGGTTGTTTCTGCACACCGTACTGCTGAAAGAATGGTTAATTACGCTCAATCTGCTGCCGATAGAGGTTTAAAAGTAATAATTGCAGGTGCTGGAGGTGCTGCTCACTTACCTGGAATGGTAGCTTCTTTAACTGCCCTTCCAGTAATTGGAGTGCCTGTTCACTCAAGCAACTCTATTGATGGATGGGATTCAATTCTTTCTATCTTACAAATGCCAAGTGGTATTCCTGTTGCAACTGTTGCTTTAAACGGAGCGAAGAACGCTGGTATTCTTGCTGGAAGTATTATTGGATCTGGAAATAAGGCTGTTTTAGATAAAATCGTTGAATTTAAAGCAGGTTTGAAAAATAAGGTATTAAGAAGTATTGATGAAGTTGAAAGTGTTGACTTTCCAATGAATGTTACTAGAAAGTAATTTACAATTCAATTAATGAAGAATAGCGAAGTTAAGAAATATTACGATAATTACATTACCGAACAGTACAAAATTGGTGTAAATGATCGTATATTCTTAATGTATGAAAAGCTTAAAGAATTAGGTCTTTCTCCTACTTCAGATGTTATTGAATTAGGTTGTGGAATTGGTGTTGTTACTCACTTGATAAGGAAAACGGTAACTAAAGGTCAAATTGAATCAATTGATATAAGTGGCGAATCTATTGAATTTGCTAAGAATAAAATCAAAAATGCTAACGTGAAGTTCTTTGAAGCTGATGTTACAGAATATACACCTCAATTAAAACAAGCTGATTTCGTCACATTATTTGATGTGATTGAGCACATACCAATAAATTTACACGAAAAGCTTTTCTTAAACGTAGCTAAAATGCTTAAAAATGATAGTTTTTTGTTGGTTAATATACCTAGCCCCCAAAGTGTTGATTGGGATAAAGTAAATGCCCCTGAAGTTCTGCAAATTATCGATCAACCCATACCATTAGAAACTGTTGCAAAAAACTGCTCAACAGCTGGTTTGGAAGTTTTAAAGTTTGATAGTTATTCCATTTGGGTTGAAAACGATTATAATTTCTTTTTAATTAGAAAAAAAAGAACATACCAAAACTCACCCAGTGAATTAAGTAAAACTCAAAAAGTTAAACGTAAAGTTTGGCGCACAAAGTTTGAAAAACTTTATAAATATTAATTTTATTGACTTCTTTTTTTATTTGCTTTTTTGTTTCAAACAAAAAACAAGATTTCTAGCTTACAACTAATTTAAAACTGCCCTTTCAAAAATCACTTTAATCTTTTGTTTTAATATTACCACCTCAAAAGCTTTAAAACCAAAAGATTATTTTTCCGTAAGGTACTTTACCAAAGTATACTTAATGTGTTTTCAAAAAAAGATACTCTTTTTATTTATCGTTATTTCACTTAACGTAACTGCTCAGTATGATGTTAAAGCCTATCAGGATTCATTAAAAAAATATGAATATCTTGAGGAGTATTTTAAAAACAATAAAGAATATACTGATTCCTCATATGCTATTTACCTTTCAAAAAAAGCACCAATTGATACATTTGAAGTGGATTCTTTAGGTGGATTTGGTTTTAAACCTACATCCTTAATCGTATCCTATAAGCCATCTAATTATTTAAAGTTTTATGTTGGCTTGGGTATTTCAGAAAATAAGCAAGGAAATATAACAAGTCTATCTTTTCACAATTACAATGGTTTAAAAACTTGTTTATTGTGGGAGTTTCACTCTAATGGTAATATTTATAAAATCATTTCTTATCCTCAAGAGTCTCTAGATACTGTTAAGTCATTCGGTCAGCTAGCAACAGATAAAAATCAATATTACCTTAAGCAATTTCGAAAATCAGGAAAAATGGAGCTTTCAGGTAAATATATGGATGGTAAAAAGGAAGGAAACTGGTTTTATTATGACCAAGAAGGAATTTTATTTAAAAAAGAAAAATATATTGCAAACAAAAGAGTGAGCAGAATCAGTTTTTAAAGAACTATTTTTAAGACTTAATTTATCACTCATGAAAACGCTTATTTCACTTATATTATTACTTTTTTTTATTTCCTGCGAAAACGAAAAACCTGAAAAGAAATTATCTTCTCAAACAGAAACAATATTAACTAAGCACATTAATGAAAAGAATGCTGCTCAAGTAGTAGTAGATTTTTATGGTGGCGAAATTGAAGTTTCACCAGGGGTTTTGATGAACGAAGGAAAAAAAGAAAAGTTTATTCAAATTGAATTAAAAAGGAGTGAACTCGCTGAAAGCTATAGTGCTATGATTAATATCCCAGCTTCTAACATAGCATACTTATTTTACAATGGACTTCAGAGCAAAGCTATAGATTATGATTATATAAAGGTTTTAATATCACTTAATGATGGAAGTCAAAATATGTTTCAATTTTATATTAGCGAAATCAACGATTTAGAATACTATGTTGAAACCTTAAATAAGGTTTCACAACTACTCAAAAGTAAAAACACATCTGTTTTAAGATCTTTGTTCGCTCCTGAAGTAACAGAGGAATTAAACGAATCAACTTTAAATAAATACATAAACCATCAGGATTCTATTTATGGAACTATTAATGAAACTCAATTTCAAGGCTTCTCAATACTTCAGACTGAAGATGATAATCAATTTATTATTCAACTTTATGGTATTATGATAAGAAGCAAAGAAAACTCCCCCATTTGCGTATTTATTGACAGAAATACTAAAGATATTTTAACGATTGAAGATAGTTTTTAGTATTTAATTTCAAAATCGGAAATTAGACAAATATAACCGCACTCTATTTTAAGGAAATCTTTAGAAAAACCTAAACAATAGTTTGAGGTATTCATTATTTCTAAAAAGCGCTTTGAATCAAGAAAGAATAAAAGATATATTAATCAACAATAATTACAATACTTAGCATCAGGATTATGCTCAAACTTATTTGAAGAGCCTACCATTTTATGCACTATTTTTTCAATTACATAAGGGAAATTCTCTCTTAAATCATTGGCAGTAACAACCTTTCTGTTCCAAGTTAATTGAAGTAAACCTGACTTTAAATTTCTAAAACTATAGATTCCAGCTACAAAGTCATTCATATCTGGATTTTGCATGAGATATACATAGCCATACAAAGCTAGTTGAAATGCTTTGCTTTTAATGGGTTTTTCTGCTAACTCATCCCAAGTTTTAAAACCCAATTCTGTATTAGTCACATTACCAGTTTTGTAATCAACTAATTGTAATTGATCCCCAACCAAGCCTATACGATCAGCAAAACCTTCTACTTTTACCTTTATCGTCTTACCTTCAATCATTACAGGTATAGTCCAATGAATTTTTTCCTCTTGCGATACAACTATATATTCCTGTTGTTTGGCTTGAGACTCAACAATGTTTTTTATTTCAAATGCTAAGAAATTCCTGACATATTGCTGGGCTACCTCAAATATTAAAAGGTTGTTCCCAGTCATTAAGTCCTCTTTACTTAAATGCTGTAAAAATTGATCTGTTAGAACCTTAAGTACCTTTTTTTCCATTGACTTAATATCTAAAGTCAGAAGATTCTTTTTAAGGTAAGGTTCAAAAAGTATCTCTAAGGTATTATGAACGCAAGTTCCAAATGTTGAATGTTTTAAACTTTCCTCTACCTCGTCAGCCTCACCCAACTTTAAAATATACCGATAATAAAAATCTAGAGAGCAAGCTATAAACTTATTTAATGCAGAAGGAGAAATACCTTTTTCTAATTTTTGTATTATCAACTCAATTGATTGTTCGTTTTTTTCGAAATCAATTTCTAAATCTTTTAATTCAGGACTTGGACTATGACTTAACTCATTAATTTTAACTTGTTTATTAATAAGTGGTAATTCAAAATTTAATTGCTCAATAAAGCGACTTCTTTCCGTTGAGGCTCCAAAATCATTTTGACCATTTAAATAAACCAAGTCAAGCTTTTTAACCTTATGTAGTAATCGGTAAAAATGATTGGCGAAAACGGCATCATGATCGTGGTGAGTAGGTAATCCAAACTCTCTTTTTATATCATAAGGAATAAACGAATTATCCTTCTTTCCTTGAGGAAGGACTCCTTCATTTACTGAAAGCATTATTATTCTTTCAAAATCCAACAGGCGTGTTTCTAACATTCCCATAATTTGAAGTCCTTTTAATGGTTCTCCAAAAAATGATAAAGACTCAGAAGAAACTAATTGATGAAGTAATTTCTTAAATATTTTAATGGGTATCTTTTTTAAGTGTTTAGACTCCTCAACTAATCTTAAAAACTTTCTAAAAATAACGGTGTAGGTGTATAAATACTCCGTTTGAATTGACTTTTCTAAATCAGACAATTTTGCATTTGAAATACCTAATTTAAGTAAGCTAAGTATTTTAAGTAAAATTTCAACAAGGTTATGGGTATCGGTTAACTTATTAAATAGAAGACCAACAAATGGAGCATCACCAAAATGATTATTAAATCTATTTATTCCGACATAAATAACATTTTTCTTAACTAGCTCCTGTTTTAAGGTTTGAATCTCAGTTTTGTAATCAGCTGCTAAATGAGAAAAATAAGGATGCTCGATAACCTTAAATACAGACTTAAAATAAAAGGCTTTATTTTCATCTATTCCTCTGTAATTGCTCCAACAATCCAAACATGAATTCACGAAAGTTGTTAAAGGTGAAAGCTTTAAGCTATAACCCATAGTAATATTAGCAGCATTTATGTTTTGAGGTAAATTATAAAGCAAGGGTAAAAGCAGGTCTTCATTATTAAGAATTACTGCTGTACGAGTTGCCTTCTTCTTATCAAAAACCTCTTGTAAAACAGAACCCGCATAATGAGCCTGAGCAGAATCAGTATTACACGCAACAATGTTAATCTCCTTTGCTTGACTTGCAATTCCATTACCTGACCACCTAAAAGGAATATTTGGATATTTTTTTATTATTCTCCTCATAAACCTCCCCGCTTCCTGTTCTTTAGGTTTAAGGTAATAATCGTCGGCATCCCAAAATATTTCAGCTTTACCACTTTTTACTAAAGTGTACACTATTTTTTCTTCTGCAGCACTTAATGCATTGAAACCTGAAAAAATAACTTTAGAATATTCAATTTTTGATTCCAACTCAACAATTTGTTGAGCCACCTCTCTAAACTGCATTCCCGCATAAGCTTTACCCTTCAAACTAAGCTGTTTATTAAAGGCGTGATAAATTTCACCAAGTAATTTCCAAAAATGCAAATAATGTTTTTGCGCATCAGTGAGAGGTTCACCGTTTACATTCCAATACTCTAAAGCTCTAGCTTCATTTATATAATTGAATATATTCCGAGGTTCTATTAAATACCTGTCAATTTCAGCAAAATCAGCTAATAAAGTAGGCGCCCATTTTAAAAAAGATCCTAAATCTTCTGGCTCTTCTTTTACCACACTTAAATACGCCTCATATAACTCTAAAACGAGAATTAGCCTTTCATCTTTTTTATAATCACTTAATTGCTCTACAAACTCGCCTAAAGAATAAAACTGTGGTGCCCAAAACGTTTTTTTATAAGCTTCAGCGAGCTCTTGTTTTAAGAATGTAACAGCGCGCTTAGTCGGTAAAACAATACATATATCTTTAGGAGATTCAAATCTACTAGCAATATCTTGTGCAAATTGTTTTAAAAAAGAATCCATTATAAAGTCGTATATTTTTCTTTTAGATGATTAAAGTACCTATCAAAATCACCATCAAAATCTTCGTTAAAGCTTTTTTCTAATGCTTTTTGATCTTCCCTATACATAAGGAAATCAGTGAAAAAAGTATTATTAATTGTATCCTTTAAACTTTGTATTCGCTTTACTCTATCAAAAGAACTTAAGCTTAAAGTATCCATATCAAATAAGATTTTTTCAATTTTTACTTTCTTCTCTTTTTTTGGTTTTTCCCTTCCTTTTGTTTCGTAAAAGACTTTCAATTCATTTGCAGCTCGATGCATATGAGATCTTATTTTTTGTAAATCGGATAATTCACCCAAATAAGAATTCATTACCAAAGAACTGTCACCATATTTATGTTTTAGGAATAATAACGCTCCCTTATCCCCAATAAACGAAGCTAGATTTTCATTAAATTGGACATCGTTTTTTACGAATATTGTCCCATGTGTTAATTCATGAATAAGAATTCGCGCTAATTGACCCTCACTCTTTTTTAACATACTAGACATTACTGGGTCTTTAAACCAACCGAGTGTACTCCATGCATTGACTTCACCAATATCAGTATCATAACCTTCTTTTTTAAGCTTCTTTGCTTCTCTAATTGCTTTATTTAACTTAAAATATCCTTTATAAGAGAACTCACCTACAATAGGAAAAGACCATTTATAAGCCTCTAAAGCATAAGGCTTACAAGCTGTAACAACGTACATTCCAGGCTTCCCTTCTTGATCATACATTTTTGTGTAATTATTAGAAGGATATATCCCTAATGAATCAAAAGCAAATTGTTTAATATCTTTTATAAGTCTTACTTTATCTTTTAAGTAGTTTGGATAATTTTCATCTACTAAAAACTCATCTAAAGGTTTTGCATTCCAAACAATTTTCATCTGACCTCTTCCTTGATTAATTCCGTACCAAACAGAGTTGCAATTAAACAGACAAAGTAAAACAATTACTGAAAAAAATATTTTGAATGCCTTTTTTAGCATACCGCGAATTTAAGAATTAGTGTTATTGTTGCATGAGTAAATTGATTTAGTTGTTATTTAGTTTTGCACTTTTAAGATATCGCCAATTTCCCCATTATGCTTAAATATTAAAAACCTAAAAAATAAAAAGAGTTGTAGTTAACCAACATGTCAAACAAAAAGTTTTAAAACATGTTATCTTTTTAAAAAAAGAACCCACATTCACCAGTTGATCTGCAGAAAAGTATTATTAAATATTGTTACTGATTATACTAACTTAGTAACGTCATCTATTTTCAGAGGCACTTCAACAGTAAAACCTTCGCCATATTCTGTCTTTATCAAACGTCCAAATTGCATTGCTCTCGCTTTTATAAAATCAAAAAATCCTTCACCACTTATAGGAGTTTCAGGCTCGATACTTTTTGGATCAAAAAACTGAGTTTTAAAAGCTTTAATCACCTCTATTTTTTTCTCTATAAAAGGAGAAATATCTACAATAAAATCAGGTTGAATATAATAATCTTGTATATAATGATAAATTGAATTGGGTCTCCATGCAGATTGAATTTTTCCATTGTTAAAAGTTTCAACTTTTGATAGTCCAGCTAAAAAACAAGCCTCACTAACCAGCTTACTGCCTTTACCATGATCTGGGTGACGATCAGTTATTGAATTGGCAAATATTATTTGTGGTTGATATTTTCTAATCGCAGAA
>MDSY01023034.1_pt1 | contig 11252 bp, 9 predicted proteins | sample 811131 | NCBI WGS metagenome assembly MDSY01 (sample SAMN05326643, study PRJNA326480) | marine metagenome | isolation source: seawater | place: Atlantic Ocean: South West | collected 2010
CAAACCCGATTTTATTCAAATCCCACTTTTCTATATTTGCCAATAATGTTATTTCAGGGATTTTCAGATTATAATTGTAAAGAGCATCACTTTTTAGCTTAATAAATTTTGAATTTATACTTAATGTATTTCTTAATTGACTTTGCTCAATTCTTCCTTCCATTGTAATATCCTGCAGAGCGAAATTTTTAGATGAAATTGCTGAATTATTAACTTTCCAGGAAAAGATTGGATTTTCTTTATTTGTATAATTACCTCTTAAAAATATACTTCCTCTTAATCGAAAGTTCAATTCTCTTGAAATCCATCTTGATAATTCTAAGTTGTTAAAGTCTGCATTTACTGAAAAGGTTTTATCTGACTTTTTCTTATCAAGAAACCCATTACCTAAAATTCCATTTATGGAAAAATTACCCCAAGAATTTTTTGATTTAAAATTTAAACCAATGGAATCATTTGAAATTCTGCTAGTCCCCTCAAGGTTAATATTTGATACATAATTCAATTGCTTCTTTACTTTATCGGAAATAAAGGTAAACTGCTGAAGTTTTTTAGTTTTGATTAAAAGTGAATTCGTAAAAATTTCAATATTTTGATTATTTACATCCAGTATATTTTTTGTAATTATATGACCCTGAAAATCTAGAACCCTATTTGAAACTTTAATTTTATTAAACTTTAACGCTGACAATCCACCCTGGATAACGAAAGAAGCATCTAAAGCTGGAATACTTTTTAAATTATTATTTTCTGGAAATAAAGTATTTAGATTCCACTCACTTTGAAAAACTTCCATATTGACAATTCCCTTTGACTTAAAATTTTTAAAGCTTCTATTCACTCCTAACAATTCTAAACGTCCATTTAGATTGTTATTCCCTGACATCAATTGCAAATCTTCTAAATAGAGTTCTCCTGGCTCATATTTTAAAAGAGTATGTATTTTAAATGTTTTAGCCTCAGGTATGTAAATTTGACCTTCAAAATTTTCTATTAGAGCCTCAAGACGATTATTTTCAAAGGTTAGTTGTTTTGAATAAATATTTAAAGAATCTAAATGAACAGTTTTGGATTCGGTTTTAATTTTATCATCATAAATAAAAGTTCCATGTTCTATATTTAGTTTATCTATTTTAAATTTTACTTTTTGATTATTTAAAGTATCTTTTTTAAATTTTTCAATGAGAAGTTTAAGAGAATGTGTTGTCTCCCCTTTATATTTTTTTAAGTTTAAGAAAATACCCTTCGCACTTAGTTCAGAAATTTCAAAATAGTTTTTATTTAAATTTTTAAAGTCAAGCAATGATGTTTCCAAGACTTTTACATACAATAAAGTATCTTTGTGGTGATCTTCTAAATAAAAATTACTAAACTCTAATCTTCCATTCCAACTTAACTTCAGATTTTCAAATGTCATCTGCTGACTAGTAGTTTTGGTGAAGTTTTGAGTAAGTCTCTTCACTATTCTAGTTTGGATGTAAGGTGTTGAGATCAATCCTACAAGGATAATTCCTAGGAATAATAAGCCTCCTAATAGGATCAACGGGATTTTGTACTTCTTTTTAATGCTAATCGTTTATTTTTGTAACGTTATTTAAAATTAAATCTTGCGCCAAACTGATATTATACTTGCTATTGAGTCTTCTTGTGATGATACTGCTGCTGCAGTATTAAAAGATCGAAAAGTTCTATCCAACTGTATTGCTAATCAAAATTTGATTCACAAGGCATATGGAGGTATTGTTCCAGAACTTGCTTCACGAGCTCATCAGTCCAAAATTATACCTGTAGTTTCTCATGCATTGACTAAAGCAAATATCGATAAAAAAGAGTTAACCGCCATTGCATACACCCAAGGACCTGGCTTACTAGGTTCACTTCTTGTAGGAAGTTCATTTGCAAAATCTCTATCCATAGCCCTTAATATTCCATTACTCCCTATTAATCATATGCAAGGCCACCTTTTAGCGCACTTTATCGAAGATGAAAATTCCATACCCCCAGTTTTTCCGTTTTTAGGAGTTAATCTTTCCGGTGGGCATACACAACTTATTTTAGTTAAAGAATATTTTAAAATGGAACTTATAGGCACTTCACTTGACGATGCAATTGGAGAAGCCTTTGATAAATGTGGCAAGAGAATGGGACTGAATTATCCTGCAGGACATCAAATCGATAAACTTGCCAAAGACGGTAATCACACTCGATTTAATTTCCCAATAACAAAGCTTAAAGATTATAATGTTAGTTACAGCGGAGTAAAAACCTCATTTACTAACTTTATTCAAAAACAAAAGGATCCTAAATTTATTACTAAGAATCTAAATGATCTATGCGCAAGTTTACAATATACTCTAATCCAAATAATTTTAATTAAGATTGAAAAGGCTGCTCAAGATTATGGGATAAATCAAATCGTTATTGGAGGTGGAGTTGCGGCAAACTCAGAAATTCGAAAGCAATTGAAGAATATTGCTAAATCTAAAGATTGGAAAGTATTTCTTCCCCCACTAGCCTATACTTCGGATAATGCTGCTATGATTGGTATTGCTGGTTATTACAAACTACAACAAAAACAGTACGGCAGTATATCCGACAGCTCTCAAGCAAGATTAAAAATATAATTATGCTTTTATTCTACGATACTCAAATCAAAATAGAAACACAAAATTTTATTTTCCAACGATCGGATAGTAAACATATTACAAAGGTTTTGAGAAAGAAATCAGGAAATGAAATAAAAATTACAGATGGGAAAGGTTTAGAATGGACGGGTAAACTCACCTTTTTAACTCCACAAAAAGCCTGTGCTGAAAAAATTAAAGCTTTAAAACATACACGTCCTAATAAGCTTATTAATTTAGCTATTGCACCTACAAAAAGTAATGAGCGAATGGAATGGCTAGTGGAAAAAATTACTGAGTTGGGTATTAACTCTATTACCCCCATTATTTGTGAACACTCTGAAAGAAAAGTAATCAAAACTGAACGACTAAAAAAAATTTGTGTTACTGCACTGAAACAGTCCAATCAATTCTTCCTCCCAGAAATTAAGTCAATTATTTCTTTTAAAGAGTATTTAAAAACAATTCAACATCCAGCATTGATAGCCCACTGTGATTCTACTCCAAAAATAGCCTTATCAGAAAATTTAATTCGAACAAATGAAATTACCTTATTTATTGGACCTGAAGGAGATTTTAGTCCCTATGAAATTGAATTAGCCAATATAGCAGGATTAACACCTGTGAGTCTAGGTGAACAGAGATTTAGAACTGAAACAGCAGCTCTTTTAGGATGCCACAGTATTTTTCTTCAATATCAAAAAAACTGAAATTTTAAACTTCCCTATCTTTAAACTATGAATTCTAAAGAAATTACCAAAGGAATCTTTTGGGCGATATTAAAACTAACAGGATTATGTATAGTTACTTGGTTGCTTTTTCAACTAAAAATACTTTTGATTTATATTATTATTGCAGGGATTATAAGTTTAATTGGACGACCTATCAATCAATTTTTAATTCAGCGACTTAAATTGCGAAATATATTAGGGACAAGTATTACAATAGTATTTTTATTGGGTCTTTTAATTAGTCTTTTTTCTCTATTTGTACCTCTTTTAGTTCAGCAAGGTGAAAATCTATCTCTTTTAGAGGTTGATCTTTTGAAGAATAATATTGAAACTTTAGTTAAAGAGATTAGTGTTTACTTTCAATTGGATAATAGCTTTTGGCAACAGCAAATATCTGTAGATAATCTTTTTCAAAATGTGAATTTTGGTCTTCTTCCTGAATTATTAAATCAAACTTTAGAATTACTAGGAGGTTTCACTATTGGACTCTTTTCTATAGTTTTCATTCTTTTCTTCTTTTTAAAGGATAGTCATCTTCAGAAACAAATTATTTTAGCATTAGTGAATGATAAAATAACTGATCGAGTAGAAAAGTCAATCGAAAAAACTAAAAATCTACTCTCAAGATACTTTTTAGGCTTACTACTACAGATAAGTATTTTACTGGTAATATACAGTATTGTTTTAGCTGTGTTCAATGTTGAGAATGCTTTTATTATAGCCTTTTTGTGTGCTTTGCTCAATTTAATTCCATACCTAGGTCCAATAGTAGGTGCAGTATTAATGACACTGTTAACCATGAGTAGTTTTATAGGTGCGGACTTTAGTTCAGTAATCCTTCCCAAGACTATATATGTAATGATTGGTTTTTGTATTGGACAATTGATTGACAACTTTTTTAGTCAACCCTATATTTTTTCCAATAGCGTTAAATCACACCCATTGGAAATTTTTATTGTAATCCTTGCTTCAGGCACACTCTTTGGGCCTGTCGGTATGATTATAGCGATTCCTCTCTACACTACACTTAAAGTTATCAGTCAAGAGTTTCTCGCGGAGAATAAAATTGTTAAATCACTTACCAAAAACTTTTAAGAAGTAAATTAAAAGTACTTCTTGTAATTTTCATATTGATTCTCTAAAGCACTCTTAAATTGATCTTTAAGCTGGTCAACCAACTCAGCTGTTGGTTTTACGTCGTCTATAGATGTAACTCCCTGTCCTGCTGACCAGATGGTTTTCCAGGCCTGAGCTTCTGCTTTTGCTGCGTCTAGCTCACTTCCAAAATCTATTTTTTTTGTTTTACTCCACAGTTCTTCAGTAATACCCATAGATTCTAAGCTAGATCGAAGAAAATTTGCGTTTACACCTGAAACTGCTGCGGTATAAACAATATCTTCTGCCCTACTATTTATTATCATTTCTTGATATTTAGAGTCAGCCATACTTTCCTTAACATTGATAAATCGAGTTCCCATATAAGCAAGATCTGCACCCATCTGAAGGGCAGAGGCAATATCTTGTCCAGTACTTATACATCCCGAAAGTAAAATAGTTTTCTTAAAAAAACTTTTAATTTCATTTACTAAAGCTAATGGACTCAGAGCCCCAGCATGTCCCCCAGCACCAGCAGCTACAAGAATTAATCCATCAACACCAGCTTCTGCAGCTTTTTCTGCATGCCGTTTTTTAATTACATCATGATAAACTAAACCTCCATAACTATGAACTGCGCTTACTAAATCTGAAACAGCTCCCAAAGAAGTGATAATTATAGGTACTTTATGTTTGATACAAATTTCAAGATCAGGTTGCACTCGGGGATTTGTAGGATGCACAATTAAATTTACTCCAAAGGGTGCAGCCTTATTTCCTGTTTCCTTTTCAAAAGCATCTAGTGCTTCTTTAATTTCAACAACCCACTCCTCAAAACCTTCAGTCGTTCGATGGTTTAGAGCTGGGAAAGTACCAACAATACCATTTTTACAACACTCTATAACAAGTTGAGGTCCTGATATAAGAAACATAGGTGCTGCTACAGCTGGAAGCTTTAATTCATTTTCGAAGGGTATATTCATAATTTAGTTTTTTAAAAGTAAGGTCCATTCAAATTCAAAGGTAGATACTATATCACCATTTTGGTCAATCCCCTTTGAGGTAAGCCAAATAGATTGAGGCTTTTGAGTTTTAATAAGTTGATTCATAGCTTTTGATAGTTTTTGTTTTTCATCGCATTCAAACAAAACTTTACCTCTTGCTTTTTTTGAAAAATTAGCACGATTATTAAGAACCAACATTGAAACTTTACGCTTTGAATTCTGGATAGCTTCCATAATTAATACTCCAGTAGTTAATTCAGCTGCCATTCCTTGTACTGCCCAAAACATTGACTTAAATGGATTTTGATTAATCCAACGATGAACAACTTTCACTTGACAAGAAACATCATCAATTTTGGTTACTCGTATTCCACACCACCACACTGAGGGTAATTTAAAAAAATTAAAAATATTAATTCTGATAGGTGTAAAATTCATTTTAATTTTTGATTAGTGTTGAAACATTTATATGATCTAAATTAAATACTTCTGCAACTTCTTTGTAAACTACTCTTCCACTTATTATATTAAGACCTTTTCTAAGTGCTTCATTTTCTAAACATGCGGTTTTCCAACCTTTATTTGCAAGTTCTAAAGCAAAATTTAATGTTGCATTAGTCAAAGCTGTAGTTGAAGTGTTCGGAACTGCCCCAGGCATATTGGTAACTGCATAATGAATAATGCCTTGTTTGATTACTACAGGGTCGTCATGAGTAGTTGGTTCGCTAGTTTCGAAGCATCCCCCTTGGTCAATCGCAACATCCACCAATACTGTACCGGGCATCATCTTATCTAGCATTTTTTTAGTAATAAGTTTAGGGGCTTTAGAACCAGGTATTAATACTGTTCCTATGATCAAATGAGATGTTTGAATTTCTTGTTCAAGAGTAAAAGGGTTAGAATATATTGGTGTTACATTAGAGGGCATTGTGATTTCTAAATAACGCAAGCGGTCTAGGTTAGTGTCAAAAATAGTAACGTTTGCCCCCAAGCCAGCAGCCATTAGTGCAGCTTCAGTTCCTGCGATTCCACCCCCAATAATCATAACATTGGCAGGTTTTACTCCAGCAACTCCACCTAAAAGAATTCCAAAACCGCCCTGGGGCTTTTCTAAAAATTTTGCTCCTTCTTGAGTGGCCATTCTTCCAGCAACCTCAGACATAGGAATTAAAAGGGGTAATTTACCGTTTTCCTCAACTGTTTCATAAGCTAAACAAATGGCCTTGGATTTGATCATTGCATCCGTTAGTTTTTTACTTGATGCAAAATGAAAGTAAGTAAATAATAATTGATTTGGTTTAATCAATGGGTATTCTAATTCAATAGGTTCTTTAACTTTAATTATCATTTCTGCAAAATGATAAATATCCTCAATGTTGCCTTTAATATTACATCCCACTTTTTTATAGGTTTTATCACTAAAACCACTCAATAAGCCAGCATCTTGTTGAACATGTACCTCATGACCTGCTTGAATCAATGATAAAGCTCCTGCGGGAGTAACTCCTACTCGAGCTTCCTGGGTTTTGATCTCCTTAGGAACACCTATTTTCATTAATTAAATTTTATCGAAGATATTAGTTTTGAATAGATTTTACACACGAAAGTAAGATTCAAATCAAAAAATCCTCCATCAATATCCTAACATTAGCTCAATAGATTTTGTTAGCTTTATAGTATGTCAAGATTCTACATATTATTTTTTTACTTTTTTACTTTTATTCAATGGATAGCCGCTCAAAACTCAAATCAAATAGGAATCCATTCTCATAACGACTACCGACAAATTAAGCCCTTTTGGACTGCATATGAAAATGGACTAAATTCTATTGAAATAGATGTTTTTTTAAAGAATAATACTTTGTATGTGACTCACAGCGAATCAGAAATAAATAAAAAACGAACTATTGAAAGCTTGTATTTAACTTCTCTTGAAAAATTAATTTCTAGCCAATTATACTCCATTAATAAACTTCAGATCCTAATTGATATTAAGTCTGACCCTAAGAATACACTAAACAAGATTGTACAAATTCTAAATCAATATCCTCAAATAATTAATCAGAAAAATATCTCTATTGTAATTTCAGGAAATCGTCCTGATCCGGAAGAATATGAATACTATCCCGATTTTATCTTTTTTGACCATCAAAGTCTTGATCCTCTTGTGAAACAAAAAATGTGGAGTAAAATAGCTTTAATTAGCCTTGATTTTGGTAAATTTTCCAACTGGAATGGTAAAGGAAGTATGACAGCCAAGGATTATAAAAAAGTGGATTCAGTGGTGAGAATAGCGCATCAATACGGAAAACCATTTAGATTTTGGGCTACTCCAGACACTAAAGTTGCATGGAAGACTTTCCGTACCTTAGGAGTTAATTACATTAATACAGACCACCCGGCTCAGGCTTCTAATTACTTTAAAAAAGAGATTCATTAGTGTCTTTAGTGGTGAAATTTTATTTATTCCCTTTTCTGATGTTTTTACCTTCTATTCCATCAAGCATCAGATTTGAAAAATAGGGTCCATTTTCAGTCATTGTAATAAACATAAAATGATCAAATTCACCATATTTATTACCTCTTAATTTACTACCACCTCCCATTGTTGCGAGAACAAAATAATCGTTTTTATTTCTTTCATACAGTTTATAGTTGTGATGATGACCAGTAAAAACACTATGTTTTCTGCCTTTAAGGAGGTTTTCAACTTTTAGCCAATTTTTTCCACTTTCTCTGAGCCAAAGAGGTTGATGCATGAATATCATTGTCCACTTAACATTTGTATTTTTCTTTAGAATTTTTTCAACATATTTAACTTGGTCGTCTCCTAGATCAGGATTTTTCAAAGCAGTATAGCCATGCTCTGAATTAAGACAAATAAATAATACATTTTTATATAAAAAATGATAGTAATCTGTTCCAAATCTTTTAAACCATTCATTCTTCATGACTTCATTGGTGTAGTCATGGTTTCCAGCAACATAAAAAAAAGGCATTTCAAGTTTTTTCACAAAAGAATTAAATTCCTGCCACTCATTTTCAATTTCATTAAGATTCTCAGTGTAACCATTAATTAGATCCCCTACACTAACAACAAAAGCGGGTTGCATTAGATTGATTTTTTCTATTCCTTTTTCCCAAATACCTTTTCTCTCACCTCCAGTTCTATCTGTAACAACTACAAAATTAAATTTGTTTTTATGATCATTTACCCTTTCGTAAGTCCATGGCTTATTTTCTGAATAGATTTTTTGTAATTGTAGTTTATTTTGAGCATTTATGATTGTTAAGAATAGAATAAAAAATAAAAAGAGGATATTTTTTTTCATTTTTACAACTTTAAATAGTGTTAAAATTTTCTTCATCTTCTAAAATACAAAAAATCCCCTCGATTAAAATGGCTCATCTATATTGGCTAAACATATATCAGTGCTGAATATAAATAACCTTAAAACTCATTGATTTAATCTAATCTTAAAGGCCATCGATTTATATTCTGGTTTGATAAGTATATAATTCATAATACCTTCCTTTTGCTTTTATAAGTGTATCATGTTTTCCACGCTCTATAATATTTCCCTCTTCAATAACTAAAATTTGATCTGCCTTTTGAATAGTACTAAGACGATGAGCAATAACAAAAGTGGTTCTGTTACTCATTAAAACAGCTAAACTTTTTTGAATAAAAGATTCGCTTTGGGTGTCCAAATTAGAAGTAGCTTCATCTAATATTACAATTTTAGGCTTTGCCAATAAGGCGCGCGCAATAGAAATTCGCTGACGTTGGCCACCAGATAATTTTACACCTCTTTCACCAATAATCGTATCTAAGCCATTTTCAAAACGATCTGTAAATTCGTTTACATATGCTCCCTTAACAGCTTCTAAGAGATCCTCTTCAGAAGCTAAGGGTCTTGGAAAAAGTATATTTTCTCTAATGCTTCCCTCATATAAAAAATCATCCTGAAGAACAACACCCAATTGATTTCTATAGCTTCGCAAATCTACCTTAGATAAGTCATTTTCATCTACCAATATAATTCCAGAATCAGGATTTAAAAAAGCAGTGACTAGACCTGCAATAGTTGATTTTCCTGATCCTGAAGTTCCAACAAGAGCAGTAACAGTTCCTTGAGGAGCTTCAAAAGAAATATCATGAAGCACCTCTGTATTATCTTCATAACTAAAAGAAATATTTTTAAATATCACATCTCCTTTTATTTGATCAAGTGAGATGGTACGTTTTTGGAGATCATTTTCTTCCTCAATTCCCATTAGTTCTTGAGTTCTATCAAGACCGGCAAAAGCTTCTGTCAATTGACTCCCAATATTACTCATCTGAACAATTGGGGCAATCATAAAACCTAAAAATAAAGTAAAAGAAACAAACTCGCCATAAGTCATAGAGTCATTCATAATATAATAGCCTCCCATTCCCATAATTCCGGCAGAAGCCAATCCTAACAAAAATGTGGAAGAACTAGTCATAAAGGCTGTAGCCGTCAAACTTTTTTTTACATTTTTGTACAAATCACTTACACCTTCTATAAATACTTTTTCCTCTTGTTGCTCAGCATTAAATCCCTTGATAACTCTTATACCATTTAGAGTTTCAGTAAGACGCCCAGTTACTTGAGCATTTATTTTACTTCGAGCTCTAAAAATCGGACGAATATATCCAAATGCTTTTAAAGCAATACCTGCAAAAATTAGAACAGGAACAAGAACAAACAATGTCATTTGCGCATTGATACGAATTAAAATAGTTAGAGAAATTATAGCAGTGATACTACCTCCTATTAATTGGACTAGTCCAGTACCCACTAAATTTCTGACACCTTCAACATCAGTCATAACTCTTGAGACAAGTGCTCCTGATTTATTATTATCAAAAAAACTCACAGGTAGAGTAAGTAGTTTTTGTTGCACTTTTGATCGAAGAATTGAAATTAAATATTGAGCCTCTACACTTAAAATACGAGTTAATAAAAACGCACTTATAGATTGAAAAAATAAAGCTGTACAAACAATTAATAATAATAATATTAAAGAATTTGTGTCTTTTGATGGAATGACATCATCAATTAATGATTTACTAGCATAGGGCAAAACCAAGCCAGACAAACTTCGAACCATTATTAAGAATAAGCCAAAAAAGAGTATTTTTCTTTTTGGCCAGATAAATTCTTTAAATACCCATTGGAAGGAAACGTTATTTTTACTCATATATTTTTTTAATTAACTTATAAAAGTTTGAGGGAATTATAAGTTTTAGAAAAGCTTTTTATTCAAAAAAAATAAACCCCTTTTGTTAGGGGCTTAGATAAGATAAGTGATCGCGATAGGATTCGAACCTATGACCGTCTGCTTAGAAGGCAGATGCTCTATCCAGCTGAGCTACGCGACCATTTGTACTGTTTATAGTTCTTTTAAAAGATAATTTAAATTTTTTTCTAACTCAGTACATTTCATTTGCATAAAATTTTGCATAAAAGTTAAAATCACATCTAATTTCACCCTTTCAAAGAACTGCGGCAAAAATAGATTATTTACTGTAAACCGTAAAATGTTTACACTCTATTCTTGACTATTGTTTTTTTGATTTGGTTTAGTCTCAGTTTCCCAACCTTCCCCTGATTCATCTCTGGAGATAATGTCAACAAACAAAGGAACATCTTTATGTTCTGTTTCTTCAGATACGTGTTTTCTTCCTGAACTTACTGAACAAACAAAGGCAAGTCTTCACTTACTTCATTAGTAGCTTGTTTCATTCTTGGTAAAGTGTATTGAAGAAC
>MDSY01028670.1_pt1 | contig 11249 bp, 5 predicted proteins | sample 811131 | NCBI WGS metagenome assembly MDSY01 (sample SAMN05326643, study PRJNA326480) | marine metagenome | isolation source: seawater | place: Atlantic Ocean: South West | collected 2010
AATGTTAGTACTTCAGTTTGCTAAGTGACCGCCTATTAATCCTTCTTCTTTCCCTTGCTTCCCCTCGGCGTCGACGCCTGCCTCGCGCTCGCGCCCCGCCCGCCGCCGGTACCCAACGAGTACGACCCAGGCGCCATGCCAACCGGGGTGACGTTGCCCTTCTTCTTCCCGGGCGATTGCGGCACCGGCATCTGCGGCATCTGAATCTCGGTCGCCTGACCGGGCATGGGCTGGTAGCTCATCTGCCCCATCATCTGCCCGCCCGAGGCGCCGCCCGCGGGACCCTTCTTGCCCTTGGCGCCCTTGCCCTTGGCCGCCGCCGCCTGCTGCTGCTGCTGCGCCTGAGCCTGCGCCTGCGCTTGCATCTGCATCTGTTGTTGCTGTTGCATCTGCATCTGCTGCTGTTGCATGTACTGCTGGCGCTGCTGCGGGTTCATCTGCTGCATCTGCTGCATCTGCATGCCGGGCTGACCACCCTGCGGCATCATCCCGCCCTGGGGCATCATGCCACCCTGCATGGGCTGACCCTGCTGCTGTTGCATCTGCATCTGCCGCTGTCGCTGCTGCTGAGCCGCGGCGGCGGCGGCGGCGGGATCGCCCGCGCCCATCGCACCCTGCGCCTGCGCCTGAGCCTGCTGCTGCTGCTGCGCGCGGGCAGCCTCCATCAACGCCTGATCCGCGATGTCCACCGGGTCCGCGCCGCCGAGCTGCGCGTGCGCTCCCCACGACGAGTGCGCCTGCACCCGTCGACTGGGATCCGACCCCGCGCGCTCCGCGGCGAGCTGCCTTCGCAGCTTGTGCTGCCTCGCCTGCGCCTGCGCCGCGCGGTCGAAGTGGAACCTCGCGGTGTTGTCCTCGACGGGTAACGCGCGCGCCATGACCTGCCGCGCGCTGCCTTTGTTGAGGTTGAGCGCAGCCACCGCGTTGGGGTCGCCTTCGCCCTCCGCGGATTGGGTAAGTCGCTGGAACCGCCACCTGCACTGCTCGGCTCTGCGGTACACCCCTTTGAACGGCGCGGACGCCGCGAAGACGTCGGTGATGAGCCCCCAGTTGCTGCCAAACTCGTGGACGATGGCGCACAGGAGCTGGTCCTCGACCGGGGTCCACGGCCTGGCGATGCCGGCGGTGGACCGCGTCTTCTTCTTGTGCGACTTTTTCTTTTCCAAATCCTTCTTCCCCTTCTTCCCGCCGCGCTGCAAGTTCGCGAGGGTCATGTCGTCCTCCTCGTCGCTGTCCGACTCCATCCCGGAAGGCTGCTGCGACTCCGAGACACGAATCTTCTTCCCGCCGGGCCCGATGACGTACTGCGCCTTTCGCTTCTTCCCGTATTCGTCCATGCCAGCCGCAGCCGCCGCCGCCGCTCGCTGCGCCGCCAACGCCGCTTGCGCCGCGCGGCGACGTTCGTTCGCCAGTCGCAGGGCTTCAGCCTCCGCGGCGGCGCGCGCCGCCTCCACGACGGCGCGTGCGCGCCGTCGCTCGCTCTCCTCCCAGTCCCGTAGCCTCCGTTCGTAATCGGCGAATTTGGAAGCCTCCGCCTTGATGGAGTCCACCCACCACTGCTCCGTGTGCGACGGGTAGCAGTCGTAGAGGAGCGGGGAGAGTTCCTCGACGAGTGGCGGGGTTCCGGGCGCGACGGAGTCGAGGTCGAGTTCGGCGTCGAGGACGGCGTCGGGGACGCCGCCTGGGAGGTAGACGGGCGGCGGGGGCGGCATTGCGGCCGCGGCGTCGCCGTCCTCGGCGGGCGCGTCGGCGTCCTTCTTCTCGTCCTCCTCGTCATTCTCAGATTCCTCCTCGGACTCCTCCTCCTCCTCCGCTTTCCCGCGGCGGCCGCGTCGCGAGGGCGCCGCGGCGGTCTTCTTCCCACCCTTGGCGGCGGGTTTCCGTCCCCCTTTCTTCCCCTTCTTGGACGCGTTCTCCTCATCCTCCTTGTCCTGAATCGCCTTCTTGATGATCGACTTCTTCAGCCGCGCGATGTCCCCGGTGAGCTTCAACACCGCCCACTGCTCGATGACGCTCATGCCGGGCGGAGGCGGCGGGGTCTTGGGGAAGACGCTCTGCGACCGGACCATCGCCATCGGCGTCGGGGTGACGACCGCGTCGTCGCCAGCCTCGGCGCCGTCGCCGCCGGTACCTTCGGCTTTCACCGCGGGGTCTTCCGCGCCTGCGACGTCCATGGGAGCCGCGCCGTCGGCCGCCTCGTCGCCGTTCGGGTTGGGCGCCTTGTCCTCCTTCTTCTCGGGCGTGGCTTCGACTGTGGGCTCGGTTTTCTCAGCCTTGGGCGGCGTCGCCGTCTCCGCCGCCGCCGCCGCCGCGCGCCGCGAAGCTCGGCCCCCTTCTTTGCCCTCGTCCTCCTTCTTGTCGTCGGGCCCCGTCTCTCCATCCTTCGCGCCGTCGTCATCCTTCGGCTCCGGGACCAGCTCGGCGGCGGTGGGAATGGGCTTCTCCACCGCGCGCTTCCACGCCTTCTCCCAGAAGTGCCCAACCTCGTGCGCGACGCGGGCGCACATCGCGCGACCCGCCTCTTCGAGAGCCGCCTCCTCCGACGTTTCCTCCCGCGCGGGCGGCGCCCCCTCGCACGCGGCGCTCATCTCCGCGCACTGCCTCGCAGCCTCCAACCGCCAGTCCCGCTCCGCCGCGAAGTCAGCCGCCATCCACCGCATCTCGATCAGGACGTAGTCCCAGTGCGATTTGCGTTTATCGACGCCGTACGGACCCTTGGCGATCTTCGCGCCGAGCAGCGCTCTCGATTCGCGAATCTTGCGAGCTTCGGCGATGACCGCGTCGTCCTCGGCGTACCGGCCCTTGCGCGCCTCCTCGGTCTCGTCGTCGTCTTCGCCGAGTGAGGGCAGGTCGGGTAGCGGGATCGGGTCGAACTCGGTCGTTTCCTGTTTGTCGAGCGGGACGTGCGTCTGCATGTCGACGACCCACGGCTCGTCGTCGTCATCCGCCGCGGCTGCCGCCGCCGCGGCCGCTTTGGCAGCTTTAGCGGCGGCGGCTTTAGCGGCGGCGGCCTTGTTTCCCTTGGCACCCGCCATGGCGCTCTGGTTCACCTGTTGGATCGTGGATGACGGATCGGTCAGGGGTTTGGGCGGGAATGATTAATCATTTTGCAGGTTTTTGTTGGGGGCAAATTTGAAAAAGTTTGAAAAGCGCGCGCGATGTGGGCGCGGCGAGCGCGCACACGCGGCCCGGACCGCGCCGATCACGTCGCGATCGATTCGATAACGCGACGAGTTCGTCGACCGCGTCGTTCGCACGATCGACCGAGGCGAAAACGAGTCAAGAACCGCGTGTCGGGCACCCAGGGTCACCACCAAAACGCCCACAGCGCACCGTGCCTGCGGTGCGGTGCCAACGAAAAGGTGGCGGGAAACTATTGATTTCGCAACCCTAGGCGCCGGTAAACGGGGATGTCCGGGCGACGCGACGATGTGTTCGACCCGGAGACGCGACCGACGAGTCCCGCCCGTGTGGCGGGTGGTGTACCCGCCGAGATCTGGGTCGTCGGTCGCGCCTCGGCCGCGCTGGCGCCCGTTAGGTTTTGCACCCCAAACGTATGCGTAAACAGTCAGAAACCTGGGCACTGAATCTGATTCCGTACCTTCCAGTTCACCGGATTGCCCCCGCGGCGATCGATCCGATTCCCCCTCGACGCCGGTCACGCTTCGTCGGGCACCCCTGACCCGATACGGTGTCCGAACGCGCGCGCGCTTAGCCTCCCCGGCGCGCCACCCACGCCAACCGCGTGCCTCTGGGCTTCTCAAATTGGCGTCAATACGGCAATTCTCCCAGGTTAACACGGGAATGCCAGTCTGCCAGTCATGCGTGCCAGCTAGGTTTTCCAAATTGAACCCAAATTGCTCGGCCGTTATCCGTGCGCTCGGGAATTAACTCAAGAATTAACTCAAGACTGATTGGCATCGATGAACGGAAAAACCCGATCGGTCAGCGGTCAGTCCAAGAAGACACTCGGTAACCCACGTGCGTTTTCCCACCGCTAGACGACCGACGGTGGGTCGTTTCAAAGGACACAACGCACCGCGCGTGACGACGACGACAAAATGAAGACCAGAATCGCGTGCTACTTCGATGTCCCCCGCCCCGACAACAGGCAGGACGACATCAACTGGGTCGACGTGCGCGCCCGGACACATCGCTCCATCTCACCCTCGACAATCACCCTCGACCGTTTCGTCTCCCACCACCATCGTCGCGCACGCCGTCGACCCACTGACATCCTCCGCCCCTCCGCCCGTCCCAGATCGACATGAAGCACACCGACATGAAGAACGACGTCAAACGAAAGGTCGCCGCGAAGACCGGCGTCCCGATGTGGCGCCTCTCCATGCGACTCGGCCCGTTCCAGGAGGTGTACATGTTCGACAAGGGCGCCAAGAACGGCATCATGCCGCGGACCTTCGGACTCACCGAGGCGGTCTACAGGCCCGATCTCATCGGTAACGCACGCTTCGACGCCACGTACTTCGGCGGGTTCAACGAGGACTTCCCCGAAGAGGAACCCAACCCACTCGCGGACGGGTGGAAACAGACGTGGGACGGACCAAACGGCGTCAAAGAGGCGCTCAAGCAGTACGAACCGAGAAAAAAGCCAACCGCGGGAGCGCCGTTCAAACACCACGATCACGTCTCCAAGAAATAGCGTCTCGAGCACGCCACCCCGTCGCGAGTTCGTGTCATCAGTAGGATATCGCGACGATGTTATTAAAAGAAATTACCCCCCGCACTCTTAGTCTCAAAGCCTCTTATTAGTCATCCATCACGCCTGCATCGCCTGCTGCAGCGCCTGCTGCTGCTCGGGGGTGATGGCGCTCCACGCGCGGGTCAACGTCTCCGGCGGGACGCTTCCCTGCATCTGCATGAGCAGCGCCTTCATCTTACCCGCGCACTCCACGGTGCACAGCTGGAGCTTCTCGGACAAACCCGCGGTGGGCAGCGCGGTGGCGAACACCTTCACCACGGACCCGAGGTGTTCGCTGTTCGGTCCGAGAAGATGCGGGTCGTTCGCCTCGAGCATGCGAACCAGCTGCGTGTGCACCGCCCTCGCCTCCACCTTGTCCTCCGTCAGCGGCAGCATCGACAGCCACTGCGGCACGACGCTCTCCGGGCCCGGGATGCACGCCCGCTGAAACTCGCAAATCTTACCAAGCGAAGAGATTGCATTTTCCGTCGCGTTGACGTTTTCCTCACCCCTGGCATCCGGCGCCTGGATCACCTGCGCGAGTGTCTGAAGACTCGCGGGCACGTGCGGCGCGAACGCCTGCCCCAGCTTCTCCGCCATGACGCCCACGCCGTACACCGACGCCTGGCGCACGTCGGCGTCCGCGTCGGTGCACCCCGCCAGGCACGGCCCCGCGAATCCGTCTAGGTACCGAAGCGACGCTCCGCCGTCGCTGGCGTGTTCCATGACGTCGTCAAAGACGCAGATGGCGATACGCCGTTCCTCTGGGGACCGATCGGGTCCCAACATGGGCGCCACGAACTGCGCGAGCAGTGGCTCGAGCGCGGGTAACACGGGCGCGTGAAGGGACCGTAGGAGTGAGCCGACGCACTCGGCGAACTGGTCGAAGACTTCGTCCTCGGCGGCTTGCTCGTCCGTCAACGCTTCCATCTCCTCGGCGTCGAAGTCCTCGGTGCCGGCGCGTTTGTTCCGCTCCGCCCGTCGCTCCAACGAGCCCTTGAGGGTGCTCTGGAACTCCTCGATCATGGCGGCGATGTGCTCGCTGATGTGCTCACCCGCGACGCCGGCGCAATCCGCGAGGGACTCGAGCATCGCGGCTTGAATCTCAACCTCGGGTTCCTTGCTCAGCGCCTTGATCAAAGGCGGGACGACGTACCCGACGAGCTGGCGGAAGTACGCGGCGTCCACCGTCTGGCCGGTGGGGGCGACGCACTGCTTCAGCATCGCGGCTTTACCCGCGCGGAGGATATCCGGCAGCGACGCCACCGCGGCTTTGCGCACATCCTCGTGAAAGTAGAAATCGAGCAGCGGCACCATCGTCTCCACCACGGGCTGGAGGTACGGTAAGAACCCGTCTTTGAGCTCGTCGACGTAGCAGCACAGCATGTTGCACGCGGTAGCCTTCTCCTCGAGCACGGAGGTCCGTATGGAGATGCGCTTGTCCCCCACGGCGATGACCTCGACGTCCTCTTCCTCCTCCGCCTCTTCGTGATCCTCCGCGTCCGTCACCTGGACATCCGGCTTGAGTTGCGCCGATTTGAGCAACGGCGGCATGACCACCTGGAGGTACTGGATGAAGTCGCGGCCGAGGCACTTGCACAGCCGCGTCCACGCCTGCTGCATGTACGACGCGGTGGTATCGTCGTCCTCGACCCCGCCAGCCTGCAGCTGCATGAGGAGATCCATCACCTCCCTCGCGTCGGGCGCGAATTGTTCTTTTCCGACAGCCATGCCGACGAGGGAGATGCACTCCATAGCCTTGGCGCGGAGCATCCTGTGCTCTTTACCGGCGGCGCCCACTAAGATCTGCTTCAGGAAAGGGAGCACGGTGGAGTAGTACTTGGCGAACGCGGTCTGCGCGTTATCCGCGACGGACGCGAGCGCGGTCAAGGCGGACTCTTGGACCATGCGGTGGCCACCCTGGAGCATCTGCAGGAGTTTGTTCATGAGCGCGTCGAGGTACGGCTGCATGTGCTCTGGGGGGCATCCCTCGGAGAAGTTGACCATCGCCGCCGCCGCGTGCGACTGGACCCTGTGCGATGAATCCTCCATGGCCTTGAGCAGCACGGGTAAGATCTGCGCGTGCGCCTTCTCCTGGATCTTGGGACCGAGGTCGGTGCACAGCTGGCCGATTCCGTTGACAGCCGCCCAACGCACGCGCGGGTGGGGATCGTTGGTAGCCGCGCCGAGGCATGGCGCCACCGCGCCCGCGACGTCCTTGTTCATGCCCTTGACGCATCCCTCCGCGATCTGCGCGAGCGCCACGAGCGCCGCGTGACGCTTGCGCCAGTCCCCGTCGCCGAGCAGCGCCGGGATCGTCGCCGCCGCGCACGGAAGCACAGTGTTGGCGCCAAGCGCGATGGCGACGCGATCGAGGCACTCCTGCCCGACGTCGTACCTCTCGCCCTCGCCCGCGTCGCCGTCCTCTTCCTTCTCCGCGGTGTGCCACTCCTGCTCATCCTCGACGTCGAGTAAGAACGCGACGAGGCAGTTGAACAGCCGCGGGACAAAGTTGGGAAGTTTACGCATCATACCCGGCGCCCGGTCCCTCGCCTCGGTGAGGGTGACGAGGAACTCGGTGGCGAGGTGCCTGGTGCCGTCCTCCAGGTCGTTGTGCTCGGCGATCGTCATCATGGCGTCGACGACGTGCGCGAGGTGCTTACGCACGAACCTCGGGTCAGATCCCGCCAATTCCACGAACATGGAAAGCGCGTCTTGCGCCGAAGCTTCGTCGCCGCCCTGCAAAGCGCCGCCGAGGGTCTGGAGCATCGCGGGCAGGAGATCCTGGAACTTGGCCCTGTCGTGCTGGTTCTCGAGCGAGTCGACGAAGGCGCAGCACGCGCGGAGGGACGCGAGCTTGACATCCATGTCGGCCGCCTGAAGGCACTGGCCTAGGATGCCGTGCAGGGTGGCGAGGTGCGGGACGAGCGAGTCGCCGATGTACGCGGCGAGCTCGCCGAAGACGTTGAGCGCGGTCACCTTGAGGGGATCGGCGCCGCCGGTGACGCACTGGAAGAGGAACGGGAGGAGCTCCGGCCATCCTTCTTCGTAGACGCCCGCGGCGAGCTCGGAGACGGTGTCGCCCACCTTGCCCGCGATCCGCTTGTTCTGCTCCTCGTGCAAGGACTTGAGCAGCTCGCCCTTGATGCCCGCCTGCGTCTGCGGCTGGAGGTTGGCCCACAGGGACACCTCGTCCTTGGTCAGCACGCGGCGGAGTAAGATGGCCGCCATCTCGCGGGTCTCCACGATCGCGGACGTTCGCAGCGCCTTGACGAGCTGAAGGCACAGCACGTCGCCCTGCTTCTTGCACTCGTTGAACAGAGACTCGTACTGGGTGCGCGCCGCGTTGTCGACGCTGGTGAGGCCGCCGAGGAGCTGCTCGAAGGCGGTGAGGTTGGACATGTCCAGCACCGCCTGGACCTGAGCGGCTGGAACCGCCATCGTGGTCGTCCGATCCGGAGTCTAAAGGCCGATGAACGGCGCGAGAGAGCTCTGATGGCCCCGCCGCGATCGTGAAGAAAACAACTTGTCGGCGCCGCTCGTTTGAAAAAGGTTGGACCCAAAAATTTGGACCCATTTTCGCAAATGCGGCTGATACTCGTATGGTATCCAGACAGTAACCTTAAACCCATCCGGCCGAAGCCGAAAAATGTGTCGGCGTTTTCAGGCTCACTTTATCCGAGCGTGTGACCCACGCACCGCAGAAGGGGCGCGATATGTGGACGGTATCGCGCGTCGCGCCGGCGGCGTCGCCGGCGCGTGCGGCCGACATGGGTGCGCGCCGAGCGCTCGGGGCGACTCGGTCGGCGCTGGCGGTCCGTGGGCATCGAACGCGGCGGCGAAACCGCGCGTCGGCACAACACGTCATGCTTCCCACTCGGTGCTTCTTCGACTCTCGAGACTCGGGCTCGTTCGACGACTACGAGTTCGACGCGGGGCTTCGCGAGGCGGCGCGGACCCAGCGCGCGTTCGAGAAGGTGGAGTGGCACGCGCGGGAGCCGCGCGAGAAGGTCAAGGACCTACTGGCGCGGGTCGACGCGGCGGGCATCTGGACCATCGCCACCACCGCGTTCGTGCTAGGCATCTCCGTGAGCGAGTCCTTGTTCGACGGCGGCAACGGAGGATTTTTCGTCTCCGACCCCATCGCGATCGCCACGTTACTACCTGATTGGGTCCCCGACGCGGTGGCGTCGAGAGCGGGGTTCATCGACCCAGCGACGGTCGCCAGCGGCGAAGGTACCGTGGAGGCCATCTTCCTCTTTGAGTTTTGCCTGCGCGCGTGGAGCGAGGAGTTCAGCTTCAAATACCTTCGATCACCGGTAGCATTGGTGGACTTCGCGGCGGTCTTACCCACGCTCGTGGGCAGCGCGTTGGGCGGCAGCGGGGTATTAAGAACGTTCCGGCTCTTCCGTCTGCTTCGCCTGCTCCGACTAGCCGACGACGTCAACGGCGGGTGAGTTTCTTTTCATTTACAGTTTCTTTTTATTTACACATGGGCAATTAGTATGACGTCGTGTTTTGTTACAGGTTGAAAGATCGAAGCGACGAAGACGGCGACGACAAGATCTTCGGCAAGGTGACCAGCGTCGCCGTGGAGTTCCTGTGCGTGTTCCTCATCGCGGGCGAGATCTTCTACGACTTGGAGTACGAGACGAACCCGGACATCAGCGACGTCGGTGACGCGCTGTACTGGTCGTTTCTGACGCTGACGGGCATCGGGCAGGTGAGCTTATTTTTATTCGCGTACGTGTGGGAAATTATACTGACGGCGTGTTTTTGTTTACAGCCATTCGACGCGGTCACCGCGCAGGGCCGGGTGGCGACGGTCGCGTTCATCTTGACCGCGCTCGTCGTGGTCCCGCTGCAGCTGTCGACGCTGGTCCAAGCGACGAACAAGCAACGGGAGAAGGAGAAGAAGCAGCGGCGACGGAAAGGGAAGGAGCGGCGGGCGCGGGTGCGAAGGAACGTCGGCGGGGTGGCTCCGGTGATTTCCGTGGACATGTCCGGAAGCTTCGACAGGAGCGGATCGTTCGACGACATAGCGATGGAACCCGCCACCGGTCCCGGGCTGAGCGGCGCCGGGTCGTTTCTGGACCAGACACTCGGGTTCGAAACCGTGGATGACACATACGACAGCTTCGACGATGTCTACGAAGCTCCGTTTTCTTCGTTGAACCCCGCGGCTGACGGCATGCAACGGGAGGTGTCGGAGCTCCGAAGACGGGTACGATCGTTCGAACGGGAGGTGGACGTGTTACGAACGGAGAACGCGAGGCTGCGGGCGGAAAACGCGAGGGTGCGCGTTGATATCGGGACGCGATCGGTGGACCGAGACGCGACGTGAGAGTAGTTCAAGCAAAAATTGAAGTCGATTTAAACATCGCGCTATAATATGCCGAACCCCCCGTGTGTAATATGCGGCTCCCGTCATCATTTCTCGTCGTCCGAGTAGTCAAACTTGATGGAGTTGACCTTGGCGTCGTCGATGAGCCCGCCCCTGTAGGTGCTCCGCTTGCGCTTGTTCTTCTCGTGCCTGAACCTGTCGCCCTTAACCTGCCCGAGCACCGCCTGCGCCTTCCACCCGACGCCGCCCTCCCCGAATGTGGCCTCGTAGCTCATGTCCCAGCTACCCTTCTTACCCATGAATTCCTCGACGTTGACGCGCTGGAAGGGCTTGTTCTGCGAGCGCGTCCGGGGCCCCGCGGGTCCGTCGGTGGCGGGCGCTTCTTCAACGTCAACCTCCTTGGGCGCCGGCGCCTTCGCCTCCGTCTTGGGAGCCGCGTTCTCCTTCTTACCCTGCGAATTTGAGTCGGAGTCTGAGTCAGAGTCCGAGCCAGAGTCGGAGGAGGAGGAGGACGAAGAGGAGGAGGAGGAATCAGCCTTGGTTACGGCCGGTTTCTCGGCGGCGGCGTCTTCTTTTTTCTCACCGGAATCGGAATCGGAGTCGCTAGAGTCGGAGTCGGAGCTCGAGGAGTCCGAGTCGGAGGACGCCGCCGCCTTCGCCTCGGGCTCCGTCTTCTCGTCGACGTCCATCGCCGCCGGCTTGGAGTCGCTATCGCTGTCGCTGTCGCTGTCGCTGGAGCCCGAGTCGGAGTCGGAGCTGCTCGAGTCCGGCTTGGCGACGGCGGCGTCCGCGTCCATCTTGACGGGTTCCGTGTCCGAGTCCGAATCGTCGTCGGAGCTCGACGAGGACGAGGACGAGGAGTCAGCTTTGGCCTCCTCGACGTCCATCTTGTCGTCGTCCTTCTTCTTCTCTTCCTTCTCGTCGGAGTCCGAGTCGGAGTCCGAGGAGGAGGAGTCCGAGTCCGAGGAGGACGAATCGGACTTGACCTCAGCCTTGGCCTCCTCCTTCTTCTCCTCGGACTCCGAGTCGGAGGAGGAGGAGTCGGAGTCGGAGCTGCTCGAGGAGTCATCCTTCTTGTCCTCGATGGCCTTGGCCGCGGGCTTGGAATCGGAGTCCGAGTCCGAGTCCGAGTCCGAGTCGGACGATGATGAGCTGGAGCTGGAGTCAGCCTTGACCTCAGCCTTGGGCTCGTCCTTCTTCTCCTCC